>ENA-OQNJ01000502-OQNJ01000502.1-human-gut-metagenome-genome-assembly--contig:-NODE-502-length-9873-cov-3.323517_pt1 | contig 9873 bp, 7 predicted proteins | sample MGYA00242630_ERZ504882 | MGnify/ENA primary metagenome ERZ504882 (study PRJEB26092, sample SAMD00036408) | human gut metagenome | host: Homo sapiens | study: EMG produced TPA metagenomics assembly of the... | reverse complement strand
CCCTTTCTGTATCCAGGGACCTTCGGGAGAATCCGACTCGGCCATACCGATATAGGATGTATTCCTGCCGAATGCCGATACACAATAATACAAACGATAAATACCCTGATAAGGCATCAGGAAGGGAGCCCAAATGTTAGTCGCCCCTTTTCCTTCCGCCTGACTATGGACCCATTCTATAGCCGGAGCAGGTATTTCGGGAAAGGCCCATCCCACAAAATCCCAATGTACCAGATCTTTTGATTTGCGTACCTGGATAAAACCTAACGGTACATTCTTCTCTTCCGCCTCTTTCCGGTTCTCGGCAAAGATAGCATCAGTGGAATACATATAATAGGTATCCCCTATTTTTTTAACAGGCCGGATCGTGTACATTATACGTTCCCCACTGCTTGTAATTTTCCATGGACGAAAGGGCGGTATAATCATCCCCCCAAGGATTCGGTGAAGGAACAGGCACGAAAGCCGTAGGTGCATTGCATGATACCAATGCCCCTACGACCAACAGGCCTAAACCAACCAACCTATTTATTATTAACCTCTTCATGTCCATGAATAATCTTTGAGGAAAAAATTGCTGTTTCATAGTATTTTGTTTATTATATGACCATTTGCTAATGTACTAATTTGTCAATGGCCATGTGGCATATAGCGCAGCCAATTGGCACATTGGCATATTGACACATTGACTAATTATTATTAATGCAAATATAGCTGCAACCAAAAGCTCGCCAGGTGGACAATATCGCTTAAAGGGTGGACATTTGTACAGCAGAGGGATAAAAATGATTTGTTGTTTTTAAGGAAAAACGAAAAGGTATATCTTTGTTTCCATAATGGTATATTCTTACGTCATTAATGAACTACACACTATGAAAAGACATTCTTTGCTATTTGCCCTGTTCATCTTTCTGTCGAGCCTGTCTATACAAGCTGAAGGGACCGCCGGAAAATGGTCTGAACGCTATAACGTCACCGCTATTACGATGGATGAAGGACTGCCTCACAACTTCGTGGACGATATATTGAAAGACAGTCAGGGCTTTTTATGGATTGCCACCCGTGGGGAAGGAATCGCCCGTTATGACGGTTATGAATTTACCGCCTTCAATATGGGAAGCACCCACACCAAACTACGAAGCAACTTCATAAACAAACTGTGTGAGGATAACTTCAAGCGTATTTGGGCTGTCAGTGAAATGGGTATTGACATATTGGATATACAAACCATGCAGACTGTACAAGTCGCTGATACGAAAGACAAACTTATTTCACTGTGCAACCGCCCCTCCCATCTCATTCTCCATAGCAAAGCGGGAAATATTTGGGTTTGTTCGGAAAACAATTTATTCAAAATTACCTTTGACAAACAAGGAAATATAAGACAGATCATTAAAATATGCGAAGTGCCGGCAGGAGAATCCGTCCGGACTATTTGTGAAGTGGAAGACTATCTTTGGATAAACTACAAAGACGGTATCTACCGCATCAAAGAATCGGCTATGGAAGTACAGGAACCCACATTCATTTCATCTGCCCTGCAATTACCCGGTGTGTCCATACAAGTAATCTGCCGGAAAGAAAATGAAATTTGGATTGGCAGCGCACAAGGCCTTTTCCGATACAATATGGATACGGAACTGATGAAGCATTATATGTACGATCCGAATGACAACAACTCGCTTTCCCAAAACTTTATCACAGACATAGCAGAAACAGGAGAACATACCATGCTGGTCGCCACCCTAAAAGGTATAAACCTTTATAATGCGTTGACAGACAATTTTGAGCGGATAAATAAAGATACCGGAGAAGGAGAAATCGTACAAAACACATTGAACTGTGACTTCGTAAACTGTCTGCTGACCGATGGTGACATTATCTGGGTAGGAACCGAAGTGGGAGGGCTGAACAAGATGAGCCGCCGGATGCTGTTGGTACAAAACTATTATCATATTCCCACCATTCCCGGAAGTCTTTCCCAAAATCCCGTCAATGCCATTTATGAAGACCCGTCGGGTGTTTTATGGGTAGGAACCGTAGAAGGAGGTTTAAACCGGCGGGCTCCCGGCAGCAACACTTTTGAACACTATACCACTGATGCACCCGCCCACCTAAGCCATAATACCGTCAGTTGTTTTACCAGCGATAACGATGGAAGGCTCTGGATAGGAACCTGGGGAGGAGGCATAGGATGGATAGACATGAAAAATCCGCAGAACAAACAATTCCACCACATAGAAATACCCGAATACGGAGACTTCTCATGGGGATGGGCCGGAAGTATCTGCTATGACCACTTGAATAATGCCATCTGGGTGGGAACCAGTACCAATATCTATGTTTACGACTTGAAAACACAAACGCTCACCGAACCATTCAAGGGTATGAACCTAGGTGGAATTGAAGGCTGTACAGGATACTATATAGATAAGGATAACCACCTGTGGCTGGGACTTACAGAAGGACTTTGCCGAATAGATCTAAGCAGTTTGAAAGCCCCCAGACTGATTTATCAACTCTGGAGGATCAAGCTGGACGAACCGGAATCAAAGTTGAAGGAAAGGGTAACCTACATCACCCAGTCTAAAGACGGAACCCTATGGATAGGCAGCAACGGATATGGTTTCTACAAATCCTCACCAACAGAAAACGGAGAATATACCTTCCGCTCCTTCACCACCGAAGACGGACTGATAAACAACAGTGTCCGCTGCATATCGGAAGATAAAGAAGGGTATCTTTGGATTACCACCACCAACGGACTCTCCCGCTTCAATCCTAACAACAACAGCTTCTTCAACTATACCCGGAAAGACGGACTATTATCCAACCAGTTCTATTGGAACGCAATATGCCGTGCCGCCAATGGAGATTTATATATAGGAAGTACTAAAGGGCTGTCTGTGGTCAAACCAGTCATAGACACAAATCCCAAGGAGGCTGTTCCTTTGGCATTCACCCATGTTCGTGTGGCCAATGAAGAGCGATTGTACACAAACGGCACCCTACAGTTACACGAACGCGACAAATCTCTCTATATTGAATTTGCCGCACTGGATTATGATGCATCGACATTCGCCAATTATTATTACCGCTTGAAAGGATTTGACGACAAATGGATAAAAGTGCCGGCCAACAGGCGACAAGCCGCCTATACCAACCTGCGTCCCGGCAACTATACTTTCGAACTGCGTTATGCCCCCGACGGCAAACAATGGCTGGAAGAAATGGCAGAACTCCACATTGCCGTATCACCTTATTTCTATAAAACCATCTGGTTCATTCTGTCCATATTGGTTCTTCTATCTTTCCTTATATATAAGGTATTATCATGGAGGCTTCGTTCGTTAAAAGAACAACAAGAAATACTCCACATCAAAGTAGAGGAACGTACCCGTGAACTGGAAGAACTAAAAAAAACTACTTTCCACTCAGGCAAGCGAGCTCTATCGTCAAAACCAACTATTGAAACAGCAAAACGAAAAAATAACCAAACAAAAAGGGCAACTGATACAAATGTCAAAGAAAGTACAGGAATTGACGGTTGACAAACTCGCCTTCTTCACCAATATCACCCATGAATTCCGTACTCCGTTGACATTAATCGTAGGACCTATAGAAAGGGCATTGAAACTAAGCTACAATCCTCAAGTCATTGAACAATTACATTTTGTGGAGCGCAACTCAAAATATCTGCTCTCACTGGTCAACCAATTAATGGACTTCCGCAAAGTAGAATCAGGGAAAATGGAAATTGTCCGCAACCCGGGCAACTTTGCCAAGTTACTCAATGAACTGCTGGTTCCCTTCGACGCATATGCATCCGAAAGAGGAATAACCATCGAACGTCGTTTCCGCCTTCCTTCATGTGAAATCATGTACGATGAGGATGCCATGCATAAAGTGATTGTCAATTTGATAGGAAATGCTTTGAAATTTACCCCCAAAGGAGGACAAATTACCATCTATGCCACCCCCTTCCGCCAGGAAGAGCAGGAAAAGTTGTTCATCTGTATCCGGGATACGGGGCCAGGACTGCCCGAAGAAGAGATAGACAAAGTATTCAACCGCTTCTACCAATCACAAAACAAGACGCATTCCTCTATCAACGGACAAAGCGGGACCGGAATCGGCCTCTATCTATGCAAACGAATTGTCCAGTTGCATGGAGGTTCAATTTGTGCCAAGAATAATCAGAGCAAAGGATGTTCTTTCCGTATTTTACTTCCTTTGCAATATGCCGATGCAGACAGTCTGCCCGCACCAACAGAGCAAATTAAAGAACCGGTAGGATCTCCGCTGGCCTTGCAACCTGCCACCAATGAAAAACTGACGATTCTGGTAGTAGAAGACAACAAAGATATGCGCGACTATATCCGTTCCATTCTGGCCGAATATTATAACGTGCTCGAAGCATCCCAAGGTGAAGAAGCATTGACTGTGCTCCAATCCCAGAACGTGGATTTTATTGTTAGCGACCTGATGATGCCTGTCATGGATGGTATGGAACTGTCCCGCCGGGTAAAATCCAATTTCGCCATCTCACATATCCCCTTCCTGATGCTCACAGCCAAAACATCCAACGAATCGCGTATCGAAAGCTTCCGTATAGGTGTAGACGAATACCTGCTGAAACCATTTGATGATACTTTGCTGCTGGCCCGGATATCCAATATACTGGAAAACCGCAAACGTTTCCAACAAAAGTTCTCATACAGTATGGATGTGGATGCACTGAATATCGAAAAAGAATCCAGTGACAAGAAATTCCTGGACAAGGCGATGCAGATTGTGAAAGAAAACTATAAGAACTCCTATTACGAAATAAGCGATTTCATCGAAGCAATGGGGGTAAGCAAAAGTTTGATGAACAAAAAAATGCAAAATCTGACGGGACAGTCTGCCGGACAATTCATGCGTAACTACCGGCTGAATCTTGCGCGGGAACTTATTATCCGTAACCGGCTGACGCACAATATGAACATATCCGAAATAGCATACGAAGTGGGATTCAATGACCCCAAATACTTCACACGCTGCTTTACAAAACATTTCGGAACAACACCCAGTTCGATGATGGAGAATGGAACCGACTGACTTATTCCAGAGCGTAAAATGAACGGATTGTATACCATAAATGCTCCGTTTTTCTACGCTCTCGCCTCGCTAAATAAATTATCTTTGCTCTACATTATAATAGCATATTTAATACCCATGAAAAAACAATTTATGACTTGGCTGCTTGCCATCACTACAATGTCAGCTTTTGCCCAACAAGCTACAGTTACAGGACCCGATTCCTTTTTGAAAGTAAATGTATCCGTAAAACAGGGTATCCCCGTTTATTCCGTTACCTATAAGGACAAGACCATCCTGGAAGATTCACCTTTAGGTTTCATTGCCAATGTGGGGGACTTCAGCCGAGATATGACTTTCACCGGACAAAAAGAGAATAAAATAGATAAGACCTATACACAAGACCGTATCAAACAATCACAAATTCATTATCAAGCCAATGAACTTACATGCACCTTTACCAATAAACGAAAAGAAAAATATAAATATAATATTCCGCGTAAGCAACAACGATATTGCTTTCCGCTACGAAATGCCCAAATATGGCGATACGGGAAGCATCGTGATAGAAAAAGAAACTACCGGTTTTGACTTCCCCTCCTTCACCACTACTTTCCTGTGCCCGCAAAGTGACGCCATGATAGGTTGGAAACGTACCAAGCCCAGTTATGAGGAAGAATATAAGGCTGACGCTCCTATGAATGTACGTTCACAATATGGGCACGGTTACACATTTCCTTGTCTGTTCCATGTAGGAGAAAATGGCTGGGCACTTATCAGTGAAACCGGAGTAGACAGCAAATACTGTGGTTCACACCTGAGCGATGCCACCGCCGACGGACTTTATACCCTCGCTTTCCCCATGCCCGAAGAAAACAACGGTAACGGTACGGCATCTCCCGGTCTTGCATTGCCCGGTTCCACTCCTTGGCGTACTATTACTGTAGGCGAAAACCTGAAGCCCATTGTAGAAACAACGATTCCATGGGATGTCGTGGAACCTCTTTACCCAACGGAGCATACATACAAAATGGGACGCGGAACCTGGAGCTGGATACTTTGGCAAGATGGCAGCATCAATTTCGACGATCAGAAAAAACTATGTAGATCTTGCTGCCGCCATGGGATATGAATATGTATTGATAGACAACTGGTGGGATACCAACATCGGCCGTGAACGTATGAAAGACTTCATAGACTATGCACACAGTAAAAAACTGTAGATGTATTTTTATGGTATAGTTCCAGCGGCTACTGGAATGATATCGTACAAGGTCCTACCAATTACATGGACAATCCCATTATCCGTAAAAAGGAAATGAAATGGCTGCATAATATAGGAGTAAAAGGAATCAAAGTAGACTTCTTCGGAGGTGACAAGCAGGAAACCATGCGTCTGTACGAAGCCATCCTGAGCGATGCGGATGATAATGGACTGATGGTCATTTTCCACGGCTGTACCCTTCCTCGGGGATGGGAGCGTATGTATCCTAATTATGTAGGAAGCGAAGCCGTGCTCGCATCGGAAAACCTGATTTTCCAACAACATTTTTGCGATGAAGAAGCATTTAATGCCTGTCTGCATCCATTTATCCGCAACACCATCGGTTGCATGGAGTTTGGCGGCACATTCCTCAACAAACGCCTCAACCGCAACAATGACGGCGGAAGCATACGCAAGACCACTGATGTATTCCAACTGGCAACAGCCGTTTTATTCCAAAATCCTATTCAGAATTTTGCGTTGGCGCCTAATAACCTGACCGATGCCCCCCAAGTTTGTTTGGATTTCATGAAGCAAGTTCCCACCACATGGGACGAAACAAGATTCATTGACGGCTATCCGGGCAAATACGTAGTACTGGCACGTCGGCATGCCGATAAATGGTACATAGCCGGAATCAATGCACAAAAAGAACCGCTGAAATTAAAGTTGAACCTTCCCATGTGTACTAAAGGAGATAAAGTGATGCTTTATCAGGACGATAAAAAACTAAATCCTCACGCTAAAGAGATAACATTAAAAAAGAATGATGAAGTCAGCATTACGATGCAGGCGGAAGGAGGATTTTTACTTGTGAAATAATTCCTTTCAGAGAATTTTATTTGTATTTTATCCCTCATGTAGCCGGACAGTCCTTCACCAGGTTGTCCGGCTACATGACTTTATATAAAAAAAGCCTTCTCCTAAGCCTATCTCACCACCTCCAAAAGACGCAAACTATAAGCGGAATAAATACATTTTTTTCCATTATCCATTCGTCCACCCTATAAAACCGTTTGTCCACCCCTGTTTACGGTGTAAATTATACTTTTGTCATGCAATCGGTGCTCAATCTTTCGGAAGAGAACCCTGCTTTTAAAGTCTAATCCTAATCTTAAATATTATGAAGAATAGCTCCAGCATATTTATAAACTCTGTGGTTTGTCTACCTAGAGTATTCAACATTGGATTGTACAATAATCCAACATCTCAATTCAATACATCAGCAACAATTTAATCTACTAATTTAATACTTAAAAAAATGAGGAAACATTTATTATTTTCCGTAATGCTTAGTCTGTGTGCTATGGGTGGCATGATGGTGTATCCCACACCTGCTATAGCTACCGTGGCACAATCTCCGGCTATCAAGGTTCGCGGTCAAGTTATCGATGAACAAGGTGAGCCCTTGACAGGAGCTACTGTCAGAATTAAAGGAGGACAAGGTGGAACCATTACCGATGTGGACGGAAACTTCCAACTGGAGGTTGCCGGAAACGCTATCCTTTCGATAAGCTATGTAGGCTACAAGGAACGCGAAGTAGCTGTTCGTAACCGCGCTATCATTGAAGCTATCCAATTGCAACCCGACAACCAGATGCTGGAACAAGTTGTTGTCATAGGTTATGGCACACAAAAGAAATCCGATTTGACCGGTTCTGTAGCTGTAGTAGACACGGAAGCCTTGAAACAGACATCCCATTCCAATATCTCCACCATGCTCGAAGGTAAAGTATCAGGCGTACAAGTCACTTCCGACGGGCAGCCCGGTGCCGACCCTACCGTCCGTATCCGTGGCGTCGGATCTTTTGGTGACACTTCTCCTCTTTATGTTATCGATGGTGTCCCCATGGGTACTTCCATCCGCGATTTCTCTTCAAACGATATTGAAACCATCCAAATTCTGAAGGATGCATCGGCTGCTGCCATTTACGGTTCGCGTGCAGCCAACGGTGTGGTCATCATCACTACCAAACGCGGTCAGAAAGACCAACCGCTGAAAGTAGACTACAATGGGTACGTAGGTATGGACTACATTCCCAGTAGTGTCTATGACGTAATGGATGCCGACCAATACAGCCAGTACATCGGTCAGGCATGCGCCAACTCCAACACTCCGCTGCCCGGCGGTTACAAGCTGGACAGTACCACCGGAAAATATCATTTCCAGGATAACACCAATACCAACTGGTTTTAAAGAAGTGTTCAAAACAGGTATCCGTCAAAATCACAATGTGAACCTCTCCGGTGGCGGTGCCCACAATACTTATAACGTTTCATTAGATTACTACAACCAGAAAGGTACACTGGAAGGCGCCGGTCCCAACTACGAACGTTACACGGCGCGTGTCAACAACACGATGGACACCAAATTCATCAAGTTCCATACCAGCCTGGTTTACTCTCACTCCGATCAAGACAACATGGGTTTGTCAAACGCTTCCGAATACGTTCAAGGTCTGTATGGAGACGTAACCAACATACTGCGTGGTACTTTGCTGATGCAACCCACCATCAAAGCCTACGACAACTCTACTTGGGTACTTGACAATCTGGTAGGGATCGCCAATAACTTCAACTATGACTCTTATGGTTATGGTGTTTACTACGACACCGTACATGGTGACATTTCAGCTTCCAACCCCTTGCTGGTCAATAACCTATTAAAGCGCAATACCCGTGTAGACCGCTTTGTAGGAACAGCCTCTGCCGATGTGGATCTCCTGAAAATGATCGGTATTGACAGCAAAAACCACAAGCTCAACTATAAAGTCAATCTCTCTTACAGCAAAACCCATTGCAAGGACTTCACCTGGATTCCTGCATGGGTACAGAGCAACCGTGTCTATCTGGCCAAAAGCAACGAACGTCTCACCAAAGCTACCCGCTCTTATGCCGATGCTTTGATTGAAAACGTGCTGACTTATGATGCCACCGTCGGCAAACACCATTTTAACCTGGTAGCCGGCCAGACTTACGAAGAAGAAACACCGACTTGCTGACAGGCTGGGGCGTCAACTTCACCGAGCCTTACTTCCTGCAACTCCAGAATGCCGCCAACACTTACGCTGAAAGCTTCGAATACAAACACACCCTCCTATCCTACATCGGGCGTATCAACTACAATTACGACGAGCGTTATCTGTTCTCGGCAACCGTGCGCCGCGACGGCAGTTCCCGCTTGTCCCAAAATATCCGTTGGGGCACCTTCCCCTCTGTTTCTGTGGGATGGCGTTTCGACAAGGAGTCTTTCTTCCCCTTCAACAGAAACATTGTCAACATGTTCAAGGTACGTGCCAGCTATGGCGAGCTCGGTAACGAAAACATTGGTGAATACATGTATCAGGCTGTAATGGCACGTAATAACATGACTTATAGCTTTGGCAACACGCCCATCACCGGTTCTGCCATTTCCACTTTCGTAGACAACAACCTTTCTTGGGAAAACGAAGAAAAGCTACAACGTGGGTATCGACCTCGCCTTGTTCAACAACCGTCTGGAATTCACTGCCGAATGGTACAAGAACACC
>ENA-OQNJ01000501-OQNJ01000501.1-human-gut-metagenome-genome-assembly--contig:-NODE-501-length-9890-cov-2.384820_pt1 | contig 9890 bp, 12 predicted proteins | sample MGYA00242630_ERZ504882 | MGnify/ENA primary metagenome ERZ504882 (study PRJEB26092, sample SAMD00036408) | human gut metagenome | host: Homo sapiens | study: EMG produced TPA metagenomics assembly of the... | reverse complement strand
CCGGTGATGGTGATGTTTTCGCCGCTGCCGTAGTTGCCGCCGCCGATGCCAGCACCATATTTGCCTCCGGTGGCCTTCAGGCTGCCGCTGCCGGCTTCTTTATCGTCCTTCAGGGTCAGCGTGCCTGTGGAGGTGGAGGTGTTTTTTTCAAGGCCCGCCCTCTGAACGCCGCTTTTCAGCTCGTTATTGCCGTCCAGCTCGATCTCCACATTGCCCTTTCCCTGAACGCTCAGGGCGGCTTTTCCTTCTACCCAATAGCTTCCGGTGTCGCTCACATCGATCTTCACGTCTTTCAGGGTGAGGTTCAGCACCGTATCGGCAAAGTTGTTGATCACCGTAATGGTGTTGCCCCAAAAGCCATCATCCTTTGGGTTCACCGGAGTAGTGTCTGCGGGGGCAGCAGCCGGGGCTGCCTGCTGGTCTGCACTCTCCTGCCGGTCTGCGCTTTTCGGTTCCTCAGCGCTCTCCGGCTGGTCTGCGCCTTCCGGCTTCTCAGCGTCCTCCGGCTGGGCCGGCTGGTAGTTATCCTCTACCACAGGGCCAAAGTCGGAATCCTCTGCTGCGGGGCCTTCCAGGTCGCTCTCCTGCGTGGCGATGACCGTATTAGAGGTGGTGATGACGGTCTCCTCCCCGGCCTTGTCCGTCCATTTCTCTCCGCCCTGTTCGATGGTCTGGCTGCCATCCTCATTTTTGGTGATGGTAATATCTCCGTAGTCGATGTAGTAGGTATCTGCAAAGGCCGGAGCCGCCAGAGACACCGTGATGCTCAACGCTGCCATCAAAGCTGCTGCCCGGCGGAATGCGTTGTTCTTCCTCATGGTAGAGGTCTCCTTTCTTTTTCTACACTTTCTTGTGCTTTTTGCGCTCTTTTTGTGGAGGGCGCATTTTTTCAAATTGTAACCCCCCCCCCCCCATATTTTCAATAGGGGAAAATAACAAAGTTTTTACTCAAAGTCCTCAATTTTGCAGCAATATGCAACAAAATGCGACAAACCGTCCTCTTCCCCGCCGGGTTCCGCCCCCGGGCACAAAAAAAGAGGCCGCCGCATCCGCTCTGATGCAGCAGCCTTCCGGGGGAGCCCCCCTTGGATCATTTTGTTTTCAGTGCCTTCTCCAGCCCCTCCCGGGGGGTGACGTAGACGGTGGTGTACACCTCGTAGAGCACCATGCCGGGCTTTGCCCCGTTGGCTTTCCAGATATTTTTCACCTCGGTGGTGTCCACGGCCACCTTGGCGGCGGCACCGGCCTTGAAGGTGCTGGAATACACGACAGCCAGCTCTGCGGCCTCCTGCCGGGTGGTGTCGGGGATGTCCTCGCCCCGGCTCATGACCACCACGTGGCTGCCGGGGGCCTTCTGAACATGGAACCACAGGTCCTTGCCCCGGGCGGTGTGGAGGGTGAGCTTGTCGTTCTGGGCGTTGTTGCGGCCTACCAGGATCTCGAAGCCGTCGCTGGACGTGAAGCGGAGGAAATCGGCGGGCTTCTGGCGCTTGTCGCGCTGTTTGTAGTATTTCAGGTAGCCCTGGCTCTTCAGCTCGGCGCGTATCTCGTTCAGCGCCGCCTCGCCGGAAGCCGTCTCCACCTCGTAGAGCACCGTTTCCAGATAGGCGATCTCCTTCTCGCCCTCGGCCAGCAGGTCCACCAGCATCCGGGCTGCAGTCTGCTTCTTCTTGTAGTTCTTGAAGAAGTTCTGGGCGTTCTGGCTGGGGCTGAACCGCAGATCCAGCGGGATCGTGACCTCTTTGCCCTCATCGTACCAGTTCGGCACCGTGATGCTCTTCATGCCCTTTTCGGCGAGGTAGAGGTTGGCCGACAGCAGTTCGCCGTAGAGGCGGAGCTTTTCGCTCTTGCCGCTGGCGGCAAGCTCTTCCTGACGGGCCGCCTGCTTGCGGACGGCGCGCTCGTACATATTGTGGACGGCCTTGTGGAGTTCCTTGCTCTTGGTGCGCAGGCGCTCGGCGCGGTCTTTCTCGGCGTAATAGCCTTCCAGCATCGCGTTGAAGGAGGGCCACTCCTTGATGAGATATTTCTCGCCATACTGCTGGGGGCGGAAGAAGGTGTACTCCACCGGCTTGCCGTCCGGAGCGGTGACGCTGCACGGACAGCCGCCCGCGTCGTAGATCTCTTTCAGCTCGTCGATGGCCGCCATCAGCCGGACCTTCTGGGCCTCCGTCAGCTCGTTGGCCAGCAGATGTTCTCCGTCAAAGGCGCGCCATGCGGCCTCGCGGCAGACCACTGGGCCGACACCGGCCACCGTTTTGTTCAGGGCGTCTGCCACCGGCAGGTCGCGCTGGCAGGCCGCCGCCACGATGGACGCCGAGCTGACGGCCAGAAAATCAGGCCGGGCAGGCTTGGGGGGCGTCGTGTAGGGCAGGCCGGGCAGGAGCTGACGGACATCGCTGTCCTCGAAATCCACCCGCTTGAGGGCATCGATGATCTTGCCGTTCTGCACCAGCACCAGATTGGAGTAACGGCCCATCAGCTCGGCGCAGAGGATGTTGCGCACAAGGTCGCCCATCTCGTTGGTACACTGGAACTCGAAGTAGACGATCCGGTCGCCCGGCTCCATCCGGACGTCCAGCAGACGCCCGCCGGTGAGATGCTTGCGCATCAGCATACAGAAAGAGGGCGGCGTCTCGGGGTTTTCGAAGCTCTCCTCGGTCAGGCAGACTCGCGCCGAGCCGCTCCGGGCCGACAGCAGCAGGCTGTAAGTCTCCGTACGGGTGCGCAGGGTGATGACCAGCTCGTCGCGGGTCGGCTCAAACAGTTTTGCGATTTTGGCGTCAGCCAGCGTAGTCTTCAATTCCGCCGCCGTCAGTGCCAGTGTCGCGGCATCCAATGCCATTTGTATTACCTCGTTTTTTGCAGATCGGCAAGACCCGTCCGGCCCTGCCGATCTGCTTCTTTATATTATAGATAAGTATAAGGGTCCCGGGCATCCTCGCTCACAAGGACTTCCAGCTCCGGAAAGGCCGTGCGCAGCTTCTCCGCCACCGCCGCCGTTACCGGGAACTCCGTCGCGTAGTGGCCCGCTGCGATGAGCGAGAGCCCCAGACGCTTTGCGTCGATGGCGTGGTGGTGGTTGGCCTCGCCGGTCAGCAGGCAGTCTGCCCCCTGCGCGATGGCGTCCTCGAAGAGGCTTCCGCCTGCGCCGCTGATGACGGCCAGCCGCCGCACCGTTTTGCCGGTGTCGGCGAACTTGACCTGCACCGCAGGGCCGTTGAATGGCTGATTGCAGCGGGAGGCAAGCTCTTTCTGCGCCTTCTTTGCCAGCTCGGGGACTGTGACGGGCTCGATGCGGCCCACACGGCCGCAGCCCTCGGCGAACGCTTCCATCTCCCGCATCCCAAAGATACCGGCCAGCACCTCATTGACGCCGCCCTCGGCGGCATCGAGATTCGTGTGCATACAAATCGCCGAGATGCCGCTTTTCACCAGCTGGAAGGCCACGTCCTGCCCACTCAGCTTTTTGAGGGGCGAGAAGATGACCGGGTGGTGGGACACGATGAGCCCGCAGCCCTTCCGGGCGGCCTCTTCCACCACCTCGGGGGTGATGTCCAGCGTCACCAGCACACGAGACACCTCGCCGCCGCAGTCTACCAGCAGGCCGGGATTGTCCCAGCTTTCGGCCAGAGCCAGCGGCGCGATGCGCTGCATCTCTTCGTATATCTGCTGTACCGTCGTCATGCTTTGCTCTCCCCTTTTATCAGTTCATCCATCTCTTTCGCCAGCTCTGTGCCGTCCGGCACACCGAGGCGGAGGCGAGGCAGCTTGGCTTTCTGCCATGCGGCGTAGCCTTCCCCCTCCGGCCACTGGCCGGTGAGGCCGAACAGGCACTCCCGGAACGTGGGCGTTTTCACCTCGCCGGTGTACTCGGCGGCCATGACCGCATACCAGCGGCCCGCCGCCTGCACCGGCCGGTCGGCCGCAAGGGCAAAGCCATGTTCCCACAGCCAGCGGCGCAGATCGCTGTGGCGGGTGGCCGGCACCATCACAAGGCGAGGCCCGCCCGGCGCAGATACCCACGGGGCTTTCTCGATGATCTCCCATGTTGTCTGGGCCGAGACGCCCGCCAGCACGATGGTGCTCACCTCGCCCGGAGACAACACAGAAAGACCGTCGCCGAGCCTCAGCTCAGCGCGGTCTTTGCATCCGGCATATTCCAGCGTCTGTTCTGCCTTTGCCAGCGGGCCGGGGCGCAGGTCGGCCCCGATGACCTTGGGGTACTTCCCCGAAGCGGCCAGCACCGCCGTCAGCTTGCCGTGGTCGCAGCCGATGTCGGCCACCGGCTCACCGGGGCGCACCAGCTCAGCGGCAGCGCTCAGACGCGCATCCAGTGTCGGCAGCACTCAGGACTTCTTGGAGGCCAGATGAGCGTTCAGCTTCTCCAGCAGCTCGTCGCAATCCACACCGTGGACCTCGCAGGCTTCCTCGATGCTCTCGCCGCGGGAGGCGGGGCAGCCCAGGCAGTGCATACCGATCTCCATGAAGTAGGGAGCGGTGCTCTGGTCCATATCCAGAATGTCGCCGATGATGGTCTCACGGGTGACCTGCTTCACAGCCTTGGCTTCGTCCTTCTTGAGCATATTGAAAATATCAAACATGGTAGTTGTCCTTTCTGTCTCTTACGATGCGCCTTTGCGGCGCTCAGCTATAATATACCCCAATCATATCCTATATTTCAAGTAGTAATTGAAAAAAGCCCCCGCACTGCAAGCAGTGCGGGGGCCGTTAAGCTTCAGATTGTAGAATCAGCGCTTAGTTCTGCTTCATGCGAGCGAAGCAGTCAGAGCAGTAGACCGGACGGTCCTCACGGGGCTGGAAGGGAACCTTGCAAGCCTTGCCGCAAGCTGCGCAGACAGCGTCGAACATCTGGCGCTCACCGCCGTTGCTGCGTGCGCCGCCGTTCTTGCGGGCATCACGGCAGGGCTTGCAGCGCTGGGGCTGGTTCTCAAAGCCGCGAGATGCGTAGAACTCCTGCTCACCAGCAGTCCAAACAAACTCCTTGCCGCAGTCCTTGCAAACTAAAGTCTTGTCTTCGAACATAGTAGTATCTCCTCTTTGTTTAGTTCTTGCCCGCGGAAGGATTGTAACCATACCTTTGGTTTTTAGGGACCATCGCGCTGATCGTAAGCTACCAGGGGCTTGAATGATAGAACATCCTCTGGTTGAGGACTTCTCTATTGTACCGTTCTTTTTTTGATTTGTCAACCAAAAAACAAACCTTCGCCTTCATTTTTGTGCATTCGGCCCAATTAGACAGGGTTTGTGCCCCGGAAAACAGCAAAAGGGAGCGCGCCCCCATCCAGAAGCGCGTTCCCTTTTTATTGCATTGTAAAAACCGCGTAAAATACGAACGGCTTACTTCTCGACAACTTCCTTGGTGTCGCGGGCGATCATCAGCTCCTCATCGGTAGCAATGACCAGCGTGCGGACCTTTGCGCCCCAGGCAGTGATCTCACAGACATCGCCCTGGATGTGCTTGTTCTTGTCGGTATCGATGCGGATGCCCAGCCAATCCATGTGGTGGCAGATCTTTGCACGGGCAACAGCATCATGCTCGCCGATGCCGCCGGTAAAGACGATGGCATCCACGCCGCCCATGGCGGCAATGTAGCTGCCGATGGTCTTCTTGATCTGGTAGTTCAGCATGTCAGAAGCCAGCTGTGCGCGCTTGTTGCCTGCAGCAGCTGCCTCCTCCACATCGCGCTTGTCGCTGGAGACACCGGAGATGCCCAGCAGGCCGGACTTCTTGTTCAGGATCTCGTCCAGCTCGTGGCCGGTGATGTTCAGGGTGTACTTCAGGTAGTTGACCACAGAGGGGTCCAGGTCGCCGCAGCGGGTGCCCATCATCAGGCCGGCCAGCGGGGTCATGCCCATGGAGGTATCCACGACCTTGCCCTGGTCCACAGCAGCAATGGAAGAACCGTTGCCCAGGTGGCAGGTGATCAGCTTCAGGCGCTCAATGGGCTCCTCCAGGTACTCGGCAGCCTTGTATGCAACATACTTGTGGCTGGTGCCGTGGAAGCCGTAGCGGCGGACACCATACTTCTCATAGTACTCGTAGGGGATGGCGTACATATAAGCCTTCGGGGGCATGGTGCTGTGGAAAGCGGTATCGAACACAGCGACCATGGGAATGTTGCCGAACACCTTGCGTGCAGCCTCAATGCCCAGGATGCCTGCGGGGTTGTGCAGGGGGGTCCAGGGGGCTCAGCTCCCGGAGGGTATTGATGACTTCATCGGTGATCAGGCAGCTGGCCTTGAACTTCTCGCCGCCGTGGACAACGCGGTGGCCGATGGCGTTGATCTCGCTGACATCGTCGATGCACTTGCCCTCGCCGGTGGTCATCTTCTTCACGACCTCAGCAAAAGCCTCGGTGTGGGTGGGGAAGATCGCGGGAGTGGTAGCCTTGTGGCCGTTAGCTTCATGGGTGATCATGCTGCTCTCCATGCCGATGCGCTCGCACAGGCCCTTGCACAGCACCTTCTCACCGTCCATATCGATGAGCTGATATTTCAGGGAAGAAGAACCACAGTTGATAACCAGAAAACTTTCATCTTCTTGTGCCTCCATATTCTTTTCGGTTCGCAGATGCGGACAGAATTTTACAGATTCCTAGAAATATTATATAATAGGTTCCAAGGGTTTTCTAAGCCGCAACCGGGCAAAGGGTTACCACAAAGTATCCATGCTTTTTTGTACACCCTGCCCACAAATGGAAAGAGACGTCAGGTTATTTCTGTATGAACGATATAAATTTTCACAATGTACAAGCTCGCCGGGATCATTGCCGAATACGATCCCTTCCACAACGGCCACGCCTGGCAGCTGCAGCAGGCAAAGGCGCTGGGTGCCCGGCGGGTGGCGGTGGCCATGAGCTGCGGGCTGACCCAGCGGGGCGCGCTGCCCCTGCTGCCCGAAAGCGTGCGGGTGCAGGCTGCGCTGACCTGCGGGGCCGACCTCGTGTTCGCCCTGCCCGCCCCTTATGCCTGTTCCGGGGCGGAATGCTTTGCCCGGGCCGGGGTGCAGCTGCTGGCCGCCGCCGGGTGCGACGCTCTGGTGTTCGGAGCCGAGACCCCGGATGCGGCGCTTCTGATGGAAGCCGCCCGGGTGCTCTCCGGCGCGGAATACCGCACCGCCCTCAAGGCCCGGCTTGCCGCCGGGGCCCGCAGCTTTGCGGCAGCCCGGCAGGCAGCGGTGGAAGCAGTCTGCCCGGGCACCGGCCTTGCCGCCCTGCTGGACAAGCCCAACAACAATCTGGCCGTGGAATACTGCAAGGCTATTCTGGAGCTGGGGGCTTCTCTGGTGCCGATCCCCCTGCCCCGGCAGGGTGCCGGTCATGGGCAGGTCCTGACCGAAACAGGGGGCAGTTTGCCAGTGCCAGCGCCCTGCGCACGCTCTGGCAGAACGGCGGAGCTGATGCCGCGGCTCCCTATGTTCCGGCGGAAGTCCTGCCGCTCTACCGGGAAGCCTTTGCCGCCGGGCAGTACACCGATCTTGCTGCCGCCCAGCGCTGTCAGCTGGCGCTTCTGCGCAGCCGGTGCGCAGGAACCGCGCCGTTTGCCCAGGTGCGGGGCATTTCGGAAGGTCTGGAGCACCGTCTGGAAGCCGCCGTGCGTTCCAGCACCACCCATGCGGAGCTGCTGGACAGCCTGACCACCGTGCGCTATCCACGGGCACGGATGCGCCGCCTGGCCATGGATGCCGCTCTGGACTATTCTGCCGATGCCTTCCCCGCCCTGCCGCCCTATCTCCACCTGCTGGGGGCGCAGAAGGATGCCCTTCCCCTCCTGAAGGCTGCCGCACTGCCGGTGTCCCACTCCCTTGCGCGGCTGGCCGAACAGAGCGTCCCCTGCCGGGCGGTGGTGGATGCACAGCTGCGGGCCTGTGATTTTGGCGCGCTGTGTCGTAAAAAGCCGGAGCCGATGGGGAACGCACTTCGTCAAAAAATTATCTTTTTGACGAAATAGCAAAATTTTCTCCTGAAATTTTTACATTTCCACACTTGTATCCCGGCAGCGGTTCGGTGTATCATAATGATAGTATTGGATACAACGAAGCGTCCCCAGCCTGTGGGACAAGAGGAGGAACTCCATGGCATTACACGTTCTGGACGAAGCCAACCGCTGCCTCGGCTGCAAAAAGCCCATGTGCCAGCAGGGCTGTCCCATCCACACCAACATCCCCGAGGTCATCCGTCTGCTCAAGGCAAACGAGCTGGATGCCGCAGGCCGGATGCTGTTTGAGAACAACCCCCTGACCACGGTCTGCTCTCTGGTCTGCAACCACGAGAACCAGTGCGAGGGCCACTGCATCCGCAACCGGATGCCCAGCCACGATCCTGTCCACTTTTCCATCATCGAGGACTATATCTCCACCACCTATGCCAACAAGATGACCAAGGGCCCCGCCCCCAAGAACGGCATGAAAGCCGCCGTGGTGGGTGCAGGCCCTGCCGGCCTGACCATTGCCGTACTGCTGGCGCGCTGGGGCTATGATATCACCATTTTTGATGCCCGGGATAAGATCGGCGGCGTGATGCGGTACGGCATCCCCAACTACCGCCTGCCCGACAGCGTGCTGGACGATTTCCAGTACCGCCACCTTGAGCTCAAGGGCATCCATGTCCGGCCCAACACCACCATCGGCAAGACCATCACCATCGATGACCTGTTCCGCGACGGCTACAAGAGCGTGTTCATCGGTGCCGGTCTGTGGAAGGCCAACGCCATGCACATCAAGGGTGAGGCTCTGGGCAATGTGGCCTTCGGCATCGACTATCTGGCCAACTCCAAGGCCTTCCGGCTGGGGGACGACATCGCCGTGATCGGCGTGGGCAACTCGGCCATGGACTGCGCCCGCACCGCCATCCGCAACGGTGCCCGCCATGTCACCTGCTATGCCCGCCGGGACGAGAGCTGCATCAGCGCCTCTGCGTACGAGGTCAGCTATGCCAAGCTCGAGGGCGTGGGCTTCCGCTTCTGCAAGGCCCCGGTGGAGATCCGGGAAAACGGCCTGATCTGCCGCGACACGGTCAAGAACGAAGAGGGCAAGTTCGTGCAGGTAGAGGGCAGCGAGACCTTCTACCCCCACACCGGCGTGTCATCGTCTCGGTGAGCCAGGGCTCGGAGAGCAACCTCGTCAAGACCACCACCGGCATCGAGACCAACCAGAAGGGTCTGCTGACCGTCAGCGAGGACGGCAGCACCACCCGCGAGGGCGTGTTTTGCCGGCGGCGATGCCGTCATGGGTGCCCGTACCGTGGTCGAGGCCGTGGCCATTGCCAAGCAGGTGGCTGAATCCATGGACAAGTACATGAAGAGCCTGCCTGCAGATACGACCCCCGATCCCTACGCCGACATCCCCACCTTCCAGACCCCCACCTCAGACGTTCTGGGCAAACAGGAAGTCAAATAATGCTTTTCCCGCCCGGCTGGTCTGTCCCGCCGGGCGTTTTATTTCTCATCGGTTTCCATTTGATTTCCAATTTGTAAATTTTGCGTCCATTTATCCATCTTTACCGTTTCTTAGTTGACCCCCTCTTTCGTTTTTCGGTATACTATTCATATATCTGCACATTTTTTGTACGCTGCGGAAATATTTTCTCGAAAGGTCGGTGGACATTATTCTCAAGGCATCCATCCCCAAACTGCGGGAAAAACTTATTGGAAGCGCTTCAGGCGGTGCTGCCCATCGTGGCCATCGTGCTGGTGCTCTGCTTCTCCATTGCTCCCGTCTCCCCCAGCATCCTGCTCTGCTTCCTGCTGGGCGCGGCTATGATCATTGTGGGCATCATGTTCTTTACGCTGGGCGCGGAGATGAGCATGAGCCCCATGGGCGAGCGGGTGGGCGCAATGCTCACCAAAAGCCGGAGCGTGCCGCTCAT
>ENA-OQNJ01000500-OQNJ01000500.1-human-gut-metagenome-genome-assembly--contig:-NODE-500-length-9894-cov-3.737381_pt1 | contig 9894 bp, 9 predicted proteins | sample MGYA00242630_ERZ504882 | MGnify/ENA primary metagenome ERZ504882 (study PRJEB26092, sample SAMD00036408) | human gut metagenome | host: Homo sapiens | study: EMG produced TPA metagenomics assembly of the... | reverse complement strand
ATACGAAGCAGGAGATCTTGATTTCTCAGAAGTTACAACAGTAAACTTAGACGAGTACAAAGGATTACCAAAAGAAAATGAACAGAGCTATTACTATTTCATGCATGAATACTTATTCGATAAAGTAAATATCAATCCAGAAAAAACATATCTTCCAGATGGAACAAACTTAAACAGTGAAGAGGAAGCAGCACGTTATGAAGCATTGGTACAGTCTTTAGGAACGGTTGATCTTCAGTTATTAGGATTAGGAAGAAACGGACATATTGGATTCAACGAGCCAGGAGATCATTTTGAAGATGGAACACACTGCGTAGACTTAAAAGAAAGCACGATCGAAGCAAACAAACGATTCTTCGAATCAGCAGATGATGTACCAAAACAGGCATACAGCATGGGAATCGGAACGATCATGCGTTCTAAGAAGATCTTATTAGTTGTCAGCGGAGAAGAAAAAGCACAGGCATTAAAAGACAGTATTTATGGACCAGTAACACCAGAAGTACCAGGATCTATCTTAAGATTCCATCCAGATGTAACAATTATTGCAGATGAAGCAGCTATGTCATTGATCAAATAGTTGAATATGTGGAATAAAAATGAAGATTCAATCTATTAAAACAGTGTATTTTAGTGCGACAGGAAATACAAAGAACGTCGTAAAGTTAATAGGAGAAACAATTGCAAGGAATATGAATCTTTCATATAAAGAGATTGACTTTACACTTCCACAAGCTCATAAAGATAGCTATGAATTTACAAAAGAAGAACTAGTGATCTTTGGAACTCCTGTGTATGCGGGAAGAGTTCCAAACAAAGTACTTCCGATGATACAAGGATTATTTCAAGGAAATGATGCATTTGCAGTACCAGTTGTTACATTTGGGAACAGAAACTATGACAATGCATTGATTGAATTAAGAAATGAACTAGAAAACAATCATTTTCATACGATTGCAGCAGGAGCGTTCGTAGCACAGCATGCTTTTACAGATCAATTAGCAATGATGCGCCCAGGTAAGTCAGATCAGGAAGAAATCAGAGGGTTTGCTAAGCGTATCGTAACGATCATAGAAATGATACAAACATTGGGAGAAATTCCGAAACCAGTTCATGTAAAAGGAATTGAGCCAATCCCGCCATATTATACCCCACTTGGAATTGATGGCAAACCAGCGAAATTCTTAAAGGCAAAACCAAAGACAAAAAGTAATTGTGATCACTGTGATCTTTGTGTGAAAGTCTGTCCAATGGGATCGATCAATTCAGAAGATCCAAGTAAAATTGATGGAATTTGTATCAAATGTCAGGCATAGTGTTAAAAAAAATGTACCTAAAACAAGCAAAATATTTTGATGATCCGGCATTTTTATCACATGTTGAAATGTTAAAGAGAAACTATCAAAGAGCTGCTAAAAATGAAATTTTTGTGAGTGATGGCAGAGAAAATGAAATACAATAATTTTTAATCAAGTGGATGAAAACATCATTTTTCTGATATAATTAATTTATCAGCAAAATGGTGTTTTTGCTATTTTCTTTGCGGATCATAAATTGAAATTATTCTGTAAAGATTTCCTCCACTTTACAAAAGAAGCATTTTCACGCTTTTTCAAGATTTTGTGGCCATCCTTTTTATCAAATACGTTATGGGCACTTGCGACACCAATTCAAACAGGAATCTTAGGCCGCTTATCCGCAGATGCGATTGCAGCCAATTCTGTTTCTACGACGATGTTTCAGTACTTGAAAGTTATAACCATCGGAGAAGCCTCAGCATCTGCTGTATTGATCGGAACAACAATCGGGGAAAACAGAGGAACTACAAAAGTAAAAGAATACAGTAAAACACTGCAAGTTATTTATCTGATCATAGGAAGTGTTCTTGGAATCAGCTTGTTTTTCCTAAGGATTCCATTGTTATCTCTCTATGATCTGACACAAAATGCATATCAAATGGCAGACCAGATTCTGATCATTTTATCCATCGTGATGGTTGGAATGTCATACCAGATGCCAACTGGAATTGGTATTATCAAAGGTGGTGGCGATGTAAAATATATGATGTATCTGAATTTGATCTCAACCTGGGCGATCGTGATGCCGCTTTCATTTTTAGGGGCATTTGTATGGAAATTGCCAGTACCGATGGTTGTGTTATTGCTGAATTCAGATCAGTTGTTTAAGTGTATACCAACGTATCTGTATGTGAAGAAGGATCAGTGGATCAAGGTTTTGGTTTGATGATCAATACCTTGCCATTTACAGATTCAAATGATAAGATAATTGATAAACAAAATCAATTGCAACACACTAAGGCAATGAAACTTCTATGAATAATCTAAAAATAACTGCATATACTCTTTCTTAAAGGAGAGTATGTGACATTGAAGAAGAAAATAGAAATCGCAGTCATCCTATGTTCCATCGGCATCTGCAGCTTTGGACAAAATGTCTTCGCAGGAGAATTCCTAAGATTACCAGCCCAAACCAATGCCAAAGTAGAACAAGTGGTGCAGACAAGACTTTTGGAAGAACAAAGAGCGTACCTTATGCAGGCACAGCTTATGACGAAAGTCAATTTAGAACAACAGATTAAAGACAAACCCGTCTATATTCCAAAAACAAAGCATGTAGTCACCCAAAGAGAACGATCGATTCTTGAGAGGATCGTGGAAGCAGAAGCAACCGATAAAGATGAAAAAAGCAAGATACTTGTAGCAAATGTAATTTTAAACCGTGTAAGAAGTAAAGAATTTCCAAATTCAATTGAATCCGTTGTGTTTCAAAGAGCCTATGGAAAAGTCCAGTTTTCACCGACAGCAGATGGAAGATATGAATCTGTTCGTATCACAAAGAGTACGAAAAGAAGCGTAAAAAAAGCATTAGAAGATGGAATCGACTATTCCGAAGGAGCTTTGTATTTCGTAGTAAAAAACAATGGCAAATCCCAAAAATGTTTCATGGTTTGATGAGGCACTTACCAGATTGTTTACCTATCAAGGACATTCTTTTTACAAATAATGCTTGACAAGGAAAGATAAAAGTATTATGATTTTAAACAAATAGAAAAGAAACCGTTGAGAAAGAGTAGTAAGCAGGATTAGAATGATTCAAAGAGAGCTGCAGGTGGTGAGATTGCAGTATGATTTCCCTGGTGAATGGACTTTCGAGGGTGATTTTGAAAGTAACAAGTAGGAATCGCCGGGCACCCGACCCGTTACCAGAGTGGGCATATATGATAGTATATGATTTAAGTGGACACACCTAGTGTCAATTTGAGTGGTACCGCGGATAATTCGCCTCAAGCATATTTGCTTGGGGCTTTTCGTTTTTTTCTATTTGAAGAAACGTACAACTTAAATAAAAAGGAGAAGAAATTATGAGAACAATGAAAAAAGTATTAGCAGCAGGATTAACAGCAGTTATGGCAATGTCATTAATGGTTGGATGTGGAAGCAAGAAAGATGACAGTTCGTCTAAAACATATAACTTAGGAATCATCCAGTTTGCAGAACATGGTTCTCTTGATAACTGCCGCAAAGGATTTTTAAAAGGTTTAGAATCTGAAGGTATCAAAGAAGGAGAAAACTTAAAGATTACATACAAAAACTCACAGGCAGATACAGCCACAGATAACCAGATCGCATCAAACTTTGCATCAAAGAAATTAGATATGATTTGTGCGATTGCAACACCAAGTGCACAGAGTGCATACAATGCAACAAAAGACAGTGATATCCCAGTTGTTTATACAGCTGTTACATCACCAAAAGCTGCAGGATTTGTAGATAAAGAAGGAAAGAATGTTGGAAATATCACAGGAACTTCCGATCTTGTACTTGCAGATAAACAGTTAAAACTGATTCGTCAGATGATGCCAAAAGCAAAGAATGTCGGAATCTTCTACAGCACAAACGAAGCAAACTCCAAAGCAGGAATCGAAGCTTATGAAAAAGTAGCTGATAAATATGGATTCAAGATCATCACACAGGGAATCACAGCTTCCGCAGATATGCCAATGGCAGCAGACAGTTTACTGAAGAAAGTAGACTGCATCACAAACTTAACAGACAATTTAGTAGTCAGCAACATGCAGACATACCTTCAGAAAGCAAACAAATTAAATATCCCAGTTTTCGGATCTGAAGTAGAACAGGTAAAATTAGGATGTGTAGCTTGTGTCGGAATTGACTTCGTAAAATTAGGAAAACAGACAGGTAAGATGGCAGCTAAAATCTTAAAAGGCGAAGAAAAAGCAAAAGATATGAAATTCGAAACATTTAACAATGGAGATGTCATCATTAATACAGCAGCAGCTAAGAAGATTAACATGACAATCAGCAAAGATGTGCAGAAACAGGCAAAACAGACATTTGACAAGATCAGCGCACCAGAAAAATAATCAGGAGATGTAAATATTATGGAACAATTGATCATAGGCGTATTTGAGCAGGGATTTATCTATGCAATCATGGCGCTTGGCGTATATATCACATACAAAATATTAGACTTTCCGGATCTGTCCGTAGACAGTACTTTCCCATTAGGAGCAGCAGTGACAACCGTCATGCTCTCCTCAGGAAAGAACCCACTGCTTGCATTAATTGCAGCAACAGCAGCCGGAGCAATTGCAGGAATGGTCACAGGAATCATACATGTAAAATTCAAAGTCAGAGACTTATTATCCGGAATTATCGTTATGACAGGTCTTTATACCTTAAACTTAAGAATTGTAGGCGGAAGCGCAAATGTTCCATTATTTAACTACAAATCCGTATTTGATAATGACTTTATCAACGGAATCTTTCCAGAAGCATTAGCACCATATAAGACGGTGATCATTATTTTCATCATCATGATCATTGCCAAAATATTATTAGACTTATATTTAAAAACAAAATCAGGATACTTGTTAAGAGCTGTTGGAGATAACGAGACAATCGTAACATCTCTTGCAAAAGACAGTGGATTTGTGAAGATCGTAGGACTTGCGATCTCAAACGGATTAGTTGCATTAGCCGGAAGTGTTATGTGTCAGCAGCAGAGATTCTTTGAAATATCTATGGGAACTGGAACGATCGTTATCGGACTTGCCAGTGTTATCATTGGAACAAACGTATTTAAAGGAAATCTTATCAAAGCAACAACTGCAGTTGTCATCGGTTCTGTGATCTACAAAGCATGTGTAGCGATCGCGATCGAAGTGGATTACCAGCAACAGACTTAAAATTGATCACAGCAGTCTTATTCCTGATCATTCTGATCATCAGTATGGACCGTAAGAAGAAGGTGTAAAAAGGCATGATTGAATTAAAACATATCGACAAATATTATAATATTGGAACAGTTAATGAAGTCTGCCTGTTTAAAGACTTCAATCTGACGGTAGATGACGGAGATTTCATTTCTGTGATCGGAAGTAATGGTTCAGGAAAGACATCCATGTTAAATCTGATCTGCGGAAGCTTAGAAGCGGAAGCAGGAAATATTATTTTAAATGGAGAAGATATTTCTCATCAAAAAGAGTATATCAGACAGAGAAAGATCGGACGTGTTTATCAAAATCCAGCAATGGGAACCTGCCAATCTATGACAATCCTTGAAAATATGTCTCTTGCAGACAATAAAGGAAAGAAATTTGGACTTGGATTTGGTACAAATAAGAAGAGAGTTGACTATTACAGAGAATTATTAAGCCAATTAGGACTTGGACTGGAAGACATGATGGGAAGCAAAGTAGGTTCCTTATCAGGAGGACAGAGACAGGCAATGGCACTTCTTATGACAACGATGGCACCAATTGAGATCTTAATACTTGATGAACATACTGCTGCACTTGATCCAAAGACAGCAGAACTGATCATGGAGTTGACAGGAAAAGTTGTCAAAGAAAAGAAACTGACAACGATCATGGTTACACATAACCTGCGTTATGCCGTAGAATATGGAAATCGTATTCTTATGATGCATCAGGGACATGCGGTACTTGATAAAGCTGGAGAAGAGAAAGCAAAATTAGTTGTTGATGATCTTCTGGATCAGTTTAATCAGATCAGTATTGAGTGTGGAAATTAAATTTTTAAATTGTATAACGGAAATGTATCGAGTATTCATAAAAACATAAAGAAAGATAGAGGTACGAAAAACGAATTCCATTGACGGATTTTTTGCAAAACGCTGATCCGCCAACACTCCTGCACAACTCACTGCGTTCAAACAGTGCCCGTGTTGGCTGCGATTTTGCAAAAAATCCTATGAAATTCTATCATTTCGTACACCTATCTTCCTTTATGTTTTTATGAATACTCGATACATTTCTGTCATACAATTAAAATTTACACAGTTGCATGTGTAGATCTATTATCTGTTCCTTCATGGCTTTTCTGGAACAGTTTCTTAAAGCAGGAAACTGCAACCATAAGTCCAAGTGCCATCAGAAGTAAAGCGACGATCAACTGTAATCCATCGATCATAAATACGAATCCACCTGTTACAAAGATCTTTGTAAAGATTCCGATCACGGCCTGTACAAGGGCTGTAAATGTTACAACTAACATGATGCACATAGGTGCGTATAACATCCATCCTTTTCTTCCTGTTGTTAATAAGAAGACAGATAATGCGATCAATACCAAAGATGCTAATAACTGGTTTGCTGCTCCGAATAATGGCCAGATGTTGTTGTATCCACCTAAGCATAATAAGAATCCGAAGAATAATGTGATAACAGTTGAGAAATATTTGTTTGTAAATAATTTTCTTACCCCTGTAAGATCAGAGCCATCAGCAGCTTCTCCCATGAATAATTCCTGGAATGACATACGTCCGATTCTTGCTACAGAGTCAAGGGATGTTAATGCAAGTGCAGAAACACACATTGTCATAAAGCAAGTAGCTACATGTTTAGGGATTCCAAGTAGTGTTAAGAATCCAGCTACATTTCCTGAGAAGATCTGGAATGGTGTTCCTTCAGGCATTTTACCACCGACAGCTGCTGCACCGACAACAACTAAGGCGATAACACCTAATAAAGATTCTACCATCATAGATCCATATCCAACACAAAGCATGTCTTTTTCATTGCTGACTGTCTTAGATGATGTTCCGGAAGATACCAAACTGTGGAATCCTGAAACAGCACCACAGGCGATCGTGATAAATAATGTAGGGAATAAGCTTTTTCCACCAACATTAAATCCACTGAATGCTGGTAAGTTCATTGCTGGATGAGCAACAAATACACCAAGGACAGCACCGATGATCATTCCGACTAATAAGAAGGTACTTAAATAGTCACGAGGCTGCATCATTAGCCACATTGGCATAACAGATGCAAGGAATAAGTAAACCATAACGACTGCGATCCAAGTATTTTTTGTAAAATATAATGGGAAGGCAATACCAACGGCTAACATAACGAGCAGTAATACAAGTCCTGCAACAAATTCTACTTTCTGGTTTGGTTTTACATATTTTGTGAATAATCCGAAAACAACAGCTCCTAAGATAAATAACATGGAGATAGAAGCAGCGGCAGCGTTTGGTGAACTTTTAGCACCTGTTACTGTGAATCCGTTAAATGTTCCTGCAACCATATCTGTGAAAGCTGCGATTACAAGTAAAGTAAATAACCAGGAGAACAGAAGAAATAATTTTCTTCCTGTTTTACCAATGTATTTCTCGATCAGGACACCCATGGATTTTCCTTCGTTCTTTACAGAAGCGTAAAGAGCTGTAAAATCCTGAACGGCTCCGAAGAAGATACCACCGATCAACAGCCAGAGAAGAACTGGCAGCCATCCAAACATTGCGGCGATGATCGGTCCGGTAACAGGACCTGCACCTGCGATGGATGAAAACTGATGGGAAAATACAACGGCTTTTGGTGTTGGGATGTAATCTTCACCATCTTCGTGTGTGTAAGCTGGGGTTTTCGCTTTAGGATCAATTCCCCATGTCTTAGCTAACCAGCGTCCGTAAAGGGCATAACCAGCAACTAATACGACGATTGCGATTGCTACGATTGTTAAGCTATTCATTCTTAATCACTCCTCTTAAAATAAACTCTATCATAAAATAAAATGTATTCAAAACACAGGATACAATAAAAATGAGTAAAAAAAATCTCCTGAAATGCCTGCTCAGCATTCCAGAAGACGAATATTCTCCGCGGTACCACTTCTTTTTATTACTCAAATCGTAATCCCTTAGTCACATCATTTAATGTGCTCCTTGATAACGGAAGGATTCCGGTCGCACTTACTAATGAATCATCATGTTCAGCTGACTGCTCGCAGGGGATATGGACATAAGTTCTTTATTGCCTCACAGCAACCGGCAACTCTCTGAAAAAGAATTCAAATATCAATGTGTCCTGCTCATTGCATTCTGTATTTCGTTGCATTCATAATAGTCCTGTAAAAAAAGAATGTCAAGAGAAAATAATGTTCTATTTTTGATACAATCAAGCCATTAAGGCTTTGCTTACTTCCTTAAGATTCATACCGTTAGAGCCTTTGATCAGTACGACATCGTTCTTCTTTAAGTAAGTTTCAAGGAAAGCGATCAGTTCTCCGTTAGAAGAAAATGCACGGGTATGAAGAGAAGGATTTTCCTTCCATGCTTCCTCAATATAATGTCTGGAAAGTTCACCAGTGATAAAGAGATCTGTCACTTTTGTTGTAGCGATAAAACGTCCCACTTCTTTGTGGTATTCCGGTGAATCTGGTCCAAGTTCTAACATGTCAGATAAGACAGCGATCTTTCTTCCACGTGTCTTAAATTCAGATAAAATACTTAAACTTGCTTTTATGGAATCTGGGCTTGCATTATACGCATCATCGATCAGAATATAGTCGTTAACGTGGATAATATTCTGTCGCTGACCAGAAAATGTGGATAACTGTGCTTTGATAGCACTCATTGGAACATCATAGCGAAGTCCGATCGCAATGGCGGCTAATGCATTGGATACATTATGCTTTCCAAGTACATTTAAAGTGATAGGTTCTTTCATATCACCATAGTGGAATTCAAATAAAGTCTGTCCACCTTTTTCACGGATTTTTTCTGCACGGTAAGTACAATCATCTGCGAAACCGTAAAATTCATATGGTTTTTTGACATAATCGATATGTTTACGGATCATATCATTATCTCCATTTAAGAATAGGACACCATCTTCAGGCAGACCATTCTGGATATCTAATTTTTCGATACAGATATTGTCTCGGGAACCCATCATCTCAATGTGTGAAACACCAACATTTGTGACAACACCAACGTTTGGATGGATGATATTACCAAGAGTTGTGATCTGTCCCTTTTCACTCATTCCCATCTCAAGAACACCGATCTCATCTTCGGATGTCAGATGATCTAATGTTAATGGAACACCAACCTGACTGTTTTGATTGCCAATCGTTTCAAATACTTTGTATTTGCCCTTTAAAACATGTGCGATCATCTCGCGGGTTGTTGTTTTACCAACACTTCCAGTAACGCCGATGATCGGAAGAGACATTTTATTTCTGTAATAGGCAGCAATCTGCTGCATGGCTGTCAAAGTATCAGGAACTTTGATGTATGGAGCATTTCCTGAAGCTTCTGTATGTTCTTGTGTTAAGCAGGCACCGCCTTCTTTTAATGCATTAGGAATAAAAATATGGGCATCAACACGTTCTCCGATGATCGGTACAAATAAAGTGTTAGGACCGATCTCCATAGAATTCGTACTTAAGTGGTCAATCTTCATGGAAGGATCACCACATAAAACGTGTTCCGTCTGTTGCTTCTAAAATGTCTTGAATTGTTATATTCTCCATAGAAAACCTCGTTTCTTTCACTGTTAGATTTCAGCATAGGTGTGATTGATGATAACGGTTTAAAAAA
>ENA-OQNJ01000497-OQNJ01000497.1-human-gut-metagenome-genome-assembly--contig:-NODE-497-length-9906-cov-2.999489_pt1 | contig 9906 bp, 11 predicted proteins | sample MGYA00242630_ERZ504882 | MGnify/ENA primary metagenome ERZ504882 (study PRJEB26092, sample SAMD00036408) | human gut metagenome | host: Homo sapiens | study: EMG produced TPA metagenomics assembly of the... | reverse complement strand
ATAGAGAAGAACGCCACACCGGAACAGAAGGCAGCCCATATCGACATAGCCGACTGGATTGTCTTCCAGATACGAGAAAGGTAAAATAATGTGTACAGCCAATCATCTTGTAGAGGCGGAAAAAGTCCTCCGGCGGATGATAGAGAAGAAACCCCGTCCTGCAAAAGCTGATAGATGATTTCGACCTTGTACTGGTCAGTACATCCCCAATCGGCAGTGGCGATGAAAACCCTCCTTAATGGAGGAGAGCGGAAGCCGTAGGCTGTAGCGGACAGACAAGGGCTTGCCCTTGATATAGCCCACTATAACTACACGCTCCGCTTTCGTAGTTGTGGGCTCTCCCGAGGGGCTGGGCGTTGCCCCGTCCCACTTAGGACGCTGCCCCCCTGAGAACCCCGAGCAAAGAGTGACCCTCTCTTTGCAATCTCCCTTATGGGCACAGCCTCTAAGAACCCCATAGCGGTTATGAGCGAACAGCGGCAAACAACTTTAGTTAATAACCAAATCAACATAAAAATGGCAACAAAATCAAGCATACATATCAAGCCCTGCAGAGTCACATCAAGTGGGGCTCATAACCGGAGAACTGCCGAATATATGCGCAATATCGGCAAGTCTCAAATCTACATCGTACCCGAACTGACTGCCGGTAACGAGCAGTGGATAAGCCCGGGCTTCGGCAATCCCGACCTGCAGGCGCACTATGACTACATCAAGCGGATGGTCAAGGAAAAGACAGGACGTGCGATGCAGGAGAAGGAACGTGAACGAAAAGGCAAGAACGGGAAAATCACCAAGGTGGCTGGATGCTCGCCAATCCGTGAGGGCGTGTTGCTCATCAGACCGGACACGACACTGGCAGATGTGTGCAAGTTTGGCGAGGAGTGCCAGAGACGCTGGGGCATCACTCCTCTCCAGATCTTCCTGCACAAGGACGAGGGACACTGGCTGAACGGTCAGCCGGAAGCGGAAGACAGGGAGAGTTTCAAAGTCGGCGAAAGATGGTTCAAGCCGAATTACCATGCCCATATCGTTTTTGACTGGATGAACCATGACACAGGCAAGAGCCGCAAGCTCAATGACGAGGATATGACAGAAATGCAGAATCTGGCATCCGACATACTCCTGATGGAGCGTGGGCAGTCAAAGGCTGTTACAGGCAAGGAACATCAGGAACGTAACGACTTTATCATTGGGAAGCAGAAGGAGGAAATGAAGCGGCTTGATGCCACGAGGCAATACCGGGAACATCAGCTGGAAATGGCGAACAAAAAGATGCAGGAAACGGAAAGCATTACCAACGCCCTTATCGAAAAGGCAAATGAAAAGGAACGGCAGAGTGAAGACCTTGACAGGGCTATCAGCGAGAAACGCTCCAGACTGAACAAGGAAAAAGGAAGCGAGCTTCTGAACGCCGCTGTCGGTTGGGCTACCGGGAAATCGAAAGCCCTGAAAAATGAAATAGAGGATTTGCGCTGTGAGGTTTCCACGCACGAGGAAACCATCGAACGGTTGCAGGATAAAATCCAGACCATACAGAACGACCACAGCCGTGAGCTGATGCAACTGGAGGCCAAACACCGGTCCGAACTGAACCGCAAGGAAACGGAACATGCACAGGAAACTACGAGACTCAAGAACCGGATTGCATGGCAAAGCCATATTATCGGCTGCCTCAGTTTCCTGCTGCTAAAAACAAGCGACATCTTCCGCAAGGCGGTACACAGTATCATCCGTTTTGCCCGTGATTATTACAAGTCCCGTTTTGACACGGAACAGGTATCTGACATCAAGAACGCCCTTAACCTGTTCGGGGATGACAGACAATCACATCAGGCGGCAGGGGATTTCCTGTACTTCACTGCCAGGCAAAAGGGTGAATTTGACAACCGGGAGCAAATCAAAGCCAGACGGGAGGTTGACAATGTGGTGGAAGGGAATTATGACCAGCAGCAGAAAAGAGGTTTTTCGATGAAAAGATAATACCTTTATCTTATAATCCTCGCTTCAGGAGTAACGATAGAAATCAGTGCAGGTTATTTGAATAGCAAATTAAATAATCCGCCACCGATATCAATACCCAATTTGTTGCCTTTATACTGAAAATACGGAGCTACTATCGGAAGCGTTTCGTTTTATGCAACGGAAAATCGGTATGGCTTCTGACGCCGAAATCCATACCCCCAGTTGGGAATGATGTCATAGGAAACGAATCCCCCGTAATTCGAGGAACTGAAAGGAGAAGAAAGAATGAAGGAGTATGAGGCAAATGTGTTTAGACGAATTTTCTCGTTGACGGGATATGTCAACAGCCCGGACAATCCCAATAGCTGACCCTCGCGTCTGGGGACACTCCATTTTACGGTATATGCCTGCAAGTTGAATGACCAGCAACCGGGAGAATACACATATCCGATACCTGCATAGTTCATTGTTCCCAAGCCGATGAAGTTTTCCTGCCTGCCTATGCCGTAAAAATAGCCGGAAGGATAGCTTTTAATGATACCGGAGGTAGAATATTCCCCCTCATGCAAAGGCGATTTGTCGGTAGGGAATGTCGGATTATAAGGGTTCTGCACGTCAAATGTTATCCGGGACGGGCAACTGCCGGAAGAAAGATCAACCGCTTTCCGTATATCCAAAGGCTTTGGGGTAATGCTTCTTTCGTTATGAGGCGAAGTATTTCCTTCCTGAACGGAAACCTTGACGGTGTCACGCGACACTTGAATTTCCTGACCGTAAGAAGCGGCTTTATTAAGAAAAAGGGAAATCACAATAAAACAAGTAAATACTTTCCTGCTCATAAAATGATAATTTTAATATTCGGGACGAATCTTTGATATAGCCAAATGTTCGTCCCGAATGATTGGTGAATAATCCGGTTCAATAAGGATTACAATTGCACGGTCATTATTCCGCAGTTTTCTTCACCGGTACCGCGAGTCCACATATACAATTTCGCTCCATTTGGGAAAGGATTGCCCAAAATCATAATGTCATGACCGCTTTTCACTTCTTTACCAAATTGTACAGGGCCGTTAGGCGTGTATTTCCAATAGTACGCGGTCGTATATTCCACCCAACCCCATAAAACTTTCTTAGACGCATTTACACGGATAGCCTGCTGGCTTCCTCGTACACCAATCTGTGCGGTGAACTTTCTTTTCTTCGTTTTAACATGAACCCTGTTTATGCCATTTTCAATTGTTACACCCAACGGAACAGGATAAAGTAAAGAAAGTTCTTTCTTATATCCATCATAATTTTCAAACTCCCTCAAATTCTTTCTCTCACCGGCGATACATACGAATCCTTCTGGATTCAATGTGATTGCTTTGCTAACATTCAATACAGGCATATATATCGACAAATCGGTACTATCCTTTTCGTTAAATATAAAATCGGTCTGGTAAGCAGCCTTAACGGATTCATATTCCTCTTTGCATGTTGCATTTAATATTTTTTCCAAAGCTTCACTGTGTACTCTATACATGGAGGTGAATCCTTCCTGACTAGATTCCCATTGCAGAAGCTCCTCATCAGTCAACATACTCAAGGAATCAATTAAGGCATTGTATTCTTCCTCACTGGAAAAGGAAAGAATGTTTTCGTGCAAACTCCTGGATGTAGGAAAAGAATGTTTTTCCTCGTTCATCGGATTGTTAATTATATCATCAGAGCTGCATGATGATAAGACTGTCATTGCCAAAGCAAGACTAAAAAGCGTTTGTTTCATACTTGAAAAACTTAATGATTGATTATTATTTAAACATGGGCACATACAATGACATACCGAACTCTTTATTATTCTTTGTGTTGGAAGCAAATGCATTGTCATACAATGGCTTGAAACCATGCTTGTAAGAAGCGGATAATTTCATGCCGTTATTAAACTCATAGCCCAAGGTGAGAACAACCGGAAAGTCGAAAACCTGCCCTTTCAGGTTTTCCTTCAATTTATTGGTTTTGAAATAACCGGTTGGTTCAATGCCAATACCGGCATACAGTCCGGAACAGATGCGGTAATTGATTGCGCCGTTCAAGGCAAGTCCCCATATCCATGCTTTATCAGACCACGGAACAACGTCGTTTCCATTCAAATCAAAAGACTCTGCTTTTCCCTGAACAACTTTTCCCAATATGGAAGCATCCATCCAGAAGCGATTGGAAAGTTTGAAGCCAAACTGGTAACCAAAATTGAAGCCTATTCCTGGTGTCCATCGGGTTTCGGGATAGATAGTTCCATTCGCTGTTCCCGTACTCAAGTAGTAAGAATACCCCGAATATTTTCCCAAATGTCCGTCCGTCACACTGATAATAACGCCAGATTTTTGTGCAAAGCATCCTATTTCTGTTACCAAGAATAGCATAGATAAAATTGTCTTTTTCATTTTCTTTATTATTTAGTTTTCTATAAATTGTCTATCCATTCCGTCTGAAACATCCTGCATCCTCCCACAACGCCTATCCCGTTCGAAACGTTGGTATAAGTAGAACGTATAGGAGCCAGTTCAGAGTTTCCAAGTCCATTGTTTTTCTGCTCGTTCACTGATTTCAGATACCTGTAAAACTCTTCCGAAAGGCTGTACAGATAAATCCTGTATTTCACTTTGTGTTTGATATGCTCGATTCCGTCAGGAGTTATAAAATCGTCTTCATAGTCTGTCTCATAATGGGTATTCAGACGAATCGTGTAGCTTTTCCCTTGAATTTTCGTATCGTACCCAGTAATACAAATTCCGGTAGAACCCATTTTCAATCATCAGGATATCGTCTAACCCGGAAGATGTATTCAGCAGAGGTTCGTAGTCCAAGTTCAACGCGAGGGTACTGCTTTCTTCCGAATACTTGCCATCGTTCCAGAACAGTTGTTTACGCTCCACCTTCAACGCATAATAGTCTTTTGTCAGCGCATTGTCTGTAAAGCCTATCCGAAACTGAAGCAGGTTCGGTTCACCGTCTTTGAGAGCCAATTTGATTGATGTCAAAGGGAATCGGGACGGGACAACCGTAGCGGATGAAACCGCTTTCATTCTTTCTGCCGCTGCGGTTATGTTGACCTTGTCGCCATCTTCATACGCCTTTACCGCGTAATAGCTTTGGGCGGGGACTCCCGGTATGGAATCGTCCGTCCATACAAGGGGTACCGCTTCACCGTTTACGGACAGGTGGACGTCCGCTCCCTTCAGTCCCCGGACGAGCTCGCCTTTCTGACTGACGGGAAGGCTGCGTGAAAGGTGGACTACCGTTGTGTCGCCGCTTCCCGGATAGCTGTATAGCACCAGTCTGGGGGAAGCGCCCACATCGTCCAGTTCAAAATGATAGGTACAGGACGAAAGTAAGCCGATATACACGGGCAGTAATATATGATATAAATGTTTCATGCACTTAAAATTTGAGGGTATAACTAAACGAGGGTATAATCGGGAAAATACCAAATCCCTTACCCCTGAAACCGCCGTCGGGCAGACGCTCTATCCGGGTATAAAACGCATTCATACGGCAATAGGCGTTATAGATGCTGACGTTCCAGATACGCTCGAATCCCCTTTTGGTAGTACGCCGGAAATTGACACCCAAATCGAGCCGATGATATGCCGGGAGCGTGATGTTGTTCGGCTTCTCGTAAACCAGTTCTGGTTCGCCTGAATCCGGCACACCCGGGAAAGACGGTCCGTTTACATACTGTGTAGGGATGGTGGCACGGTCACCGCTGCGGTAAACCCATGCAGCGTAGGCATCTATGCGGTCATTGAACTTATGCCGGAAAGCGATGTTCAGTTTATGCCGATTGTCGAACTTGGCTGCATACCAGCCGGGATAAAAATCAGTAAACTTTTGCAAGCTCCATGAAAGCGTATATCCAACTTCAATCACATTGTAACGATCTTTGTATGCCAGCGACCATTCCACACCGTAAGACTTCCCTTTGCCGGTTTTGACCAAATTATCCCAGTTCTCAGCGGGAAGCATCAGACTGTTCCCCCCGTCGTATTCCAGCAATTGGCTTGTAGTACGGTAATACCCTTCCACATTCAAACGGATATGCCTGGGTAATTCCGTATAGATTCCGGCTGCCACTTGCCTTGAGCGCATGGGACGGACTCTGCGTGTGGAAGGTACCCAACTGTCTGTTGGCAAATTCAGATAAGTGTTTGACAATTGGTGTGCAAACTGGCTCATTTCCGTATAAGACACTTTCACCGTGGCTCTTTCCGAGCATTGGTAACTAATGGCCAACCTTGGTTCCAAAGAATGATACACCTTTTCATCTGTCTGGTAAAGGATGTAATGCAGTCCCGTATTTAATCTCGCCTTAGCCGACAGCCGCATTTCATCTTCCGCATAAAACGCGACCTCGTTTCCCTTATAGCTACTTGCGCTTGCTGACGATAAGGTATCCCTGTCCGTCTGGTTTCTGGAAACAGTGCTTTGCGGATGATATATGTGATGCAGATAATTGCTGCCAAAACGTATATGATGATTGCTGCCAGGACGATAGTCGAATTCCATGCGGTATCCCATGTCGTCAATGGTGGAATGGTTGGAGCGCTCCATCTCCGTCATGGAAGTTTGTTCCCTGTCGAAAAAAAAACGGCTACCTTCCACATAATCATACTTGGAGATATTGTGTGAATAGACACCGGTGAAACTTCCGGACAATTTCGGGGTGATTTGACTATTCCACGTCAGAGCCGTAGTCAAGTTGCCCCATTTGGCCTTGAAATCGGAGTCGTAATGCTCCCCATCATCGAATACCTGCCGTGCTTTTGCCTTCAGCAGGTCATTCCCTGAAAACACGCTAAGCGACAGTTTATTATTGCTCGAAAAACGGTGGGTAATTTTCCCATTGATGTCGTGAAAGGCATAGCGTACCTTCTTTTTGTCATCGGGATTAGAGCGGTTGAGCAGGAAGAATACCGGGGATGTAATCAAATCCGCCCAGCTTCTTCGCATGGCTATATTGAACGAAGTTTTGTCTTTTATGATGGGGCCTTCAAACTGTATTCTGCCATCGAGCAACCCCAAAGAGAAAGTTCCGTGAAACTCCTTCGTATTCCCTTCTTTCGTGCGTACATCCACTACAGAAGAAAGTCTGCCGCCGTAACGTGCCGGGAAACCGCTTTTATAGAAATCCACGTTTTTGATAATGTCCGTATTGAAAGCGGAAAACAGCCCGCCCAAATGATTGACCTGGTAAAGCGGTGTTCCATCCAGCAGAAAAAGGTTCTCATCATTCTTACCCCCATGTACATACATACCGGAAAGTAGCTCCATTCCGGAGGCCACACCGGGAAGGCTCTGTAGAGTCTTGACCAAGTCCGGTGAACTAAGTAGCGAAAACTCCGTATTCAACTGTTCTGTAGTCAAAGACACTTTGCCGGTCTGTGTCGTGCGTAAGGGAGCGTTCATGTCTGCAACCACTACCACCTCTTTCAGCGAGGTACTGCTTTCTTTCAAATAGATAACACCCTTATAATTGGAACTCAAATCCACCTCCTTCACCACATCTTGATAACCTATATAAGAAAAACGAAATTTGTGTTTCCCTTCCGGCAGCGTAATGCTGAAAAAAACCATGCTCATTACTCAGCGTGCCTTTCAGCGTATTCAGATCAAGGACTGTCACATTGATGAGCGTTTCACCGCTGTTTTCACACACATATCCGGAAAAGGTATAGTGGTCGGGACGACACAACAAGACATATTCGTTGCGGATTTCCCATTTTATACCGGTACCGTCAAAAATCCTTTTCAAGTTTTCCTGCAAAGAATTTCCGGTCAGAGGCAAGGCTTGAGGTTTGGCAGTCACCAGCGATGAGTCATACACAAAAGTTACACCATACATCCCCTGCATCAGGTCGATAGCTTTTTTCATTTCCGTCATATCCTGTTGTTGAGCTTTGATACTCATACATACATAGAACAGCAACAGGGTCAGTACAATTCTCATTGTTTCTTCTTTTCAATTTTTACATTCAACACTTTTTCTATAATCTCAATAATCTCATCCAGATTTTTGTCCTTAAAGCTGGCAGTCAGCCGCCTGTCTGTCTTATTGGCAACCAATTTCACTTTGTAGAACCTTGACAATTCTTCAAGCACTTTAGGAAGAGGAGCATTGTCAAAAATGAAACTACCCGTTTTTCCTTCTTTGATTATCTGTATATCTTTTCGTTCTTCCGTCACTTCCGCTACCATGCCTCCGGTCAGAATCACAGCGTCCGGTTGCCCGATAGCCGACAATTGCACCTTTCCCGACGCGACTTGCACAATAGCTGTGCCTGCACGGCTCTCATCAACGGTAAAGACAGTACCCAATACTCTAACTTTGGAAAGTTTTCCTTCCACCGTAAACGGACGGTCATTATTATGTTTGACAGAAAATGAGACCTTTCCTTCCATGTGCACCCTACGAATGGAACTTCGGTAATCTTTCTCATGGAAACGGACGGAGGAATGCGGAAACAGGGTTATGGAAGAACTATCCGGAAGCACATAATCCACGGGGTGCGAGTATGCCGTTACCTCCTTCCATACTCCGTTTTCTCGGAAACGGGGATAAATAAAACTACGGCCAGAATGGCTGCCACCATACCTGGAAGCATCCACCAAAGACGGAAGGATTTCCGTCTCTGTTCCGTTATCTGATATTTCTCTTTGAAAGCCTTCAATGCTTTTTGCGTATCCAGCTTGTTCTTCTGATAGTGGCGCAAGACAAAATGAAGGCATTTTTCATCCGTGGTTCTCATACTCTTTTATTTTGGTTTTCGTATTAATGACTGGGATTACAGACAAATTCACCATGCGGAATTTGTGAATATTAGTTAAATAAGAATGCGTAAACTTTCTGTGTCCCTTCCCGTATCAGTCGGAGTGCCTTGCTGATGTGGTTATCCACCGTATTTACGGAAATCTGGAACTTGGCGGCTATCTCCTTGTATTTCATGCCGTCGCGTTTGTTCAGCAGGAATATCTCCCGGCAGCGTTCGGGCAAGGCATCAATGGCAGTCCACATCCGCGCTTCCCTGACCGAGCGTTCCTCCGCTTCCTCATCGCTCAACGTATCTTCAAAATCGGAAGGAGAAAGATTCGGATCATATATCTCTTCTTTCTTCAGATAATCCAGACTGCGGTTGCGGGCAGTCGTATAAAGGTAGGCTTTGACATTTTCTATCTCGGCTCCACTGATACTTAATTTCTCCCATAGGATAGAAAAACTGTCTTGTACGATGTCTTCTGCAATATCCGTGTCGTGAACATAGTGCAGTACGTACAAGCATAACGGACGATAATAATATTTGAATGTTTCATCTATGTCTATCGTAAATTTATTCATGCAAATAGGGTTATTGTTCTGTGCGTTTATATGAAAAGACGCAAAATAAGGCAAAGTTCACTATATTATATTGTTAAAGAAATATAATGTACCCCCCTTCCCATATACGCATAGCGGAAAATATCACGGGGTTCCTGCACTTTCCTTTCCGTTTTTCCACATTCTTTCGTTTTTTCCGTCCTATATCTATCGGAAAATAAAAAATACGTTTATGGAAGAAAAGAAGTTGCGCAAGGTTTATTTGATGGTGGAGTTCGGAAAACCTTTTGCGGTAAAAAGGAGATGTATGTAGCCCTCATGGCAGAACCAACTTTTTCGCAGTTCTCCAAGTTCATGCCCGTATCCAAGAAAGACGAGGTATCGGCTATGAGAACGCTTGTCAAGGACTGCTTCATCGAAGGTGACCACGAACTGGTAAATAACGTGAGTTCGAAATAAGAATAAATATATTTCACTTATAATTAGAAACATAGCGATAAAAGTATTAAATTTATAGTGCTGAATTATAACATTTAAACGATTACCACTATGTTTCCAGAGTCTAAAGTTACAGAGATTTATTGTAT
>ENA-OQNJ01000496-OQNJ01000496.1-human-gut-metagenome-genome-assembly--contig:-NODE-496-length-9918-cov-2.547544_pt1 | contig 9918 bp, 7 predicted proteins | sample MGYA00242630_ERZ504882 | MGnify/ENA primary metagenome ERZ504882 (study PRJEB26092, sample SAMD00036408) | human gut metagenome | host: Homo sapiens | study: EMG produced TPA metagenomics assembly of the... | reverse complement strand
ATGGCTAGCGCGACAGCGTAACAAGATATAAAAAGGTTCAGCCTAACCGTTCGCCTCCAAGCGGATTAAAAACGGACAAAAGCTGAACCTCTTTTTATTTTAAATAAATCTTATAGCACAGTCCACCGGAGAAATATTTCATTCGCTGCAATTCAAATTGAAAATGTATATGATTGAATAGTAGGTAAGTGGCTCCCATAGCGAAGTCTTTCGAATCGTATTCGGCTATGACGTTCAAATGCGGGGCGAATGAAGGATTGTAGGTGATACCTCCCGCTACACCGTTCAAGGGATAATCCTCACGGCGGTTATACAGATAGGATAAATGAACGCCTAAAGTTTCCCTTCCCAGCTGAAAATGTTTGGTAGCGACCAGATAATAACGGCAGAAATAGCCGTTCCCTATGGCTGAAGCGAATTTATGCCCGGATGACGTAAAAGGGTCCGAAGTCCCCAGCACGACAGCGGGGATGTATTTGCTTTCTTTCAACACACGTAAGCGGGCGGAGAAATAACGATCTTGGTTCGTGAATCCGGAATAGCCATGCTTATCCAATCCAAGGCTCTCGGCCGTAAACAGCGTACAAGTATACGCTACTTCCAGAAACGGGAAGATCGTCACGTTCAAATAATAATTCCACGTATTAAAATTAAACTTGGGAGGCGTAAGCTCTTGATGCAAGAAGTTTCCGCCAAGCATCACGGTCTTGTCCTTTTTGCATATCGGCGGACGGAGCATGCAATAGCCCTGTCGTGCCATAAGATAATTGAGCCGGAAGTAAGGTCCAGCAACTTAAGAATATGATCAATAAGAGTAATTTCTTCATTTTTCTTGTTTAACTTATAAGTATACTGTAAACCAAAATCCAATTTATAATCACTGATGGAAAATTTGTCTAATTTGATACTACGTGTATCTGTCGCTCCAATAGCTGTCATGGATTGATGGGTAATGTCTCCATAAAGATATGAAAAATTTGCACCAACAGACAAATTATTAAATACTTTATAACCTAATCCTACAAAACCTGGTGAAAGCCTCCGTCGCCATTATAAGATTCGGCCCACTTTCCGTTATTGTCTACATCCTCAAAATCATGTGTTTTGGAAATGTTGTAACCTACTGTAGAAAATGGAAGAAAACCAACTGTCATTCCCATTTTTTGCCATAGACGGAATTGCATGGCCAAATAGTCAAAACTTGAGTTTTTAGCATTGGTTTTTACATTACCATCCTTGAAGTTCGCATTTTGAAGAGTCATTCCTGCATCGAACAAGAATGTCAATGAATCGATAGCTGTATAAGATGCCGGATTAGATGCGTTGATTTGGTAGCCGTTTCGCAAACCGTATGCTATTCCTCCCATTGCTTTACTGTTACCAAAATTTTGATCAGCTAACTGACCAAAGCCGTAGCGTGTATAGGGAGAATTTGTGCTTGTTTGGGCTACGGCCAGCCCTGTGACTGTGAGTAATATTGACGCACTAATCAGTCTTTTATAATTTATCATTATAGCTTAATATTCTGTTTAAACCTTTCAATACTAAAAATCTATCTGCAAAGATGATACTTTTAATTTGTATCAAAGAAATTCATCTCCGCCGTTAAAAAACCAAAGCTCCGGATAATTCTTTTGAAGATGGGTGATATAGCCGCTCATTTCAAATTCCATTCCGCGAATGACTCCTGCCCGGATAGCCGTTTCTGTAGATTGTCCATACATCGGAACTTCTCCTTTAGCGCTTACTTTGGGAAGTTTGTCGGTGAATATGTTCAATGCCTTGAAACGCATACGCATTCCTGGAGAAATATTGCCTCCATGATAGGCTCCGTCAGCGTCAATAAAATCGTATGTGACACAGGTTCCTGCGTCAATAACCAGCACATCGTGTCCAGGCTTCAGCCAGTTTGCTGCGACCACAGCTGCTAAACGGTCCATGCCCAGTGTTTGAGGCGTTTTATATAAATTAGTGACGGGAACAGGGGTTTCATGACTTAATTCGATGATGTTAAAAGGCAATCTTTCCAGTTGGTGCCGGATCGTATTGCTTAGTGTTATGACAGAAGCTATGATACCTCGTTTCAACGGGTATCGGGAGCAAAGCATCGGGAGGCAATCTAAAGAATGATTGGAGCCACGAAATACTTCAACTAACTCGCCTTTGTCGAATATAGCCAATTTGGCTACTGAGTTTCCTATGTCGATTATTAAATTCACAACTTTGCTTTTTCGGCTGCAAAGTAACGCAAAAAATAAATAGGAATAGCAATAAAAAATGGTATTTGTGAGGAATTAATTAATATTTAGGTGTACTTTTGCATCGGTAAACAGAGAATGGAATTTATGAATAAATTAATTATAGCATTGATATTGTTATTCTTTTTCTTGGGTCAATCGGTTAGAGGTCAGGAAGATAACATAAAGGTAAGTCTGATGACTTGTGCTCCCGGTACGGAAATATATGCTTTGTTCGGGCATACTGCATTGCGCTATGAGGATAAGGCACGTGGAGAGGACTGGGTGTTTAATTATGGTATGTTCAGCTTTAATGCTCCCCATTTTATCTATCGTTTTGTCAAAGGAGAAACTGATTATGAATTGGGCGTAACCCGTTATCCTTATTTTGAAGGCAGTTATGCTATGCGTGGTTCCTCGGTTTATCAGCAGACATTGAATTTGACTATTTCGGAAAAACAGGAGCTCAGAAGATTGCTGGAAGAGAATTATCTGCCGGAGAATAGGGTTTACCGTTATAACTTTTTCTATGATAATTGCACTACCCGTGCGCGTGATGTAATAGAAAGGTGTATTGAAGGGAAGGTTGTTTATTCTGAAGGAAAGGAGGGGCTCTCTTTTCGGGATATTGTCCATCAATATACTAAAGGACACAAATGGGATGAGCTGGGCATTGATATGTGTTTGGGCAGTGAAGCTGATAAGCCTATTGATGCGCGTAAGCAGATGTTCGCCCCTTTTTATTTGCTGGAAGCGGCAAAAAAAGCGACTATAGTAGTAGGTGACAGCGTGCGTCCTTTGATTCTGCATGAAAAAAAGGTGGTGGATGCAGAACCGGAGAATGTTGGTGACGGTTTTCCATTGTCACCCCTGGCGTGTGTCTTTATTTTAATAGGAATTACTTGTTTTGTAGGATGGTTGCAGTTTAAAACCAGGAAAATAATCTGGATTTGGGATTTGCTTCTTTTTGGTGTACAAGGGTTAGCGGGGTGTGTCATTACTTTCCTGGTCCTTTTTTCTACTCATCCTACGGTAGGGTCCAATTGGCTTATCCTTTTATTGAATCCTATCCCTTTACTTTACCTTCCGGTCATGGTTTGTCGAGCTATAAAACGGTAAAAAAGACCTCTATCATACAATAAATGTAGTGTATTTAACACTTTTTATAATGATAATGCCGTTTGTACAGCAAAAATTCAATGTAACGGTATTACCTTTGGCACTGTGTTTGTTGATATGTTCTGCAAACCACGTTTTATTATATTACAGACAAAACAATAAATGAAAGGACGCATCTTAACTTCTCTTTTGACTGTTATCGCATTAACAGGGTTGCAGGCACAGAACATTCCTGCGGTTCCCAGGTTGGTGGTCGGATTGACTATTGACCAGTTGCGGACTGATTATATAGAGGCTTTTTCGGCTTTATACGGTGAACGTGGTTTCAAGCGGTTGTGGAGAGAAGGACGGATTTATCGGAATGCCGAATATGACTTTATTAATGTGGATAAGTCATCAGCTGTAGCGGCCATTTATTCTGGCACTACACCTTATACCAACGGAATCGTGGGGGATAACTGGATGGACCGCAGTACTCTGCGAGTCCTTAATTGTGTGGACGATGCTGATTTTATGGGTATTTACACTTCAGAGTCCACTTCTCCGCAGAAAATGAAGGTGTCGACTTTGACAGATGAGTTGGTAATAGCCACACAAGGAATAGCTGAAGTTTATTCTATCGCTCCTACACGTGAAATGGCGGTGTTGGCTGCCGGTCATGCTTCGAAAGGTGCATTCTGGTTGAATGATGAAACAGGAAAATGGAGTGGCAGTACATATTATGGTACATTTCCTGCATGGGTGACTACTTATAATGACCGTGAAGGATTGGATTTCCGTATCGGCAATATGTCGTGGGAGCCTTATTTGCCTGTGACTGTCTATAAATATTTGACTAGCGAGAACAAACAAGTTACGTTCAAGCATAATTTCGATGACGAGCGGAAAAATAAATACCGTAAATTGAAAACAAGCCCTTATGCTAATGATGAGGTAAACCGTTTGGTTAATGCTTGTTTTAGTAATACTTCCATTGGAAAGGATGCTGTTCCGGACTTTTTGTCACTGGCATATTATGCCGGGAATTATGATCATAAGGCTCCTGCAGAACTCCCGATGGAAATGCAGGATACCTATGTACGTCTGGACAACAGTATTGCTGAATTATTGGAATTGATAGACCGGAAGGTTGGTTTGAACAATACTTTATTCTTTATAACCTCTACAGGATATGCTGACGCTGATCCTGTTGATTCTCCTCAATATAAAATACCGGGTGGAGAATTCCATATTGAACGTTGTTCTGCTCTGTTGAACCTTTATTTGGCAGCTATTTACGGTGAAGGACAATGGGTGGAGGCGCATTTTGAGCAGCAAATATACTTGAATCATAAGCTGATAGAGCAGAAACAACTGAATATATCCGAGATATTAAATCGTGCGGCAGAATTCTTGGTACAGTTCAGCGGAGTGAAAGATGTGTATTCTTCACAACGTTTGCAATTGGGAGCGTGGACTCCTACCATTGATAAAATTAAGAATTACTATAACCCGATATGTTCCGGAGATTTATGGATAGAAGTCTTACCAGGCTGGACTGTATTCCGTGAACATTCGCTTGATACGCAGGTGCAACGCTATTCATATGCGTCGGCTCCATTGATTTTCATTGGGAACGGAATGAAACCGGAAATAATCCATGCGCCTATAAAAATAGGCAATATAGCACCCACCGTAGCCCATTACATGCGTATTCGTGCTCCTAATGCAGCCGTTCTGGCACCAATGACAGACATCAGAAAATAATATTAAGGAGAGAAGTGCAAATAAATCAGCATTTTATTGTAACTTTGCACTTTCAAAAGTAATCAAATTAGAAAATAATAAAAACAAAAATACAATGGATTTAATGAATTTATTGGCAAATTGTTTAGGAAATAAGGCACTCGTGACATGAAAGAAATCAAGCCATGGGTTAGATAAAATAAAGGCTGTTTAATCCGGAAATTGCCAAATTGAGCAATGACGAGCTTCGTGCAAAAACAGTAGAATTAAAGAAGTACATTTCTGATTCGGCTGCTGAGGAACAAAAGAAGATAGAAGAATTGAAAGGTACTATCGAAACTACAGAACTGGAAGATCGTGAGGGCATCTTCGCGCAGATAGACAAACTGGAAAAAGAAGTGCTGGTAAAAATATGAAAAAGCACTGGATGATGTACTTCCGCAGGCTTTTGCCATTGTAAAAGACACTGCACGCCGTTTTTCTGAAAATCCGGAATTGGTTGTAACCGCTACCGATTTTGACCGTGAACTGGCTGCTCAGGGAAAAGATTTTGTGCGTATTGAGGGCGATAAGGCGATTTGGCAGAACCATTGGATTGCTGGTGGTAATGACATGGTATGGAGCATGGTGCATTACGATGTGCAGTTATTCGGTGGTGTAGTGTTACATAAAGGCAAGATTGCCGAAATGGCTACTGGTGAAGGTAAGACGTTGGTAGCCACTTTGCCTGTGTTTTTGAATGCACTGACCGGTAATGGCGTACATGTAGTTACTGTTAATGATTACTTGTCAAAACGTGACTCGGAATGGATGGGGCCATTGTATCAGTTCCATGGATTGAGTGTGGACTGTATTGATAAACACCAGCCCAATTCTGATGCACGCCGCAGAGCTTATATGGCCGATATCACTTTCGGTACGAATAATGAATTCGGTTTCGATTACTTGCGTGACAATATGGCTGTCAGTCCAAAAGACTTGGTGCAGCGTAAACATAATTATGCTATTGTCGATGAGGTGGACTCTGTATTGATTGACGATGCTCGTACTCCGTTGATTATTTCTGGTCCTGTTCCTAAAGGTGAGGATCAGTTGTTTGAGCAACTCCGTCCTTTGGTAGAGCGTCTGTTTGAAGCTCAGAAAAAGTTGGCTACCCAATATTTGGCCGATGCCAAACGCTTGATTGCATCGGATGACAAGAAAGATCAGGAAGAGGGATTTTTGGCATTGTTCCGTAGTCATAAGGCACTGCCCAAAAATAAGCCGTTAATCAAGTTCCTAAGTGAACAAGGTATTAAGGCAGGTATGCTGAAGACTGAGGAAATTTATATGGAACAGAATAACAAGCGTATGCCTGAGGCCACTGATCCATTGTATTTCGTAATTGATGAAAAGCAAAACAGCGTAGATTTGACCGATAAAGGTATCGACCTGATTACAGGAAATGCGGCAGATCCTACTTTATTCGTTTTGCCTGATATTACTTCCCAATTGTCTGCTTTGGAAAATGAGACAGATTTGACAGAAGAAGAAAAACTGGCCAAGAAAGATGAACTGATGACAAATTACGCTATCAAGTCTGAACGCGTACACACTATCAACCAGTTGCTGAAGGCTTATGCCATGTTCGAAAAGGATGACGAATATGTTGTAATCGACGGACAGGTTAAGATTGTTGACGAACAGACAGGACGTATTATGGAAGGCCGTCGTTATTCTGACGGTTTGCATCAGGCTATTGAGGCCAAAGAAGGCGTGAAGGTGGAAGCTGCTACCCAGACCTTTGCTACCATCACTTTACAGAACTATTTCCGTATGTATCATAAATTGTCGGGTATGACCGGTACAGCGGAAACGGAAGCGGGAGAACTTTGGGATATTTATAAATTGGATGTCGTTGTTATTCCGACGAATCGTCCTATTGCCCGTAAAGATATGAATGATCGCGTTTATAAGACAAAACGTGAGAAGTATAAAGCTGTCATCGAAGAGATTGAAGAAATGGTAAAAGAAGGACGTCCTGTTCTGGTAGGTACCACTTCGGTGGAAATCTCTGAAATGTTGAGCAAAATGCTTGCAATGCGCAAGATTGAGCATAATGTGTTGAATGCGAAACTGCATCAAAGAGAGGCGGATATTGTGGCACAGGCAGGTCAGAAGAGTATCGTGACTATTGCTACCAACATGGCAGGTCGTGGTACCGACATTAAGCTGAGTCCGGAAGTGAAAGCTGCGGGCGGTTTGGCTATTATCGGTACGGAACGTCATGAAAGTCGCCGCGTGGACCGTCAGTTGCGTGGTCGTGCCGGTCGTCAAGGGGATCCGGGTTCATCTGTGTTCTTTGTATCATTGGAAGATGATTTGATGCGTTTGTTCTCTTCAGATCGTATTGCCAGTGTAATGGATAAACTTGGCTTCAAAGAAGGTGAGATGATTGAACACAAGATGATTTCAAATTCCATTGAACGTGCTCAGAAGAAAGTGGAAGAAAATAACTTTGGTATTCGTAAACGCTTGCTGGAATATGATGATGTGATGAACAAACAGCGTGTGGCTGTTTATACCAAACGTCGTCATGCCTTGATGGGTGAGCGTATCGGTATGGATATCGTGAATATGATTTGGGATCGTTGCGCTTATGCTGTAGAATTGGGCGACTTTGATAATGTGAAGATGGAAATATTGCAGACATTGGCAATGGAAGTACCATTCACAGAAGAGGAGTACAACAAGATGAGAAAAGAAGATCTTGCTGAGAAAACCTTTGAAGCGGCAATGAACAACTTCAAGCGCAAGACAGACCGTATGGCCCAGATTGCCAATCCCGTTATCAAACAGGTATATGAGATGCAAGGACATATGTACGAAAACATCATGATTCCTATTACGGATGGCAAACGCTTGTATAATATCTCTGTCAACTTGAAGGCGGCTTATGAAACAGAAGGCAAGGAGATTGTGAAGTCATTTGAGAAGGCGATTCTGCTTCATACTATTGATGATGCATGGAAAGAAAACCTGCGTGAACTGGATGAACTGAAACATTCTGTACAGAATGCTAGCTATGAGCAGAAAGATCCGCTGCTGATCTTTAAGTTGGAATCTGTCAATTTGTTTGACAACATGGTAAATAAGATCAATAACAATACCATTTCTGTATTGATGCGTGGACAAATCCCGGTTCAAGAACCGGAACAAGTTCGTGAAGCTGCTCCCGAACCGCAGGCTCCTCGTCAACAGTATAGAGAGGAAAAGCAGGATTTAAGTGATCCTCACCAGCAAGCTGCTGCCGAACATGACACCCGCGAGGTAAAGCGTGAGCCGGTTCGTGCGGAAAAGACAGTGGGTCGTAACGATCCTTGTCCTTGCGGAAGCGGTAAGAAATATAAGAACTGTCACGGGCAAAATGCGTGATAAATAACGATTATTATAGAAACGTTCGGGTAGAATTTACTACCCGGACGTTTTTTTATTCCTTTTAACTTACTTCTTACATAAATAAGCGTATTTTTGTTCCCTAAGAAAAAACTGATAATATGAAAAGATCCGCCTCATTAATAATTCTAGTTGCCGGGACACTTTTTGCTTCCTGCAGCAGTTTGCAGACCATATCTTTTGACCAGTTACAGGCAGCCGATGTCAGTTTTCCGGATGCTGTGAGAAAAGTGGCTGTGATAAACAATATGCCTGTACTGAAAACTAAAGATAATCATGAAATACTGAGCAGTGAGTTGGAAGGCGATGGTAAAGTGGCATCCGAAGCTTTGGCAGAGAATATTGCCAATGTGAATTATTTCGATCAGGTCATTATCTGTGATTCTGTATTCCGGGCACAGGATAAAGTGCCACGGGTTAATGTCATTCTGACTAAAGAGGAAGTACGGAAACTGAGCGAGGACTTGGGAGTGGATATGATATTGTCTTTTGATCGTATTCATATTCAGACTAAGCCCGGCGTACTGTTCTATCCGGATTTTCCTATGCCTATAGATGCTGTAGATGGAATTATATCTCCGATTGTTAGAGTATATATTCCCAATCGTGATAAACCTTTGTTTGTAGTTGCCAAGCAAGATACCATTTCCTGGGAAATAGAACCAGCTCTTTCTGACCGGAAGATAGTAAAAGAAGCTTCGGAATATGCCGCTTCTATTCCAGTAGAACATCTGTTGCCACATTGGGATGAGGTGGCTCGTTTTTATTACGATGGCGGGAATATTGAAATGCGCGATGCCGGTGTATATCTTCGTGAGAACAATTGGGATGAAGCGTATAGTCAGTGGAAGATAGCCTATGAGAAGAGAAAAGGCCAGCAAAAGATGAAAGCGGCTTTTAATATTGCACTATATTATGAAATAAAGGATAATGTAGAACAGGCCAAGGAATGGTTGGGTAAAGCGAAGAAATTGGTGAAATCAGGCAGCAGGGATGAACAATTGATAGCCTTTTATTCATTGGAGTTAGAGAAAAGAGAGAGTAAGCTATCCCAATTGAGAATACAAATGAAACGTTTTGATGATAATTTTTAGAGAATAAGTGTTGAGAGAAAGAGTTTTTTTTGTACTTTTGGATATAAATAATATATAAAATTGATTTTGGTATGAAACTCAGTGCACAGTCACATGCTTCTATTGCGTCTTCGCTTCGGGAAGCGGTTGATAAATATATAGTGGATGGAGAGAGAACGGTAGTCACCGATATCCATTTGCAACCTAAGCAGGACAGTGGTGAATTAGTTATTTTTAATGATGATGACGAAGAATTGTCACGTACCATAATTGAAGAGTGGGTGGATTATAGTGAAGATGATTTTTATACAATAGTAGAGCGTATACTT
>ENA-OQNJ01000495-OQNJ01000495.1-human-gut-metagenome-genome-assembly--contig:-NODE-495-length-9932-cov-3.902193_pt1 | contig 9932 bp, 16 predicted proteins | sample MGYA00242630_ERZ504882 | MGnify/ENA primary metagenome ERZ504882 (study PRJEB26092, sample SAMD00036408) | human gut metagenome | host: Homo sapiens | study: EMG produced TPA metagenomics assembly of the... | reverse complement strand
CCACTCGGTATCTCTTTCAATTCCGGCAGCAATGTTTTCTGCTTCTTTCTGTAACCTGTCGATTGCCTTTTCCGCTTCAGACCTTTTTACTTCAAAGCTCTCCTTGATAATCGCAAACGTCTGATTTATCAACGATTCCATCTTTGTAGTCCTCATAAAGTGAAACAAGCATCTGATTATATTTGGTTATCTCTTTCTCTTTTGCACTGATCCTCTCTTTTGTCTTTTTCTGGTCTATTCTGAAATTGGCATTGTTGCCAGCTTCCTTTATCACTTCATCAGCGTCCAGAAGTGTTGCTGTCATTTCCCTCAAGGTATCAAATACACGGCTTTCCAAGTCTGCCTCTTTTATCCTGTGGGAGCTGCACTTCTTATTCTTCTTGTTATTGGAACACATATAGTAAACATACTTTTTCCCATTTACCGTAGACACCTTTCGTGTCATAAGTGCTCCACAATCGGCACATACTGCTATTCCGGATAAAAGATAGATAGAGTCTTTCCCCGGTGCCATTCTCATATCCACTGACAACAGACGCTGTACAATCTGGAATGTTCTTAAAGATACCAGTGCCTCGTGATTGTTGTGGCATACTGCCCATTTCTCCTGTGGCTTTAATATCCTTGTTTTAACCTTATGGTTAGGTGTTGTGATTTTGCCCTGTACAAGCGTTCCTGTATAAATAATATTCGTTGCAATACGCCTTACAGCAACAGGAGTCCACAACAGCTCGTCTTTCTTCTGAAATGCTGTCTTATAATTCTCTCCCTTGCTGAGCTTATATGCCATAGGTGAGAGAATACCAAGAGCATTCAGCTTGTCACTTATGGCATCAAGGCTCATTCCGTTCTTTATCCAGTGGAAAATATCCTGAACCACCGGACCAGCATATTCGTCAGGAACAATCACATTATGGTCAATCTCAGATTTCTTGTAGCCATAGACACAGTAATTTCCTACAAATTCTCCGTTCTGTCTCTTTGTTTCAAGGTGGCTTCGGATTTTTATGGAAATATCCCTGCAATAAGCGTCATTGATAAGATTCTTAAACGGAATGATTATCTCGTTTCCCTGTGCCTGTGTATCTGCACTGTCATAGGCATCATTGATCGCTATAAATCGTATCCCCATTGCAGGAAACATCCGCTCAATGTATCTCCCTGCGTCGATATACTCTCTTGCAAACCTCGAAAGATCTTTTACAACGATACAGTCTATAATACCGTCTTTCACATCCTGCATCATAAGTTTAAATGCCGGACGGTCAAAAGTTGCCCCTGAATAGCCGTCATCCTCACGGATTGATACTATTTCAATATCTTCTTTGTCTTTTAAATAATTAAGTATCAGGGATTTCTGATTTGAGATACTGTTACTTTCAGCTTTTCTCACATCATCAAGATCGCCATCTTCCTTAGATAATCTAACATAGATGGCTGCTCTGTAAATTCTTTTAGAATTGTTCATGTCCACCACTCCTTCGATTTTCTAAGTTAGAAGTCCCAAATCAAGAGGAATGGAAACATAAATATGAAATTGATACCCTTTCGGGTTAGATGTCCTTATTTGTCTGTAATGATATCACAAATCCATCTGAATTTCCACCCCTAATTTTGGCTGACTGCTCTATACATTGGCAAGCATAGCAATATAATTGTCTTTCAGGCTTTCCCCGTTATCAGAAAATGAAATCTTAATTTTGCTCTTTCCTGATCTGCGGAAATACGGATTACCTGTCTTTGCAATCATTCCCGCAACCTTCTTTTCCACAGGCATTCCGTCAGCGTACTTTATGCTGTTTACTTCCACCAATGTATCAATATCCACATCTTCTAATCTCTGTGCCGATATTTTGTCCAACTGTTCAACTGTCATCCTATCCCTCCAATCAAATTAAGCCACCAGATATGCTGACGGCTATGTAACACCGGAGCTTTCGCCCCGGCTGGAATTTATGCGATTGGATTATTATGTTTTGTACTCATACCCAACTGGATCTGCATACCTTTTGTTATCTGTCTTAACTGGTTTTTGCTTACTTTCCCGATTTTTTCTATCAGGTCCGTATCTTTCACATCACATAACTGCTCACACTGAGCGATACTGTTCGTTCTTAATCCAACAGCCTTAAACGAACTGATAAAAATATGTGTTGGCAGATATGTCTTTTTATGAATCTTACTTGTAAGCGGTACTGCATGGAATACCGTGCTATGTCTGTTTGCACTGTCATTGCTCACAATCACTACTGGTCTGATACCGTGCAGCTTGTGGTCATTCTCATCTTCCGGTACTCCAAAATCAACCATCCAGATATCGCCCCGTCTTATTTCACTCATAATATTCACTTCCTTGTCTGTCAACTGGTATTTCCTGCCCACGGATATATTCGACAGCTTCCTGTTCCGTAGGGCAGGCAACAACTCTGTCTCCTTTCCCATCAAACACCACGGTTTCTGATGAAAATGTCACTATGCTTAATTCCTTTTTATCCGGCATTATCCTCCTCAAACGAGATGAGAGCAGGTTCATAGCCCCTGCTCTCGTCATTAATACTGATACCGTGCTCCGCTGCAAGCTCCATAATACCCTTTACCACATCTTTGTCCGATGAAATATCATAGATACTGCTTACCAGAATACTGATAATGGAATCTCTTTCGATATAAAATTTAAGTCTTTCCACAGACTTCGTATCTTTAAAGATTGTTTCTACAATCTCAAAATCCGCTTTCTTAGCATATGCTTCTATCCTGTCTGCGGCTCTGTCGGCATTCCTGCCTACACAGATAACACAACACTTACTCATAAAACCTCCTATCTGTCGGCTCTGAGACGTCTGAAAAATACTGCCATAAAATCAGCAAGTGAAACAATACCGTTATCTTCCTTTTTCCCTGCCTGCTCCATCTTCTGATAATATCCAGCCATATCATCGTTTGCTGTCTCAACCGTAATGCCGTGCTCTCCGAGCATAATGATGTTATCCATAATTGTTTCTTCACAATCACCGACCATATCACTCATAAGAGTAACAACCACATCAACATCTTCCACCTCTGCCATACCGACAAAGGCAAACTTCATAGGAAATGTCATTCCCTCCGGTCTTGCGTTCTCTGAAATGACTGCAACCACCTCATATCCATTCACAGTGCAATACTCCTCAAGAACCTGCATTACCATCTGATCCGCTGCCTCATTTCCTGTTGCTCCAAAATATATAACTGCTTTATTCATTTTAAAATCTCCATTCCTGTTTTTATTTTGATTTGATATCCTGTGCACACTTTATCTCCTCACATAAACTGACCTGCCAATGCTCTCTGCACTTATAAGCCCCGTTGTTGTCTGCTGGTTACTGCAAATCAGTTTGTGTGGGAAGATAAAATACTATCTTCCCGGTTTCTTAACCATCCCCGTATCGGGTAACATATCCTTTGCCAGCCACAAACACTTCGTAGTTTCCTGCCCATCTGGACTTACGAAAGTAGCCACTCTCTGAAAATGCGTTTTGCTGAAATTCAGGTGCACTTATTATCTCATTACCTCCGGCTGCTAACCCGGTAGGCACAACCCTCTGCTCTTATCCTTAAAGGCTCCTGCTGTTACGTTTCTCATAATCGGCTGCAGCTCCGAGGATAGTCATCGCACGAAATGGGATTCTGCCACCCTGTCATAGACAAGGCGATATAAGCTCGTGGGATATGCGTGTCCTATTCTGTTTTCAATATTCAACGGTTCTTTTCTCAGAACCTGAACAGAGTATAACTGACACCACGCATCTTCTACAGTAACCGACACTCTTTTGAACTAAGAGTAACACTCCCACCTGTTCCAAATCCTTATAAAAAAACGCCGGACTGCATCATCAAAAATGCAATCCGACTTTTTTATTCTGTCAGAAGTTTCATATTGTCAACGGCATTTAATACCATATTCCGGATAAACTGTACTTCCTTCTCCTTCAGACCAACCAGCAGATCATCGACTTCTGCCTTTCTTTCACACCCACACACAAGATAATCCAACGTTATATGAAACAATTCAGCAATACTAATCAGCGTATCTATTTTTGCTCCATTTACACCAGCTTCAATTTTCCGCAGAGCATCCACTGACAATCCAATCTGCTCGGCAAGCTGCTGTCTTGTCATTCTTCTTGCCGCACGCAACTCTTTTATTCTTTCTCCACTATTAACAATATCGTAGTACACCTTCCACTCTTTTCCGGCACCTTATATATTTGCTTAAGCTGTATTCATTGTACCGTAAGCGAATCTTTTGTAAGAGTGACTAAACCAGCTATTTCAGGTGGAATATTGTACACCTTAATACCAAGAATATAAATATTTGCGGATTAAAAAAGAGATATTTCCAAACTCTCATTACATTTTGGAAATATCTCTTTACTTAATATCCTCATCCGGCACAAACTCCATGATGTCCTCTATCTTACAATCAAGTATGGAACATAATCTGTTTAGGATTACCGTTTTTACGACCATATTCTTTCGCAATCGCTGTAACTGTGCTTTATCTATTCCATAATCTTTAATTAGTGCATACTGGCTAATATTTTTCTTCTTGAGTGTAATCCATAACCTGTCATATACTATCATTACAAAGACCTCCTCCTTGTATTCTACGCAAGAGTGTCCTATAATGATATGGTGCGTGTATGCACCATACTGTATGTATATGATAGAATAGAAAATAGCCATAATCTGCATAGAAAACAGCTCTCAAGGTTATTATGTAATATAGAACGGATTATCTGTTTTACTTTTATGGTATTCAACCGGGACAATTCAAGCACCTGACAATTTGACCGCAAATACCCTTCTCAGAAAGGATTCACAACAACACTATGAATGATAAAAACACATACTCTGTTGATAAATATTTGGAAATCATTGCCGAAAAAGAAGGAATCACAAAAGAAGAAGTCCAACAGGAAATTGGGCGGGCAGTTTCTATTGCTTTAAAAAGCCCTGATCCACAAATGCAACGCTTCTGGACAGACTTTCCATGTGAAAATGAAACTCCCACCATTGAAGAAATCATATACCATCTCGCTGAGAAATTTGCAAAAGAGTCATAGACAAAGGACAGGATAACTACCCGTCTATTCACTCAGATAATCTTCCTGTCCTCTTAATATTTGTTCAATCATATGTAATGCAAATTCTATTTCTCTTTCGTCGCACCGATTCATCATAAATGCAAAACGCTCAATGTGCTTCTTAGGGTGCTGCTGGCTCATCAGAACCATAGGCGATGACTCCAATGCATGAACAATATTCAAATATGTATCAAGACTCATTGCCCTTCTGCCATTTTCAACACTTTTGATAGTATCCAATGATACATCCGCCCGTTCTGCAAGCTCTGCCTGCGTAATTCCAAGCCTTCTGCGTTCTTTTCTGATATTCTCTGCAATAATTTTGTATATGTGCTCTCTTTTCCCCATAGCCCCATCATCCTTTCTGACTTATCGCATTATATCAGAAATTATTATGGTGTCTGACAATCTGTAACCATTTGCCATTTTCGTGTAATACTTTGCAGATTTTACTATCTCCTGTCAATTCATGGCAATATATTATTCAATATTTTTCTCCCATATTCAGCATATTTTTAAATTCCAGATTATCTTTTGACAAATCATCATAGACTCCACTTCCAACAACAGCACCATCTTTCAGCATAATAATCTGATCTGCTTCTTTTAATATCTCTTGTTTGTGGGTAATGATTATGACCGTCTTTTCTTTCAGTTTCGTATGGAGCAGTCCGTTAATCTGATGTTCGGAATACACATCCGTATTAGATGTGGCTTCATCAAATATAATAACCGGACTGTTATGCACCAACGCCCTTGCCAGTGCAATTTTCTGTTTCTGTCCTCCGGAAAGCATTGCCCCATTCTGTCCTACCACATAATCCAATGACACCTCAGAAATAAAATCAGCAAGTCCACTATCTTTACAGGCTTCCATAATGAACTTATCATCTATATCTTTATACATACAGATATTATCCCTGATCGATGAATTGAACAGATAGATATCCTGACTTACCACCGAAACCATGTTTCTATAATCCTTCAATACAAGTTCCGAAATATCCGTACCGCATAATGTTATTTTACCACTTGTAGGTTGGTATAATTGCAGCAACAGACTTATCAGTGTGCTTTTTCCCGAACCATTCCGACCAATCAGCACCGTTTTACTTCCCTTAGGAAAAGATATATTAACATCAGACAATACCGCTTTGTCCTTTTCATATGAAAAACGAAAGATTCTGTAATTCCAGATCACCGAAGCAAGGCTCTGTCATACTCTCCTCATTTCCCTTTTCTTCTTCAAGTGCCATAAACTCATAATACCGCTTTGCTGAAGGAATAATTCCTGACAAAAGATACCCGATATTGAGTATTGCTGAAATAGGTCCTGTCACATACGCACTATATGTAATAAACGCAAACACACTTCCTACTGAAAGCTGCATATCAAAAACAAGATTTGCACCAATAATATATATCAGGCTGGTCAGCAGATGTACGATAATGTTATCCGTTATGCCGTTCCACTGGGCAAGCATATTCATCTTTTTCTGTTTATTGATTACAGAAAGCTGTCTGTCAGCAAATTCGGCTCTCTTATTTTCCAATATTCCAAAAAGCTTTACTTCCCTTACACCGCCAACAGTGTCTCCAAACCATCCGGCATATTTCTCGCTTTCTGTAATAAACTCGTCCATGATTCTTTTTCGCTTCTTTGCAAAATGCTTCATAATAACCGCTTTTACCGGAATAAAAAGAAGTACCATGAGTGTCATTCTGTAATCCAGGATAAAAAGCCCGATGATTCCACCTACCATGCTGAATGCCTGGGTAACGACAAAAAACACACCCTCATCTGCAATAGAAGTCATGTTGCCTATATCCACATTTATGTTATTTAGGATTTCCGCATAATTTCTATTGGTGAAATAATCCGCTTTTATTTTCATCAGATGCTTAAACGACTGTTCCGATAAAGAATATTGTATATTCGCAGATATATCTACCCGTTTCTTTTCTTTTATAATATCTATAACTGCTATAATCATATAAATAAGCAATGAGCATATTACCTGTTTTATAAGCAGTTCTTTGTCTCCGCCTATGAAACCATAGTCCATAATCCCTCGGTTTAATAACGGAATACACATATTCAATCCCGTTGAAATGAGCAGACATGCAATAATCAGTGCAATTATTTTTCTATAATCCTTTAGCAGCCCCAGCAGTTTCTTTACTGCTTCTTTATTCCTCATCTTCATCCTCCGTCAGGATTGTAAGCAGACAATCATATACTTTCTTTATCTGCTGCTCTCCGAGGGTTCCAAAACACATCTGTGTCTTTTTTAATTTTGTCGCAATAAATTTGTATTCCTGTCTGCTTCTTCCCATTTTCTATTCTTACAAATATATCGGCTTCCACACCGATGCTTTCTTTTTCCTGTATTCCACAAATAATCAAATCAGACTGGTTGTAATAAGTCTGCCAATACAGGAAATCACCAATCTTATTACTTATATTTTCATCAACAGCAAAAGGGATATATTCTAAATCATACAATACGCTCTCCTGTTCAGTGGAAATAGCATACGCATTATAGCCCTCTGCTTCAAAACACTTTCTTAATTCCGTAAGCCACCATATCTGATCCTGCTCTTTATCACTTTTTATAAGTATGACAGGTATATTGATGCTCTCCTTCTTTATCCTTGAACATAAGATCTGTTCTTTTCTGTTTCTTCTGCTCCAGAAAAACGCACTGTGTATCCGGCTGCTCTGCTATTTCATTGCCAAGATACACAATGTGCTTCTCCCTGTATTCATTAAACTCATTTTTATCATACAAAATTACAGTGTCTGCTTCTTCCTTTGCAGCTACCTCAAAATAAACCTCTTCCTTACTCTTTATTACCTTTCCGGCAATCCATCCTTTTTCTATCCAATCCGGAATATATTGTACACATTTTCCCCTGAATTTCTGGTATAAATGCTTCTTAATCTGCCATACATTATTGATCCATGACTGTTCCATCATTAACCTTCCAGCCATTGCTGTTACATAAGGTGCCGCATAGCTGTTACTTTTCTTGAAGCGTTATATCGTTTCCTCCAAACCAGATTTGTGTTCCGATGGAGCTGCAAATACCACACCTTTATCCCGCAAACCTTACCGCATCAATGTTAAATGTATCTTTTGCTTTTACTTCCGATAACATTTGTAAAGGAATGCCGGAAAGACCGTATACCACTATTAGCAGTTGCCGCAATTATGCTAAGTCCCTTATTGGCATATTGATTTACCAACTGCCGAATTATTCCTTTGTCCTTAAAATGTGTAGTTCCAAAACTCAGATTGACAAGTCTTATATTGTTCATCAGACACCAGTCAAACGCTGATTTCAGATCATCCACATTTCCTTTTCCTGTATTATCAAGCAGTTTATAACTGTATAATTCTGCGTCGGCACAATTAAGCCCTATGATCATGGCACAATTTGTCCCATGCAGAAACAAATCCTCCTCATCACTGATATTTCCTTTGTTCTGCTGAATTATATCGGGTAATCCACATAATGCAAGCAATTTTTCGTCTACACCATTATCTAATACTGCAATCTTTAATTTATTCATCCGCTGCATTTACTCTGCTACTACAAATGTGGTAGCTATTAGACTTCGTTGCTTTATGCCAACTTATCTCTCGTAGCCTAGCCTTGTATGCGGTTTCTGTCCGTCGGACCAGAGATTTGCCAACGACTTCCTTCAGATTTCACCTCACGGTGAACACCCTTGCTGTTCAGCTATACATTTCCCACTACCTGGGCATGTTCGGGACCTTTCACCCATTAGAGCGCGCCCATGGCGCGCATACATAAAAAATAGCCTTTCTGCAAAGGCTATTTCTAACGTAATTCTTTAATACTATTTAAGATTTTTATCATTGCTTTCTTTTCCTTGCCTGACAGCTGCTAAACTTAGTACTCACAATATATTTCAAATCCCCCATACATGTTTTTCCAAGAGATTTTTATATTGCTCACACCGTTTTTCTTTCAACTGATTATTATTGTAAATATTTGTGTTTACTGCATGACACATAGAAGAACAAAAATATCTAACATCGCATTCATTACATGGTGTAACCGTATCTACAACACAAATCGTATTAATTCGTTTAACATCATGAAAAATTATATCCAGTTCATCAATATCTCCCAAAATAACATTTGACTCTTCCATAGCTGAACACAAAGTCACTTTACCACTTGCATTAATAGAAAGTATTTGACTTCCAGCATTACACATGGCTAACATGTTAATTCTCTTAGATATATTATCTTCTTTTCCTTTTTCGTTATCATTAATTAAGTCATCATAAAACTTTAAAGCTCTTCCCTTTACAGAGAGTGTTCTTAGAATAGGCTTTACTTCAAATTTATTACAAAGTTCTTGAAGTCAGTTACATGATTTTTATTATTACTTGTTAGAACCATAGAAAGTGAAATGTTATCAATTTTATTATTTTTAGCAAAATTATAGTCTGCCATAAACTCTTTAAAGCATTGTTTTCCAACGCCATAGCACTTTGGCTCATCCTCCGGAACCGTCCATACGCCCATGTTGGAATAATTAGCTCCGCCTTCCAGCGCCGCGTCAAATATTGTATTGGTCAGGAACGGGAGCGCGGCGTCCATGACAAAGTCGATCCCATGTTTTTCAATCAGAGCTACCAGTTCCTGCTTGTTCTTTGCATTTACTTTTCCGGTATGAACCTTGGATCATTGACTTCTCCTGCAATATCTCTTGCTTTACCAAGATCATAATCCGCCATTACCACTTTCTCCAGCCAAGTACCTTGC
>ENA-OQNJ01000491-OQNJ01000491.1-human-gut-metagenome-genome-assembly--contig:-NODE-491-length-9972-cov-2.546166_pt1 | contig 9972 bp, 12 predicted proteins | sample MGYA00242630_ERZ504882 | MGnify/ENA primary metagenome ERZ504882 (study PRJEB26092, sample SAMD00036408) | human gut metagenome | host: Homo sapiens | study: EMG produced TPA metagenomics assembly of the... | reverse complement strand
GATTGTTTTTATGAGTGATCAACGTTACTATCATCGGGAGTAAGCAGGGAGAGGGTGGCCAAGAAGTAAAAATATCTCTCTGCGAACTGAATATTCTAATAAATACCGTATTTAGTCTTAAAATATGCCTTTTTATGGTTATTTTCTCCTTGAAATCATAAAAATCGTGTTCTATACAGTTTCGTTTTCACATCGAATTGAAAGGTATTTTCGGGAAAGGACATATCCGCTATTCCGCCTGTCGCAATCCGTACCAGTAGGGAGGCGGCATTCATATAACAACACAGAAACGAGAGGAGTCCGGGAAGGGATTCCTCTCGTTTAACTTTACCTGCGGCCGAGCCTTTGACCTAAGACATACTCAGCACAGCCCGACCGGAAGCTCACTTATTTCCCTTCGATTCAGGGAAAAACAGTTCCACTCTGGTATGCCGGTTGGCCGCCGTAGGGGCGTAATCGGAGATACCGCCTTCGCCGGTCTTGGTCAACCTGTCTGACGGTAATCCCCGCTTGTTCAGTTCCGAGGCGATATAGTCGGCTCTCGAAACACTCAAGGCATTGTTGATACCGACTGTTCCGGTCGCACTATCGGCAGCTCCCGTGACTTTGACCTTCAGACCGTATTTCTTTGCCACCCGTGCCAGTTCGTCGAGATTGACCAACTGGGAGGTGTCTGTCAGGTGCGACGTGCCGAGTTCAAAGAAAAAGAAGATGGGAGCACCGATACATTCCCGTCCGGACTGCATCCGCACGGCATAGTCTGCCAAGGTGCTGTCGGGAAGATTCTCGAACTGTCCTGTTCCGAGGCCAGACACGCTGTCCTGCCTATGCTGCAGACTGTCTGCCCGGCCATTCTCGTTCGGGGCTTGTCCTTCCAAGGGCGATTTTCCGTTCCAATGCCTGTTCTTCAACCTTGCCCGCAGGGAGTTCAGTCCGCTGTAATTGTTCCTCGGATAGCCGTTGTGCCCGATGGTATCGTCATCGTCAAAAAGATGACAATACGTGTCAAGCAACCCTTCGATTTCCAGTATCTTCTTCAGCTCGGCCAGCGTCCGGCGGTCCTTGTCATGCTGTCCCGCATAACGGCTGTTTTGTTCCGACAGGACATTGACATAATCAACGAGCCACTGGTCGCGGCGAACGTAGGGACTTGGGTCTATGGCCCGTTTCCAGCCGACTTTGCCAATATGGAAAGAGAATCCTGCAGTGAGCGAAAGCATGTGATCGCCGGGACGGTTCGCCTTGCCGTATCCGTCGAAATCTTGGAAGGTAGTCATGCCGGAAATTTCCACAAGGGCGCTAACCCTTTTGGAAATCCGGTACTGCCCCTGTATGCCGTAAGAGATGGCAAGCGGGTTATGGCCGTTGGTCGCATGATGCAGCAATCCGATACCGGCAAAGGGAGCCAGATGCCAGCGCACCTGTTCCTGCCGGGCATAGCTACCGCCGAGCACATTCCACAGCAAATCCGCATGGAGGTGGTGGTACTCCTGCACGGCCAGCATACCGTCCTTGAATTGCAATCCGCTGTAATTTATCCGTGCGCCGACCCACGGGGTGAACCATTTGCCGAGGGCAAGGCTATACGAGGGTTTCAACCTCCCGAACAGGTCTTCGCAGCCGAGCGGGGTGCCGAGAAAGGCCGTCGTGCCTCCGGTGATACTGACGAACCAGTTGCCGTTTCCCCGTGCCGGAACGACCACTCCGTCAAGGTATGAGGGCTGTAACGGCTGCAACAGTTCTGTGTCATCGTAACGGAACGTGCGGCGTACAGTATCCTTCTCCGTGGGTTGTACATCCGCACGGGCTTGCAGCGTACAGAACGCTGCGAAGATAAAGATGATATTCTTTGTCATAATTCCAATGTTTTTAAATATAATCTATTTGGTTTCCAAACATTCTTTGCCGTTTATCGTTTGGGCTTTTTGCCGATGGCCGGTACGCATCATGCGGTTCGCCATTCTCATGCAGCGGAGCGCCCATGTCCGGTTGTCCTCGTCATCATCACGTCCCCATTTGAGGTCGCTGCCACCACCTCCTCCACCATGTGTTTCGGCAAAGGTGGTGGCATCATCGACCATGCCGAGAAACAAGAGCGTGGCGCAGTGCATGACTTCCGTGCCTTGTTCTGCCACGGAGCGCACGAGCGTGCCATCGAACAGTTGCCGTTCGGAGGGCTTCATGCGTGCCGACAGTTCCCGCCACTCATCAACCATGTTTTCCAGCATGGCATCCTTGAGCAGGCTGTCCACTTTGGAGTGGACAGCGCGGGAATATTCGTAGGCTTCCTCCTTGAGCTGTTCCGTGCGTTCCTCTATGGCTTCCATGTTCTCCTTGAGGTCGGAAAGCTGTCGGTCGGCAGTCTGTAACTTTTCCTGCTTGTCTGCCAGTTTCCCTTGGATAACGGCCAGTTCTTTTTCGAGTTTCTCTTTCTCGGCAGACAGGACCAGCGCATCGCCTTTTCGGGCGTCCATATCGTTTTCAAGTGCCGACAGTTGAGCCTCCTTCTCGGCCTGCTCCCTTTTCAGGTTTTCTACCATCGACGTCAGGCCCTTGACCCTGCGCTCTGCCAGCCGGATGTCCGAGTGGAGGGTGGACAGGACTTCCTGATGCCGGCCAATCTGTTGTTCTATAGAGGTGCACTCTTCCGAGAGCATACGGCGGTATTCTTCCGTCGTCCTGTGCCGAGCACCGGTCTCGGCGACGCTCCGACCTCTCTCCATTCCCCACTTCGTGTTGACCTCGGCGAAAAAGTCCGTATGGAGCTGTTTCATCCTCGCGCTATATTCGAACTTGTCCTTTCCGGCGAATATCTCCTTGTACGCAAACTTCCCGTCTTTAATCGGCAGAAGCGTGCAATGCACGTGCGGGTTCAACTCATCGAGGTGTACTATGAAGGCGGCGACATTCTGTTCGCCGTATCTGCCACAAACGAATGAATAGACATCCTTGGCCCAGCGTTCGATGTCGCTCTTCCTTTTGATGCGGGTATTATCCGCACCTTTTTCAAAATCCACCTTCTGCGTGCCGAAAGCGAGTTCGTGCATCCGCTCCCGCGAACCGCCGAAGATAATGTTTACCACCGTTCGGTACTTCGGTTCAATCAGTCCCTCGTTTGGGTCCTTGATTCCGCGACGGTCCAATATGTCCGCTATCCGTTCCGGGATATTGCGGCTCGAGTCGATGGGGCGAACCTTTCCTCCGGGCACAATCTCGAAATTCAGATGTTTGCGGGTGGGGTCGTAGTTACCCTTGCTCATGGCATACTTCTCCGCCTCTTTGCTGCGATTGCGCAGGTGTTCGTTGCCTTGGGCGGCAGTGATCCCTTTCGACACCTGAACGTCGAGAACCTGTTTTGCATTTGCCATACTGTTTCCGTGTTGTTTCGGACAATCCTCCGTGTCCCAGCTTGCTGCTTGTACGGACACCCTTCCCACCGACGTCAGTCGGTCGGGGTATTAGGCTCCCCCTTCCCTTTGTTCAGTGGCAGGCGGGCAAGCCCGCGTGCCTGCTATAACCGGAAGGATATTTGGACCGGAACTGGGGCGAATTGCCCGTGGTTATACAATCTTTGTCCGCGAATCCCCGTTCAGCTTTCCTCCTGCGCCTTCGCCAGAAGCGATAAAAAACGGGTTTGCGAAGCGATTCAAGGCGTTCCGTCTCTTCGTCCGTACCGAAGCCTGTCCCGTCGGTTTTCCGTCGATAATAAGCTCTGCAGCTCTTTCGAGGCTTCGATGAATGCAGCCCATCCCCGCCAAGATCGAGCCGGAAGAATTGCACGAGCGGTGAGCCGTCGTCGAACCTCGACTTGCGCAGAACCCGCCAGAGGGCGGCATAGGCGATACACTCCAAAACGGTCTCACGCAATTGTTCTTCTGACCGGTGGGTATGCACGGATGTCGTGCCGGAATGATTGTCCGGATAGGCCCGGCTGTCCCGTCCGGCTATCTCCGCCAAAGTCTGACGCATGATTTGTCCGCATGATTTGCCGACATCGAAAGAGGTTGCTTTGCCAATCACCCAATCGTACAGTATTCCTTGTATTCTTGCGGCAAAGTCCGTTTCTTTCTGTCCACTGTCCGGCATGTCAGGCGTGCCGATTCGCAGATGCATGGTAATGATGACGCTTTTCGCCAGCCGGATACGTTCCAACTGCCCGAACGCTTCGAGCGTGTCCAGAAACGAGCGGACGGTGGCGCGATGCCAATGCCACTCGGATGCAAGGTCGGAAACAGTCACATGGCACTGGCAGGGACCGAGGTCGTAATCTTGTTTCCTTAAAAACGGGGAGACGAAACCTGCCAGCGATTTATCCAACAGGTCGCAGTAGGCTTCTGTTCTTGTTTTCCGCTCGCCGACTTTTTCTTTCAGATAGTCGAACACTTCCGTGCTGGCCAGTATGGCGGCGGGCGCTTCATTTCTATTTCTCATTTTCGTTCTGTTTTTTGATGATTCATATCGTGCGGATTGTATTGAACTGCCATTATCCGCATTATCGTGGCAGTCTTGCGTGATGATACTATGATAACTGTCGGCTAATGCTCCGGGGTATTCCAGCCATTCGAGGAATTTGCGCATGTCTGTCCTTTCGGACATGACCCTTGCCGACGGGTAGAACAGGGCAGCCAAAAGAATAAAGGCGATGGTTACGGACATCGTGTACAGATGCGGCACGAAGCCGATGACCAATGCCAAGAGCGCAAACCAGACGAAATGTTTCGGCCGGTCAAGCAAACAGCGCATCCATCGGTCCGCCCGCCGGAAAGAGGCCCATGCGGCACACACAATGGTCGATGGCACAACACCGAACTCGCCGGGGTGTCCGCTCGTATAGACATAATGGAAGAGGAGCAATACGATAAGCAGCACATGGGCGTATAGCCTGCGGGCCTTTTCGCTCCATATCATTTTATCGTAGAATCTTGCCATGAAGTAACGTCTGCTCCTGTACAACAGCGCCGGAAGGACGACAGGCATTGCAAGAAACACAAACTGTAATATAATCCAGGTCATAACAGGTAATAGGGTTTTGAAGGTATATTGACTGGGCGTACCACAAGTTCCAATCGGACAATCCCGTGGGTGGCCAAGCGGATAATGTTCTCGGTATCTTCGGCTGTCAGGGACGACGCGCCTTTCTTCATCCGGGACTTGAATGTGCCGTTCTGCTTACGGTATGTAGCCAGTGCCGCGTCCAGATCATGCTCCGGAATCGTCCACGTCATGCCCCGGTCGTATGTGCCATGCGGTTTGCAAGCACGCAGTACCAGCGTGCGGGACACCAGGAAATCGGTCCGGTTGTTCCTCGGAATGACATGCTCCTTGTAGAGGTTGTCATCGGCCACCTCTATCCACGTGCGGTATGCGTCGATGCAGAAAATCATCTGGCGATATATCGTGTTTCGCATAGGTTCTGTTTTACATGAAATCCAACAGCACATCTTCCAGATCCTTCTTGTACTTGAAGCTGCCGTTTCCGGTGTGGAGTTTCAAGTCGAGAGACAGGTCGCCGTACATTAGTTCCAATGAATCGTAAACGGTCGCAATGACGCGGTTTACCTTGCCGTCCGCGTCTGTCCGGGCGTTCATCTTGAACATTTGCCCGAAAGCGGGATTGGAGTAGGCACAGGTGCTATGACCGGATTTTTCCAATCCGACCGGCACATGGTGGTAGAGCGTGATCAGCTCCATGTCGTCCTCGAATATGTCCATGACCTCCTCCAAATCATAGGGGTCCCGCAACGGGAACGTGAGCAGAACGTAGTCGCCGTAAAACTGCGGCTCCTCCATTGTCGCCACATTGAGAAGCTGCGGCATTTGCAGGGGTACGAACGACATAAAGTCATCCAAAAAGTGTCGTAACATAATCATATATCGTTTATTTTGTGAATAGGCTTTTACAAAGAGGCGATGAATATCTCCATGAGCATACCGGGCAGCTCGTCCAACCGATTTCTTTCCGACGGCAGGATTTTACGCAGTGTCTCGAAAGCGCCGGGTGTCTCGGTCGCAATCCGGTCGAGGGCTTTCTTATCCTCCGGGGAGAGAAGCGTCATACAGAGGCCGTCCAAGGAAGCGTAGGGCTGGAGTATCATCCAAATGTAGGCGTGTGCCTGTTCGGGTGTCGCGACTTCGCCCCGATGTATGTCGTCGAGACAGGTACGCACGTTCTGTATCAGTCGGCGGTCGGCACGCAGGGCCATGTATATCAGGGCCTCCTTGTAGGTAATCTCTTTGCGTCCGGCGGCGAGAAACACCTCGGAACAGCACTTCTCCGTGTCGCGGGTAATGTCGGCCATGTTTGCACTGCCGGAATCGTGCAGGCCGGACAGAAAAGCGCGAAAAACGGCGTCTTCTTTCTCGATGAATCTCTTGAGGTCACGACTGTCGTGTATGCCGTCGTTCAGGGTTCCGGCAAGCAACTTACGATATGCCGACAGCGTTTGCTCCTTGTTGCCACGGTAGGCAGGCCGTTTATCCAGTGCTGCGAAAAACGGACGGATCTCCTCGGCGGAACGGTGCAGTTCCACGTCTCCGGCATAGGGAGAGAACCGCTCTTTCAGGCTCAACACTTCCTTGTAGGTGTGCGGTTTCGACAGGGCCAACCGGGAAAGTTCCGAGCAAATGGAATCGTGTAACAGACGACATTCTTCCCGTGTGCCGGAATGGGTCTGACGGGCCGTGTCCCGCCGAATGGCTGCAGCCACGGAATCTTTCAAGGTTTGCCATTTCCCGATACATACGGTCAGCTCTTCAAAGGAAAGTTCTTGGGACTTGCGTATCTCGGAGAGGTACTCTCTGTACAGACCGGCAGGCGTGTCTTGGGGTTCCGCCAGTGATTTGCCGTTCGGACCGTCGCATGACGGGAATGTGAAAACGGCAATTGAAGCGGCAGAAAGTCCAGCAATGGAAAGTATGATTTTTAAGTATGATTTTCTATTGTTCATTGTTCAATTTTGAATTTTACAGCGCAAATCTAAGTATTATTTTCAAGATGGCAAGTATTGAAATTTGTTTTATAAGCTATTTTTAACATTGTACTTAATAGTTTGATTTTCAATGAAAATAAGTGAAGAAAACAGGGGAATGCAAGTGCATTCTTCGATTTTCTACTCAAAGTATGGTTTAGTTTAAAATAAAACTGTTATATTTGTACTTGTTATCATAGAAGTGTACAATTAGATGGCAAAAGTAGGTTACATATTTAAGGCGGATCGTTACGACGGGTTCGAGGCTGACAAAGAATGGATGCAGGAGTACGGCTGTGTACAAGTGATAGAGGAACCGGTCGAAAGCGAGGCGCTACGGCCTAAATGGAAACAACTTGTGGCGGGCCTCGAAAGGGGCGACGAGGTAGTGGTGGCCAAATTCAGCAATGCCCTCCGAGGGTCGCGCGAACTGTCGGCCTTCATTGAGTTGTGCCGTATTAAGGTGGTACGTATCATATCCATCCATGACCGGATCGACTCACGGGGTAAACTGTTTCCCGAAACGACGGTTGCCGATGTGCTGGAGATGTTCGGGGCGCTTCCCGAAGAGGTGGCGATACTGCGATATTCGTCCGCACGTGTCTTGAACCTGCAACAGAAAGCTAAGATTCCGAAGAAAACGATGAAGGCTATGGATAAGGCCGACAAGGAAAATACTATCGTTGACATGTATGTCAACGGTCATTCGTTCGAGGACATCATGGCGGTAAGCGGGTACAGCAGCCGGAGCTCGGTGTTCAGCGTGCTCCACAGGCATGGGGTAAAACTCAACAGGGGGAAATTCAGCGGCCCCTTGGGAACCAGGAAAAACGAAAAAGGACGACAGTCCGGCGGAAGAATAACCCGTAAAACGAAAAGGGTGGCGGCAACTACCGCTTATAAACGGTTTAACTGTCGGAAAACGAGGTTGAAACGGATTCGCACTCTTGGTAACAAACAGCAGATGTTTAATTTATTAATACAGGTTAAATAAAAACGTAGTATGGAAGTAATATTGATAATCGTTGTGTTCTGGGTAGTGGGTAAACTTCTGAAAGCGGTGTTCGGCGGTTTTAGCAAGAGCGACTACCGGCGCGACCAGTAACACGTATGAGGCAACGGCGGCATTGTCTCGCCGGTTCTTTCGTGTCAGGAGTCGGAATATGATTCGTATAAATCAAAAGATGAATGTAGATAAATGAAAACTTACCTTATCTTGTTTTTGGCTATCGTTTTTGAAACTGTAGCCACTTCTTTCTTGAAACAGAGCGAACAGTTTACCAAACTCGTTCCGTCCGTATTGACCGTTCTGGGGTACGCGGCGGCTTTCTATTGCTTGAGTGTCGTACTGAAGAGCATTCCGGTAGGCATAGCTTACGCCATTTGGTCGGGAGTGGGTATCATTCTTATCGCGCTTATCGGCTTTTTCGTTTTCTAAACAGCACCTCGACCTGGCTGCCATCATCGGGCTGGCCCTGATTATTGCCGGAGTGGTCGTCATCAATGTCTTCTCCAACTCGGTCTCTCATTGATGGAAGTGTCCCGTCATTGTGGTCTATACCAAACGAAAAGAAAGAAATCATGTTTTTCATCAGCATGGTTTCTTTCGTTTTTTCAGCATTATAGGAAGGAGTCAAATATATACATTCAACATAAGATACAAGTATGCCTTTTCGTCCTTACTGTTATGATGTTCAAGTTCGAATTGTACCTTATCTTCACGGGCCAACCAGCCAATAGCACTACCCAACTCGGCATCATCCATCCCTGTAATTTTCTTTATCTCTGAAAATTCCCATTTACGGAGATGGTCACTATTCAATAAACGCCAAACTTTACCAGCGTTCTCGCCAATGATGTATTTATCCATAAATTATAATATATTTATTGTTATATGTACATAATATGTTATGCAAATGTACAGTTTTGATAACGAATTATTGTTTATGACCCATTAATGTTTATTAATACATCATGCATTTGGCGGAATTTTTATTCCGGATAACTGCTCAGAATGCCGCTACCAATCTTTAAACTTTTTTGATAGCGGCATTTTACATGGAACCTAAATCCGAAAAATTTACCTGCAAATTATGGCACGTTGCCGGGAATATATCCAAAATGTAACGACAATCACTAAAGTCGTCAGAATTTCAGACAACGGTAAGGCGAGCCAAATTCCTTTTACTCCCATTATGGCAGGTAATACCATGAAGCACGGAACCAGAAAAACAAATCCACGTAAGACTGCAAATGTTATGGCCGGCTTTACCCGTTCCATGCTCTGATAATATCCAATAATGGAGAGATTCAAAATAAAGAAGATGAACCCCGTGCCATAATAAGGGAATCCTTCTATCGCTATGCGTGCGGCAGTATTGTCAATGCGCAGGAACAGTCCGACAAGCAATTCAGGAAACAGGATAAAGGCGGCAGTAGAAATGACTCCGCAAACTAATGCCGCAAACACGGAAACGCGTAAGGCGGAACGAACTCTTTCCGTGCTTCCTGTGCCGAAATTGTAACTGATAATAGGCTGGGCAGATTGGGCAATGGCGTTACCTATCATGAAGACGAACGGGAGATAATAACAGCTTACTCCGAAAGCACCTACTCCGTCATCTCCCAAATGGCGCATGAATACATGGTTGCCGATGAACAGCAATATCGCCATTGTCAATTCGCCTAACAAGGCGGATGAGCCTATCTTGCACTGCATTCCTATATCATAGAAGAAGAATAAAATACCTTTTTCTACCCGGACGAAGAGAATGCAAACGAGTGTCACGGGCATAGAACAACAAGTAACCCATCGCCACCGCTGCCCCGGCCAAACAACTCAGGGAGGTAGCAAATGCCGCCCCCATCACTCCCCAGCCCAGCGGGAAGATGAATAGCCAGTCGAGAACGACATTCACCGCTGCGGCTATGATACTGCACCACATGGCAAGTTTCGGAGCGCCATCCAGCCGCATGGCAAACAAGGCAACGGCAATCCACAACT
>ENA-OQNJ01000489-OQNJ01000489.1-human-gut-metagenome-genome-assembly--contig:-NODE-489-length-9998-cov-2.763448_pt1 | contig 9998 bp, 11 predicted proteins | sample MGYA00242630_ERZ504882 | MGnify/ENA primary metagenome ERZ504882 (study PRJEB26092, sample SAMD00036408) | human gut metagenome | host: Homo sapiens | study: EMG produced TPA metagenomics assembly of the... | reverse complement strand
GTGCTGATGAGATTAAACAGATTAAGGAAGATCAGGGGTCTTTTGGATGGATCAAGGGCTTATTTGGTTCAGAACATTATGATAATGTGACAATGTATTCATATGATACAAAGTCTTTACACAAAAGCCTATAAGAAACTGGATGCATTTAACAACAAGAAGATGATCAAGATCGCAAATGCAAAACCAGTATACAAAGATGGCAAATTCGAGATTCAGAAAGAAGAAGAAGGAACAGAACTTTAAAAAAGATGTAGCAGCTAAGAAGATTGGAGAAGCAGTGAAAGATGGTCTTTCTACTATCTCACTGGATAAAGAAAACTGCTATGATAATCCAGAGTATACTTCTGACAATGATAAATTGGTCAATCTGACAAAAGATATGAACAAAAAATTAAAAGGAAGTATTACATATAAATTTGGAAAACAAGTGGTAGTTCTTGATAAGAATACATATAGCAGCTGGTTGAAGATCAAGAAAGACTATTCAGGATATACAGTAGATAAAAATGCCATGGAAAACTGGATATTGAAATTCATGTACAAATATAATACACAGTATGGATGGCACAAGTTTAAGACACATGATGGACGTACAAAGAAGATTTACGGTGGACCTTATGGATGGCGTATCAGCAAGGACAAAGAAATGACTTCTGTGAAGAAGATGTTAGCAAATGGAACAACAGAGACACGAGAGCCATACTGGAGAGAAAAGGAAAAGTTTACGATGGTGTCAATGGGGATATCGGAGATACTTATGTAGAAGTAGATATGGGAGCACAGACGGTTTACTATTTACAAAAAGGAAACTTAAATTCGCAACATCCTGTGTTACAGGTAAGATGACAGCAGACCGTAAGACACCGGAGTGTGTTGCATATATCCTTTATAAACAGCCAAGTGCAACATTAAGTGGACAGGGATACAGTTCTGATGTTAAATACTGGATGCCATTCATTGGAAATGTAGGTTTTCATTCTGCACCATGGAGAGGTTCTTTTGGAGGAAGCGAATATATATCCAATGGATCTCATGGATGTGTCAATCTTCCAACATATGCTGCGGCTACATTATACAAACTTGTAAGTCAGGGAGACCCGGTTGTAACATATTATTAAATAGGAACCAAAGAAATGAGAATTACTATGACAGACTGGATTCATCGAGTGCTAGATGAATATATCAAAGAAGGAGACTGCTGTATTGATGCAACGATGGGAAAAGGTGGAGACACCTATTATTTGTGCAGCAAAACAGGAGAAAGCGGAAAAGTCTACGCCTTTGATGTGCAGGCAGATGCATTAAGACAGACCAGAGAAAAACTGGATAAACATAAAATGAATGCAGAACTGATTTTAGATGGCCATGAGCATATGAAAGAATACGTCAAAGAGATGGCAGTATCTTGTATTATGTTCAATCTTGGGTATCTTCCAGGTGGGGACCATCATCTTGCGACAAAGACCAACACGACGATTCAGGCAGTTGAAGCAGGACTTGGGATGCTAAAGACAGGTGGGATTATGAGCATCTGTATTTACAGTGGCGGTGACAGTGGTTTTGAAGAACGTGATGGGGTGCTAGAATACCTAAGCCAGCTAGATGACCGTAAGTATTTTATTGCAAGACAGGACTTCCCCAATAAGAAAAATAATCCGCCAATGCCGGTATTTATCATAAAATTATAATAAAGAGACAATGGATTCCATATACTTGTATTAAATTGAACCTTAAAGTAAGCAAAAAAGAAGGGTACAGGATATGAAAACCATTGTTTCTGTTTTTTTAATATGTGATAATATGCAGTATACAGATATATGCAGTGTCAGCAGAAGAAATAAACTTAAATGCAAAGGCAGCTGTGATCATGGATGCTGAAAGTGGGAAAATCCTCTATGAGAAATCCAAAGATCAAAAAATGCCGAATGCCAGTACAACAAAGATTTTAACATGTTTATATATTTTAAAGCACTGTGATCTTGATCAGATGGCAGAAGTTTCAAAGAATGCAGCGATGCAGCCGAAAGTAAGATTAGGGGTGAGAGAAGGGGAAAAGTATAAAGTCAAAGATCTGCTCTACGGATTAATGTTAGAGTCCTATAATGATTGTGCAGTTGTATTAGCAGAACATGCAGAAGGAAGTGTGGAAAAATTTGAAAAAAGAATGAATCAGATGGCAGAAAATCTAGGTACTTTGAATACCCATTTTGTAACACCAAATGGTCTGGATGGTATAGATAAGAAAGGACGGCATGAAACGACAGCACAGGATCTGGCAAAGATCATGGCGCGATGTATTAAGAATCAGCAATTTCTTGAAATCACGCAGACAAAACAATATACATTTACAGATGGCAGCAGAAAGAGAAGATTTATCTGCAATAATCACAATGCCTTGTTATCCAGCATGCAAGGAGTGATTTCTGGGAAGACAGGATACACTTCAAAAGCAGGATATTGCTATGTGGGGGCTGTAAAGCAGAAGAATATGACGATGACATTTTCTGTTCTTGCCAGTGGGTGGCCGCCGCACAAGACCTATAAATGGAAGGATGTAAGGAAACTGGTTCAATACGCCACAGATCATTACGAGAGACGAGAGATCATTGCAGATACAAGCAAGATCAAAGAAATAAGTATAAAGAATGGTCTTAAAGAAAAAGTCTTGCTAAAAACAGGAAATCTCAAGGCAGCATTTCTGGTAAAGAAGACAGATAAGATAAAGATTGAGAGTATCTTACCCTCTTTCATTGATGCACCCGTGAAAGAAGGACAGAAAGTCGGGGAGATCAAATATCTTATCAATGGAAAAAGTCAAAAGAGCGTTCCAATCTACGCAAAGCAAAGCGTAAAACAAAAAGACTACTGGTATTATTTTGAGAAAATAATTCAAAGATTTACGCTGATAGCCTAATGTGCTATGATAAAACAGATAAGAAAACAAGGGAGGCGAAACAATGCTGTTTTTAGAATATCCAAAATGCAGTACCTGCAAGAAGGCAAAGAAATGGTTGGATGAACAAGATATATCTTACGAAGACCGTCATATCATTGAAGACAACCCAACGGTCGAAGAGTTAAAAGACTGGCACGAAAGAAGCGGATTGCCACTGAAGCGATTTTTTAACACAAGCGGTATGAAATATCGTGAGTTAGGGTTAAAAGACAAATTGCCAGAGATGTCAGAAGAAGAACAATACGAACTGCTTGCAACCGACGGAATGTTAGTAAAACGCCCACTGGTTGTAGGAGATGATTTTGTGTTGATCGGGTTTAAAGAAGCACTATGGAAGGAGACATTAGCATGAATCGAGAAAATGCATGGACAACATATGAAGAAGCAGATATCAAGGCATTAGAAGGACTTTGCAAGGAATACAAAGATTTCTTATCCAATGGAAAGACAGAACGTGAATGTGTAGCACAGTCGATCGAATTGGCAAAGAAAGCTGGATATCAGGATTTAGAAGAACTGATCAAAAACCAGACACCATTAAAAGCGGGTAACAAAGTATACCGCACATGGATGGAAAAAACGATCGCATTATTCCAGATCGGAGAAGATGCGATTGAAGATGGATTAAATATCTTAGGAGCACACATCGACTCACCAAGACTGGATCTTAAACAGAATCCATTATACGAAGACACAGAGATGGCATTATTAGACACCCACTATTACGGTGGAGTTAAGAAATATCAATGGGTCACACTTCCAATGGCATTACACGGTGTTGTTGTGAAGAAAGACGGAACAAAAGTCAATATCTGTATCGGTGAAAAAGATGAAGATCCAGTAGTGGGGATCACAGACCTTTTAATTCATTTATCAGGAAAACAGATGCAGAAGAAAGGAAATGTGATCGTAGAAGGAGAAGATCTTAACGTCCTGATCGGAAGCAAACCATTAAAAGGCGAAGAAAAAGAAGCAGTCAAGAAACAGTTGTTACAGTTATTCGATGAAGAATATGGAATCGAGGAAGAAGATTTCTTATCCGCAGAGATCGAAGTCGTACCAGCTGGAAAAGCAAGAGACTTTGGATTAGACCGCAGTATGATCATGTCTTATGGACAAGATGACAGAGTCTGTGCATATACATCCTTAGCAGCTATGTTAAATGTAGAAGCACCAAAGAGAACATCTTGTTGCATCTTAGTAGACAAAGAAGAAATAGGAAGTGTTGGAGCAACAGGAATGCACTCCAGATTCTTTGAAAATACAGTTGCAGAAATCTTAGCTTTAACAGGAGATTATAATGATCTGAGGCTTAGAAGAACGCTGCAGAATTCTTACATGTTATCATCTGATGTAAGTGCAGCTTTCGATCCAAACTATCCAAGTGTAATGGAGAAGAAAAACTGTGCATATTTCGGAAAAGGATTAGTATTAAACAAATACACTGGAGCCAGAGGAAAATCAGGGTCAAATGATGCAAACCCAGAATATATCGCTCAGTTAAGAAAGATCTTTGATGAAGCAAAAGTAGCCTTCCAGACAGCTGAACTTGGAAAAGTTGACGAAGGAGGCGGAGGAACGATCGCCTACATTCCTGCTGCCTACAGCATGAACGTCATCGACTGCGGAGTTGCAGTGTTAAGCATGCATGCACCATGGGAGATCACAAGCAAATCCGATATCTATGAAGTGGAAAAAGGATATGAAGCATTTTTGAAAAACTGCAGATAAGATTTGAAAAATTGCAGGAAAATATAGTATCATGATAAAAGAAGCAGATTCAAGTAGTGATCGGGGAATTGAATCCCGGCCAAACACTTGGATTTGCTTCTTTTTATAAAAATACCTAAAACATAGAATATCTTTCAATATACTATTTCGCAGGGATGATCTCAATCCAATATCCATCTGGATCATTAATAAAATAAATCCCCATATCATGATTCTCAAAACAAATACATCCCATTTTCTCATGGAGTGTGTGTGCTTTGTCAAAATCATCTGCAGTCAAAGCCAGATGGAACTCTTCATCCCCAAGATTATAAGGTTCTTTCTGGTCACGCATCCAAGTAAGTTCTAATAAGAAATCAGAAGATCCATCCCCAAGATAAACGATTTTAAAACTTCCGTCGGAAGCATCCTTTTCACGAACTACATCAAGTCCGAGAGCTTCTTTATAAAACTCCAAACTTTTCTCAAGATTTAAAACGTTAAAATTAAAGTGATTAAATTGAAACATATGTATATCCTTTCTTACAATTCTTAAGGTTTTTTTTAAAATTATAATAACAACAAATTTACGTGTTTACAAGAACAAAATGCAAAGATATAATGATAAGAAGAATGAACGAAAAGGAAGGAGCAATATGAAAACATTTCGATTAAGATGTAAAAAACTTTGTGCAGTGGTATTAATGATCGTGACAGCATTTGGATTCTCATTTGCAACACCAAAGACTGCACAAGCGGCCAATACAAAGTATTGGATCAAAGTCAACAAACAGGCCAATGTAGCAACCGTATACCAGTTAAAGAATGGAACATACAAACCGATCAAAGCATTCCTGGTATCTTGTGGAGGTGCCAATACACCAGCAGGTACATTTTATACACCAGCCAAGTACCGTTGGCAGACACTAATGGGACCAAGTTATGGGCAGTACTGTACAAGAGTTCATGGAGGAGTCTTATTCCATTCCGTGTGGTATTATGAAAAGAATCCTTCAACACAGTCTACGGTTCAGTTTAATAAACTTGGACAGACTGCATCTCATGGATGTATCCGTTTATCAGTAGGAGATGCAAAGTGGATCTATGATAATTGTGCATTAGGAACGAAAGTTACTGTATATAGCAGCAGTAATCCGGGACCTTTAGGAAAACCAAAAGGGATCAAGGTATCTACAGCAAGAAGACAGTATTGGGATCCAACAGATCCAAGCAAGAAGAACCCATACCGTAAACAGAAAGCTACATTGACAGTAGCTAAGAAGAAAGCTAAAACAGCAGAATATGGAACTTCTTATAACGTAAAATCAGGAGTTAACAGCCAAAGACAAGATCACAAAGAAGAGCTTAACAAAGAACATTACATATACAACAACAAAATATGTAAAAGGTAAATACAGAAAAAGCAAAAAGTTTTTCAACAAAATCTTTAGGAACATATCGTATTAAGTATACAGTGAAATCTTCTTTAGGAGTTAAAACACAAAGACGATGGTTAGTAAAGAGTTGTTGATACATTAGCACCAAGTGATCACAGCAAAGAACCGTACAGTGAAAGTTAATACAGCAAACGCGGTAACAGGTGTAACAGCGAAGATGAGAAGTGGAGCTAACAGAACAAGTGCAATGACAGTGAAGATCAAAGCACCTGGAGCATCTGCTTACACAACTTATACATATGCAAAAGCCAAAGCATATAAGTTTAGTAAACCTGGACAATATGCGGTACAGTACAGTGTTAAGAATACAAACAAACCATATAGAGCAGCAACAAAGAAGATTACGATCACGGTAACAGGAAATGTAAATGCCCAGATCAATACATCTGCTGAAATTGTAACAGAACCAGCAGCAAGTACAGATCAGACAGTGATCAATGCAGTTCGTGCAGTTGTAACAATCAATGATAATGGAACGGTTGTGGCAGGAACGAATACAACAGTTATAGTTGTTCTAGTCAAAGATCAGGCAGGAACAGTCACAGCAGCGAATGTTTCTTACAAAGGTAAGAATGGAGTGACAGTGACAAAACAGATCAAAGTTCAGTTTGAACAGGCAACAACAGGAACGACAGAACAGCAAACAACATCAACAGAGTCAACAGCACAGCCACAGCAGTAAGGAATCTTAAAAAGAAGGATGTATTTTAACGATACATTCTTCTTTTTTTCGAAGTTTTTTGACGGGTAGAGTTGACACGGCATTTCAGTATGATAAAATAAATAAGATTAAAGAATTTATCAGCTGTTTTACACAAAGCATAGAAAGAAGACGGCAGAGATAGATACGGCTAGGAGGAATAAAATATGGCAACACCTTATAACCATAAGGCAATCGAACAAAAGTGGAGAAAACACTGGCAGGAACATCCTGTCAATGTAAATGACGGTAAGAAACCTAAATATTACTGTTTAGATATGTTTCCATATCCATCAGGAAGTGGCCTTCATGTAGGACATTGGAGAGGATATGTGATCAGTGATGTATGGAGCCGTTACAAATTATTAAATGGATACTATGTCATTCATCCAATGGGATGGGATGCATTTGGACTTCCAGCAGAAAACTATGCGATCAAGATGGGAACACATCCTCGTATTTCTACAGAAGCCAATATTAAGAATATCAAACGCCAGATCAATGAGATTTCCGCAATCTATGACTGGGATATGGAAGTTAACACAACAGACCCAGAATTCTACAAATGGACACAGTGGATTTTCGTAAAGATGTTCAAGAAAGGCCTTGCATACGAGAAACAGATGCCAATCAACTGGTGTCCATCATGTAAGACAGGACTTGCGAACGAAGAAGTAGTAAATGGTAAGTGTGAACGCTGCGGTGCAGACGTAACCAAGAAGAACTTAAGACAGTGGATGTTAAAGATCACAGCATATGCAGATCGTCTGTTAGCTGATCTTGACAAACTTGACTGGCCAGAGAAAGTTAAGAAGATGCAGGCAGAGTGGATCGGTAAGAGCCACGGTGCAGAAGTTAACTTCAAAGTTGATGGAAGAGATGATGAGATCACAGTTTATACAACTCGTCCAGATACATTACACGGAGCAACATTTATGGTATTAGCTCCAGAACATGAATTAGCGAAAGATCTTGCAACAGATGAGACAAGAGAAGCAGTAGAAGAATATATCTATCAGGCATCCCTAAAATCATCTGTGGACCGTATGCAGGATAAAGAAAAGACAGGTGTATTTACAGGAAGCTATGCGATCAATCCGATCAATGGAGCAAAAGTACCAATCTGGTTATCAGATTATGTACTTGCAGATTACGGTACAGGAGCGATCATGTGTGTACCAGCGCATGATGACCGTGACTTTGAATTTGCTAAGAAGTTTGACATTCCGATCATTCAGGTTATCGCTAAAGATGGTAAAGAGATTGAGAACATGGAAGAAGCTTACACAGAAGCATCTGGTATCATGATCAATTCCGGAGACTGGAATGGAAAAGAATCTTCTGAATTAAAAGAAGAAGCACCAAAGATCATCGAAGAGATGGGAATCGGTAAGAAGACAACAAACTATAAGTTACGTGACTGGGTATTCAGTCGTCAGCGTTACTGGGGTGAACCAATTCCTATCGTTCATTGCCCAGACTGTGGAGCAGTTCCTGTACCAGAAGAAGAATTACCATTGACATTACCAGAAGTTGAGAAATACGAACCAACAGGAACAGGAGAATCTCCATTAGCAGACATTGAAGACTGGGTAAACTGTAAGTGTCCTGTATGTGGTAAGGATGCGAAACGTGAGACAAACACAATGCCTCAGTGGGCAGGATCATCATGGTATTTCTTAAGATACATCGATAACAAGAATAATGAAGAATTAGTATCTAGAGAGAAAGCAGACAAATACTTACCAGTAGATATGTATATCGGTGGAGTGGAACATGCTGTATTGCATCTGTTATATTCAAGATTCTACACAAAATTCTTATGTGACATCGGAGTGATCGACTTTGATGAACCATTCCACAAACTGTTCAACCAGGGAATGATCACAGGTAAGAACGGTATCAAGATGAGTAAGTCCAAAGGAAATGTCGTATCCCCAGATGATCTTGTAAGAGATTATGGATGTGACTCATTAAGAATGTACGAACTGTTCGTTGGACCACCAGAATTAGATGCTGAATGGGATGAAAGCGGTATCGATGGAGTGCATAGATTCTTAACAAGATTCTACAAACTTATCATGGATCAGAAAGACAAAGGTGTAGAAGCTGATAAAGAATTATTAAAAGTACGTCATAAACTGATCTACGATATCACAACACGTTTAAATAACTTCAGCTTGAATACAGTTGTGAGTGGATTTATGGAATATACCAATACATTAACAGCAATGGCTAAGAAATCTGGAGTTGACAAAGAAACTTTAGAGACAGCAATTGTATTACTCGCACCATTTGCACCACATATTGCAGAAGAATTATGGGAAGCAATGGGACATGAGGACAGTGTATTTGCTCAGACATGGCCAACATATGATGAAGAAGCTATGAAAGAGGATGAAGTAGAGATCGTTGTTCAGATCAATGGCAAAGTAAAAGGAAAACTTGTCATCGGTGCAGAAGAAGACAAAGATTCTGTTCTTGCGAAAGCTAAGGAAGTTCTTGGAGATAAATTAAACGGTAATATCGTGAAAGAAATTTATGTACCAGGAAGAATTGTAAATATCGTTCAGAAATAGAATAATAAAATGGCGCAGATAACGATGGCAGTGTCTGCGTCATTTTTTCACTCAAGATCAATAAGGATATATGAAGATCAGAAAGGCTAAAACATGTATACATTTGACAGCAGAATCCGATACAGTGAAATAGACAGAAGTGGCAGACTATCAATTCCGGCAGTGGTTGATTATTTCCAGGACTGCAGTGCATTTCAGTCTGAAGAACTTGGTGTTGGAGTAGAATATCTTGCCAATAAGAAACGTGCATGGATCCTGAATTCATGGCAGATCGTTTTGGAAAGAAGACCAGAGGAATGTGAAAAGATCACAGTTGGAACATGGGGATCTGGATTTGACAAGTTTCATGCAACGAGAAATTTTATCATGAAGACAACACGGGGGGAACGATTAGCTTATGCCAATTCTATCTGGGTATATATAAACACAGAAACAGGAATGCCAGTCAGACCAACCAAAGAAGAAATTGAATGTCTACAAATTAGAAGCCCCATTAGAGATGGAATATGAACCAAGAAAGATCAAACTTTCCAGAGAAATGGGGAGAAAAAGGAACCAAGTGAAAAGTACAAAAGAAGACTGGAATCGACAGC
>ENA-OQNJ01000487-OQNJ01000487.1-human-gut-metagenome-genome-assembly--contig:-NODE-487-length-10043-cov-4.168919_pt1 | contig 10043 bp, 7 predicted proteins | sample MGYA00242630_ERZ504882 | MGnify/ENA primary metagenome ERZ504882 (study PRJEB26092, sample SAMD00036408) | human gut metagenome | host: Homo sapiens | study: EMG produced TPA metagenomics assembly of... | reverse complement strand
TGTGGAACGGTCCAAGATTACGGAACAAAGCCATCCCGATCTCCTTCAACAACGTACAGAGTGTCTTTCCGAATGCAACCTTACCAGCCAACCCGCCTCAGCAGACAGCAAACCCACCAAACATGCGTGTAATGCGCATGTCAGCGACCGCCGAAGCTGCCGCCACCGGAACCGCCGGACGAACCGCCGAAACCACCACCGGAGAAACTGCCGCCGGAACCACTGAAACTTCCGGACGGCGACGCCGCTGAAATCGTCGATTGAATATCAGCGAAACCTGATTCCAACTGCGCGCCAATATCACCAAAATTGGCACTGAATTGCGAGAAATCCATCGAATTCACATCAAACGAAGCGGGACCGGCGTAACGATGATCGAAATACCATGAACGATAACTCCAATACAGCAGCGAATCGGAAGCATTATTATCAAGCCAATGCGGATCAGCCAATTGCGGATACGCCTTCAACAGCTGCTTCATCGCCTTTTCGGAAATGCCGAACGCGGTGGCATACACCATATACCGGCCCCACAACGTCATATCCGTCACACCGCGATCCTTGAATTCGCTGAAATCCTCCATATAATGCTTCAATCCGAGCACCTGGCCAGCAAGATACTGCCCATTGTCGGTAAGCCCCTTCAGTTTGAGGTAGCTCAACGCGAACACAGAAGCGAACATCATCGGCGCGGAAATCACCGCGAGCAACGCAAGATTGCCGATGGCTCCGAAATACAGCATGGACAGGAATGCCAGCATCACAGCGCAAATGCCCGCGGCAAACGCTCCCCCACCGCATATCGACGTGGCGCCCAGCATGGCGAATTCGTTGTCGCACGTATTCGTGAACTTCTCCTGAAGCTTGTAGCCGTTCTTCCAATCGGAGAAATTCTTGTTCATCTGATCCAGATCGAACACCGGAGAGCCGATGCGTTCGGACGCCGTCACCAGCAAGTCGAGCGCGGCCTGCTCGCTCGGACGCAACTGCAACGATTGCACGTTGTCAAATACCACGGGAAGTATCACCACCGTACTGGTTTTGCCCACATCGCGGATTCGAGCGGGATCGTTGGCGATCATCCGTGCGATGTCAGCATTATTCGCCTGGCTCATATCAATGCCCCGATACATGGCGGCCACCCCCGGATAGATGGCGATTGCGCCACGCGAGGCAAGCGAAAGCACGGAAGCCGACATTTTACGGCTCGTCAGCGTGCTCGAATGCTTGTTGTCGACCATATGCAGCAGCTCCGCAGCGCTAGCAGGACTCATTTCCGGCTCGTCACGCCAATACTCGACGCCGCCATGATATTGCGAACGGTTGAAGCTGCGCAACGCGAAGATGATGGCGATCACACACAAGACCAGCCCGACCACTGCAATGGCGATCCACGTGATCAGGCGGATGCGCGCTTGTTTGCGCTGTTGGTCGCGCCACTGCTGTTCCTGCTTGGCTTCGCTTTTCATAATGTCGTTTTTGATGGTGGTATCTCTGGTGCGTTCCACGCCGCCGGTCACGCCAACGTCGAACATGGCGACCACGTCGACATAGTCGCCGGCACGCACGTCATATACGGTGAATTTCAGCGAGCCGTTCTTGTCTCGCTCCGTTTCCGACGTGCATTCCGTATGTAGCCAAGCCCACGAATTATCGGCGTCAATGTCTTTGGGGAAGGTGACGGTGCCGGTGACTTTGCCGATGGGAATCTGATTGCTCACGCCGAGCGGCTCCCACTGGAACGTGGCCATGTCTTGATAGGCGGTGGTCACGCCCTGCATAGTCATGGTCACGTCGAATTTCAAGCTGCTTGCCGATGTGATGGAGGGAATGTTCCACCCGATTTCGATCTTCTTGGAACGATCGTCGGTATTGCCGGAAACAAGACCGTCTTTTGCGGGATCGAACGGCTGCGGATTGCTGTCACCTTGCGAAACATCGGCGATGTACCACTGCTTCGCATGTTCTCGATTCCATTCGTCGGTGCTATAGCTGCTTGGGATTGCGATATCGCCCTGCTGGTAGGTTTCCCCCGTTGTTACATTGCGCACGCTGATATCGGTGATATTGGTCAGATCGCTTCCCTTCAGCGTGTACTGTTGGTACAACTGCTTCCATGGATGATCTCCGTCGTCATCGCTGCGGTCGGCGAGTTTCATGTCTATATGCTGGGTGACCTTCAAATCGCCATTGCTTTGCACCTGCACATCGTAGTCGAGCGTTTTGTAGCTCAGATCGGCCCCACCGTCGTCCAATACCATGAACAGCAGCAAGGCCGCTACAATACCAACGGTAACAACGATTGCAATACCGAAGCTGCGCACCGCTCGCGACGCATGCTGTTTGGCCGTCATAATCCCTCTTTCTCGCTTCTTCTTCCCTCAGATGGCCGTACAACAGATGGCCGTACAAGCCGAATTGAACAGTAAAGCCCCATCGTTATCGGACGGGGCTTTTACATGCATATCAGAATTTAACTTGCGGAACCTGACGATCCGCTTCATCCACCTGGAAGTAGGGAGCCTGTTCGAAATGGAACAAGCCGGCAATAATATTGGTCGGCACAACCTCGGTCTGGGTATTGTACTTCTGCACGACATCGTTGTAGAACTGGCGTGCGTAAGCGATCTTCTCTTCCAATGATTTCAGCTGACTCTGCAGATCCATGAAATTCGTATTGGCCTGCAGTTGCGGATAGTTTTCAGATACAACCTGCAGATTCATAAGCGCGCGGCTCAGCTGGTTTTCCGCGGCGATGCGCTGCGCCACGTCACCGCTTTGCGCGGCCTGCACCACGCCGGCACGGGCCTGCGTGACCTGCGTGAACACTTGGGATTCGTGGGCCGCATAACCTTTGACCGTTTCCACCAGGTTCGGAATAAGATCGGTACGCTGCTTGAGCTGCACATCGATCTGCGCCCAGCCGTTCTTCACACGATTGCGTAACGTGACCAGCCCGTTGTAGGCGCTGACGGCCCAAAGCACAATAAGTACAACGATGACAGCAATGATAATGCCAACGACCATGACAGCTCCTTCGTTAATGGCTCTTCAAACCATTCTTGCATACATCTAGGTACGTTATGGCAAAACTCATACCCCGTGTCTCATCTTCATGCATTCTGCATGAAACGAAAAGTGCCCCGTACCTTTCGGTACAGGGCACTTCAGTCAGTCAGCTATGCTGCGAGGGATCCTTGAGGACATCAGTCCTCAAAAGGATCAAAGTCGCGGCGGACGCGGCGGCGAGGACGCTCGGAACGCTCTTCGCGATCGGCACGGTACTCGTCGTAGTTCTCGTCGGCTGCGTAACGCGGGTTGCGGTCATCGCGGCGGCTGCTGCGGCGACGGTCGGAACGACGATCATCACGATCGTAATCACGGTCATCGCGATCGGAACGACGACGACGCGGACGATCATCATAATCACGATCGTCACGGTCGGAACGACGATCATCACGATCATAATCACGATCATCGCGATCGGAACGACGACGACGCGGACGATCATCATAATCACGGTCATCATCGCGATCGGAACGACGACGACGCGGACGATCATCATAATCACGATCGTCACGGTCGGAACGACGATCATCACGACGGTCATCACGACGGCCACGGCTGCCGCGACGGTCATCGCGATCGGAACGCTCACGACGCGGAGCGGAGGATTCCTGATCTTCGAAGCCCGGAATGGCCAAGGAGATCTTGCCGCGATCATCAACGCCCTGCACGACTACCTCAACGGTGTCGCCTTCCTTGAGCACATCTTCGACGGCGTCGATACGCTCGCCGTTGGCCAGATTACGAATCTGGGAGATGTGCAGCAGTCCATCGGTGCCCGGGGTCAGGTTCACGAAGGCACCGAAGGAGGTGGTCTTCACAACCTTGCCGTTGTAGGTTTCGCCGGCTTCAGGAACGTGCGGGTTGGCGATCTGTTCGATGATCTGCTTAGCCTTTTCAGCGCCGTCGCCACCCTCGGAGGAGATGAACACGGTACCGTCATCTTCGATGGCGATCTCCGCACCGGTCTCTTCCTGAATCTGGTTGATCATCTTGCCCTTCGGACCGATGACTTCGCCGATCTTGTCGACCGGAACGGTGGTGGTGATGATGCGCGGTGCGTACGGGCTCATCTCGGCCGGACCATCGATGCACTCGTTGATGACTTCGAGAATGGTGGTGCGGGCTTCCTTGGCCTGCTGCAGAGCGGAGGCAAGAATGTCTGCCGGAATGCCGTCGAGCTTGGTGTCGAGCTGCAGGGCGGTGATGAATTCGGAGGTTCCGGCGACCTTGAAGTCCATATCGCCGAATGCGTCTTCAGCACCGAGAATATCAGTCAGGGTCTTGAAGATGTGCTGGCCGTCAACATCACCGGACACGAGGCCCATGGCGATGCCGGCAACCGGAGCCTTCAGCGGCACGCCTGCGGCGAGCAGCGACAGGGTGGATGCGCACACGGAACCCATGGAGGTGGAACCGTTGGAGCCAATGGCTTCGGAGACCTGACGGATGGCATACGGGAACTCCTCGCGGTTCGGCAGCACCGGCACGAGAGCCTTCTCCGCCAGAGCACCGTGACCGATTTCGCGACGCTTCGGGGAGCCGACGCGACCGGTTTCACCGGTGGAGTACGGCGGCATCTCATAGTTGTGCATGTAACGCTTGGACTGTGGGCCGGACAGTGCGTCGATCTGCTGTTCCATCTTGAGCATGTTCAGGGTGGTGACGCCCAGAATCTGGGTTTCGCCACGCTGGAACAGTGCGGAACCGTGCACGCGCGGAACGATGTCCACTTCAGCGGACAGGGTACGGATGTCGCGCAGGCCACGGCCATCAATGCGGTAATCCTGGGTCAGGATGCGGCGACGCACAATCTGGCGCTGCAGCTCCTTGAACGCATTGCCGATCTCCTTTTCCTTTTCGGCATCGTCCATGTCGGTGAATTCGCCGGCGAGGGTGGCCTTAACACCTTCCTTGATCTCATGAATGCGATCCTGACGCGGCAGCTTCTCGGCAATGGAGAGAGCCTCGTCGAGATCAGCGTGGGCGATCTCATCAATACGGTTGTACAGATCTTCGGTGTACTCCGGGAAGAGCTGGAATTCCTTGGTTTCCTTCGCAGCGATGTTCTTAAGTTCGGTCTGAGCCTCGCAGACCACCTTGATGAACGGCTTGGCTGCTTCAAGACCACCGGCAACGACTTCCTCGTCCGGCTTGGTCTGGCCTTCGTCGTAGATGAGGTGCCAGGCGTTCTTGCCTGCGCCGGCTTCGATCATAGCGATGGCGACATCGCCGTTCTCCACCACGCGGCCGGCAACCACGATTTCGAACACGGCGCGCTCACGCTCGCTCCAACGCGGGAAAGCAACCCACTGGCCGTCGATCAGAGCCAGGCGAACACCGGAAACCGGGCCTTCGAACGGCAGACCGGAAATCAGAGTGGAAGCGGAAGCAGCGTTCAGTGCGATAACATCGTAAGCATCGTCCGGGTTGACGGCGAGCACGGTTTCCACAACCTGCACTTCGTTGCGCAGCGTGTGCGGGAACAACGGGCGCAGCGGGCGGTCAATAATGCGACAAGCGAGAATAGCTTCGGAGCTCGGGCGGCCTTCACGGCGGAAGAACGATCCCGGGATCTTGCCGGCGGCGTACATCTTCTCTTCCACGTCCACGGTCAGCGGGAAGAAGTCGTAGTTCTCCTTCGGGCTGGAACCGGCGGTGGTGGTCGACAGAATCATCGAATCATCGTCAAGATAGGCGGCGACGGCACCATCCGCCTGCTGGGCGAGACGACCGGTCTCGAAGCGCAACGTGCGCTTGCCAAATGAACCATTATCGATTACGGCTTCAACAGCCTTGATTTCGGGACCCTCCATAGGGTTCCTCCGTTTTTCTTTTCGTTTTACCAACTATCGGCAGTCCTCTTCAGCGGACTCCAACCGATTTCTGCATGCGTGACGCGACGTTACCTTCGTCGCTTCCTCATCTTTAGATTCTAGACCTCATGCGCCCTAAACCTTGGGCTTTCAAACTGTCTTTTCCTCAACGCGGCTGTCATGCAAAAAACGCCCGAACACCAAGGAAGGCATTCGGGCGGAAGAATTTTACTATCGGCGCAGACCCAGACGCTCAATCAGGGAGCGGTAACGGTTGATGTCAACGCGCTTGAGGTAATCAAGCATACGACGACGATCGCCGACCATCAGCAGCAGACCACGACGGGAGTGGTGATCATGCTTGTGCTCCTTGAGGTGCTCGGTCAGATCAGCGATACGCTTGGTCAGCAAAGCAACCTGGACCTCCGGGGAGCCGGTGTCGCCCTCGTGGGTAGCGTAAGTCTTGATGATTTCCTGCTTTTCCTCAGCCGTAAGTGCCACGGCATCCTCCTTATGTTGCTGCGCGGTGCTGCCGGTCCAATACCGACGCGCTCTCTATCCGCGGGCGAAACACGCCAAAGGGAAATCATACACGAGGGGCAGACCAAATCAAACCATGCCGCAAGCGACGCTTCAGACCACGTTCAGCAGCCCGCCGAACAGCACCACCGCGAGCGAAATGACCCTCAATCACAAAAAACAGCAGAAACGACGCCCAACTGCGCGTAAGCACATTAAATTTCGATTCTTTTTTGATGCAGACCAGCAGCCCAACCCACAGCACCGCGTAGACGGCGACACCGCATCCAGCCGCGATGATGCCAAGATTCGCGGCGTTGGCAAGCCCCGAAGAATCGCCGTACATCACATAAGTGGCGTTCCAGAAGTTGAAGCTCAGCAGGCACATGCCGGCAACGAACTGCTCGGCGGCGAGCCCCACCACGAAAACCGTGCCCCACAGCCACTTCTTCACATCGGCGACCATCAATCCCAAGCCGGTCATCGCCATGATGGTGACGGTCCACGAAATCAACGCAACGCCTTTGGGATCAAGGAAACCGAGGTTGGCGACAATCCAAGCCGCATCCTTGACCGCAAGAAAACGTCCCCACCAGTAGGGCACGATCAGAGCCACCAGCATCAGCGCGATGAACAGCGCCCAGTGTCCCGGATGCGATTTGCGACGCTCGATGTCGGCCAAGGAAAGATCAGACGCTTCGATGGATGCCGTTGGATGCTTGGAAACGTCGACCTGTTCGACCACGCCGTCGACGACTTCCGTCACCTTGTTGCCTTGCGTTTGTGCCATACCCGCTCCGTTGTATTGCGATTACCGCCTGTTGCGACCGTCACGTCGCTGTCGCGACACGTCCAGCATACCCAGTCATCGAAGCAATCGCACGGCAGGTATGCAAAAGGCGTGCCATTAAGCACGCCTTTCTTCTTCTCTAACGATTGTGTGGAGCGGATGACGGGAATCGAACCCGCGTAATCAGTTTGGAAGACTGAGGCTCTACCATTGAGCTACATCCGCGCACCGTCTATGCCGACCGAAGTCGACACGAAACGACTCGAGCCATTATACACACTCTCTCAACAATCGCAAGTCGAAATCGCAATAATTATTTTTTGACCACGCAAACCTGGTACGGTTCCAACGCGACCTCAGCGGGAAGCGTGATATCGCCATCCGAATCAAGATGCGCGCTCTGGCGTGCAGATGAGAAATTGAACAATCCGAGAACAGTGCGTCCTTCAACGTGGCGCACCATCGCAAGAACCGCATCATTATGCGTGTCCCAGGTGGTGACCCACGCTTCGGGCGTAAAAGCGGAATCATCGCGCATCTCACGAATGCTCTTCAATCCATCCCACATCTGCTTCTGCAGGGTGCCAGCCCGCTTGCGCTTAGCTGCATTCTCCCAATTGAAGGGGCTACGATGCAGATTACGCGAATCCTCGACGCGGTCAGGATCTTCCTTGTATTCCCAGCCGTTGAGCTGCACGATTTCGTCGCCGCAGCTCAACATGGGGAAGCCACGCAGGAACGACAGGGCGGAATGCATCATCAGATCGCGTTTCATCGAAATGTCGAGCAACGGCTTGTCATGCGTGATCAGCGCGCGTTCCACACCGCACAGGCTGGCCGTGGTGCCGCAGCTGCGCGCATCCTTCGACGCCTCGTCGTAGTTGTACAGCTCGCCCATGGCCCAACTGCCGGGTACCGAACCCTCGTAGAAGTGGTATAGGAATTCCTTGTGCTTGAGCGGGTCGATGCCGAGACTCTCCTCCACCGGCTCGTCCAAGCCCCAGCCGATGTCGTCATGGCAGCGCAGGTAGTTGACGAACCAGCAGTTCTCCGGCAGCGCGTTAAGTTTGTCGAGCTGGTCTTTGAGCAGGCGCACGTCCCCACTGGCAAGCGCACTCCACAGATTCACCATGATCGACACGTTGTAGAGCATGTGGCATTCCGGCTTTTCCGGCGTGCCGAAGTAGGCGGCGAGCTCCTTGGGGGCCATCACCACTTCGCCCTTCAGCACTACGGACGGGCAGACGCATTCGAGCACGATGCGCAACATGCGCACGATGGTGTGCACTTGCGGCAGGTTGCGGCAGTTGGTGCCGAGTTCCTTCCAAATGTAAGGCACGGCGTCGATGCGGAATACTTCGACGCCAAGGTTGGCGAGGCCGAGCACGCTGGAGAGCACCGACACGAGCACGTTCGGGTTGCGGTAGTTCAGATCCCACTGGAACGGGTAAAACGAGGTGAGCACCCACTTGTGCATCTGTTCGTTCCAGGTGAAGTTGCCGGGGGCGGTGGCTGGGAAGACTTCCGGTACCACGGCGTCGTACTGGTCGGGAACAGTGCGGTCGTCGTAGCAGTAGTAGTAATCCTGATATTTCGGATCGCCCGCTTGAGCCGCCTTGGCCCAACGATGGCTGGATGCGGTGTGGTTCATCACGAAGTCGAGGCACAGGCTGATGCCGGCCGCACGCAGTTTTTTGGTGAGTGCCGCGAGGTCTTCATTAGTGCCAAGCGACGGATCGACGGTGTCGAAATCTTCCACCGCATAACCGCCGTCGTTCTGCGGATGCGGCATTTTCAGCAACGGCATCAGGTGCAGATACGTGAGCTTCTGCTCTTTCAGATATGGCACCTTGTCTGCGAGTTTCTTTAGATCCCCAGCGAATAGATCGGTGTACATGGTCATGCCGAACATGTTGCCACGCTTGTACCATTCCGGATCGGCGAGACGCTTGGTGTCGAGGCGTTTCAGATCGGCGGGGCGCGCCGCATGCGACGACTTCATCAGCTCGGTGAGGTTTCGGAAGGCTTCGTCGGCCTGTTCTCCGTACAGTTCCGTCAGCAGTTCATGCAGTTCTTCGCTGTTCTTCGCGATGCGCTCGTCAAACGCTTGGTCGGACTTGGAACGTGCCATGCCTCTACTCCTCTTCTCAGGGAACCTCGTTGTTATGAGTATTGGGTTTCGCTGCTTTCATTGCTGCGATGCTGGCACAAGTGTAACGTGAATCAACGGTTTTATCAAACCGGTTCGAGGCGTTTTGATGACCAACGTCAATCGATTGACGAAATTATTGGTTATTGTGCGATTGGCCGAGATTGTGCAATTGCCATTCACGCTTCTATTGTCACCACCGCGGATGCAACAGATCCGTCATGACTCATGGAAATGTGTATTTCGCACGATTGGCCATCCCCGTTAACCGGCAACCCCAACGATTGCTGCAGCTTGCATCGCACCTCGGGCGAGAGCATGACGTGGGGCACGCCGTGGGAATCATCAAGTATCTCGATACGTTCCCAAGGAAAATCGTCAAGCGTGTACGGATAGGCAATGTCGCCATCGCCTTTCGTCCTATGCGAAATCGCCTCGCACCACGCCTTGAGGAAGGCCTCCTTGCCCGCCCAGCGGGCCGCAAGATGCACCGCCTCGCCATCTCGCTTGACCTGCATCCGTTGAGCGGTCTGCCATCGCTCGCGCATGGAGAACAGGTTTCGCATGCGCGACCCAGGTTCGCCCAGTTGCTCGGCGAACGCAGGCACATCCACGACGTCATGCCCCAAACCCAGCATTTTCCAGCCTTTCGAAAGTTTTCAGAAAGAAACGAACCATGTCGACTTCCGCAAAACAGGCGGGC
>ENA-OQNJ01000484-OQNJ01000484.1-human-gut-metagenome-genome-assembly--contig:-NODE-484-length-10073-cov-2.802433_pt1 | contig 10073 bp, 17 predicted proteins | sample MGYA00242630_ERZ504882 | MGnify/ENA primary metagenome ERZ504882 (study PRJEB26092, sample SAMD00036408) | human gut metagenome | host: Homo sapiens | study: EMG produced TPA metagenomics assembly of... | reverse complement strand
AGGGTAGGAAACCGAGAAATGGGCCCAGCCCGCCGCAGATATTGCACCCGCCGTCACCGCCGCAGGTGGTAAGTCTATCAGCCTGCACCACTTCCCGCATATAGGGATCGTAGGCGATGGACAGGCCGAAGAAGTTGGGTTCCTCCATGTCATAGGGCCGGTTCTCATCCTCATCCATGTCCTCAAACCAGTGCAGACGCATGGAGTAGTCTAACCCATCTCCCCATGGAAACAGGGTCCGACACCCGCCGCCACACAGGTAGGCCCACTCGTCCGCCGTGGGCAGGGAGAAGCCCCTGTTTTCCAGCATGGCAAGAAGCGCATCGTAGTCTGTGCGGTTATAGATACAGATCTGAAAGCCCTTTTCCGTCCGCTCAATGCGGGCCGACTGATGCAAGGTAAGACTGCTGCTGTCACTCCAGGCAAAATCCCGGAACTCCTTCAGCCAGTCAGGGTGGGCAGTCAGCCTGGGATCGTCCATTTTGACTGGCTCCCAGTTAATTTCCTCCAACTCCCGGCCCACCAGCATGGGGCCAATGGCCGCTTGCCGGACGGGAGCCATGCTTTCCCGGATCATCTCCTCCGGGTTCTGCGGTTCCATTTCCCATTCCCGGAACAGATACTCCAATTCCTCCCGGCTCTCCTGATTCAGTCCCACGGCAAACTGCTCCCAGCCCAGGGTGACGGTATCGCCGGGAACAAAGACAAACTTCCGGCCATCTTTTTCGAATATGCCGGTGGTGCTGCTCTGGCCCCAGCGGTCAAAAGTATGTAGATCAAGAAAGGTCATATTATAACGAGCAGCCAGGCTTTCCATCAGTGTCTGCTTCTCGGTGGTGTCCATTTGATTGAATTGGGGACGGGACAGTTTTTCGTTCATAGCAAGTCCTCCTACAGCCTATCCAGATTCTCCTGCAAATCGCCCTGCATCAAGTGCTGGGCAATGGCTTGGTTCAGTGCCTTATGGGGGTGATAGGCTGCCTGCTCTACATCGTGCAGGCACTCCTCCATCAATGCCTCCGGAGAAATGCCTTCCCGTTTGCCATAAAGATGGCCGAAGGCATAGCACACGGACTTGAGAAAGCCGAAAATATAGTCGTGATTTCCACGCATACTGGGCAGGTCGTTGAACGAGCCCATACCTCCGTATGCCCGAAGATGGTGGGCAACCTCCCGCTGCTGGTTCCAGTCCTGAATGTCCCGCTCCAGCCAGCCGATCCAGTTTTGGAACTCTGGATGGTCTGACAGAAGGATGGAGCGCAGACAGGTCAGAGCCTCGGTATAAATATCAGACTGTCTCATTGGCCATCGCTCTCCAAAATACCTCCATAGAGCACACCATCTTTTCCGAGGAACAACATCCGGCTGCGAAGCAGGCTGCACTGCTCCACAGCGACCTTGTTTCCGTCACAGGTGGGAATAGCCTTCTGTTTTTTCCCAAGGCGACCACCATGAGCGGTAAGGAAGTAGAATTTGTCCCGTTGCTGGTATCCGCCTTGAAACAGGAAGGTATTGCCGGACGGGGCAACAGAAAAAGCTCCGCTTCCTTCGATTGGCAGTTCAAACACAAGATCCTCTTTGAAGTTCGTCCGCACCAGCTGGAATTCATCGTAATAATAAAACCACAGGTTTTCTTCTTCGTCCAGGCTGATGGCATAGCAGTCATAGATGGAATACTTCTCATTCTTCCAGAGAGGAGTTCCCTCCGATGTCCATGCAATCAGGCCGCAAGCGCCCAGAGGTTCATCCCAACCGTAATTACCAAATACACCTTCGTCAAAGTAGCTGGTAATGATGGTGCCATCTTTTTTTACCACACAGTCTTGAATGCCATCCCCCAGGCAGAAACGGGACAGCACAGCTCCGTCCCGGCTGACGATCCAGGCGTTCTGGTCGGGGCCGTTTTCCCGATAGGCGCATCTTGCCCCCAGCAGGAGGAAGTGGTCACCTGCGGGCCGCAAATAATGGAACTGGAACTTCAAGAGGCCAAGAGGAAACAGCGTCGTTTCCAGCACCCGCTGTTCCGCCCAATCCAGCTGGATTTCCACTGCGGTATAGGTGGAAGGAGTGCTGAGCCAGTCCTTACCCTGTGTTTCGGACGGCTGTTCCATGAGAAGATAGACTTTTCCATCCCTTTCCGTGAAAAAAGTCTGTCACTTCTGTGCCCTCCAGATGGTTTTCCCGGCGCAGCTGGTTCAGGTCAATGATGGAGAACAACGGCAGATTTTTGGCTTTTATAGGTTTGTTCATAGTGTCTCCTCCTGGCTACTTTAACGCTCCATCATAGGTGTGAGTTTCCCAGATGGCCTCAAATTCCGCCTGCTCTATGATGCAGGCGTGGAATTCCTCGCCCCAGACATGGGCGTTCAATTCCTCCACGGTGGGGATCGGCGTGATCTCGATGACACCGTCGTAAAGGTCAGGGATGTTGCGGGTGCGGCCATCCGCAAAGATGTCAATGGAGCGGAGGGCCAGCCGCTCATTTTCGGTATCCACTTCATAGAGGATGACCGATGGTTCACCCTCTGGTGCGCCCGCCCAAAAGAGCTTGATGTACTCGATCATCTCGATCCCTTCATCGTATCATTTGAAATAGTAATACCAATTCCCGCCAAATTCCCGGTCACATTCCTCCTGTGAGGCAAAGGTGCAGTCCTTGATTCCCTCAATGGGGTAATGACTCTTTATCAGCTGCTCTCTGTGATAGGAATTGATCTGTTCCGTCAGGCCGCTCTGCCGCGCCGTCTCTAATTGCGAGTCCGTGGCAAAGATGTAGGACACAAAGTAGTTGTCCGGCTGGATGTAGCAGCCAAACTCAATGGCCTGCTGGATGTCATCGAAGTGGTGTTTCACATCCTCCATGCAGGCTTCTATTACTTTTCGCCATGCCATCTCCTGCTCCTTATTTCTCATCTTCCACCTCACCTATACCCAGATAAGTCCCCATCGTTTTTTCATTGTCACAGGCCGCCCGGATCATTTTGGACAGTAGCATCAAATCGTCGATGTATTGGGAGTACACGCAGAACACATCTTCGTCGGAGTCGAAGTGAAACAGATCCTCACCACTATTGCTTTCCTCAAACTCCCGGATCACGCCCCGGACCAGCCGTTCCCAGTCTCCGCTGCTGCCGGTCAGTCCCAGCCGGCAGAATTCTTCTGTCCGGAACCCGTCACTGATCTTCAGCAGAAGGGAGATGGCATAGGGGTGGTGGGGAATGAGAAAGAATGGCGCGATCTGCTCCGGCTTCACCCAGATTTTGAAGGGCGGGCGCGGATCAGGTATCCAGGGCAAGATTTCCCATTCGTCCTCCGGCCGGTTTCCGTATTGGGAAAAGTCTTTCATAGTGTTCTCCTTTGTTCTGTCACATTTTTAATCCTGCTCTCGATAACTGGCTTCAATGTCGATGAAGCGCACATACACGGCGCAGACTTTGCCCTTTGCGTCATAGCCGAAGTAAACGGGATAGTAACCGTCACCCCAGCCGGAGGCAAAGATGGGCAGGTTGCAGTCCGTGCCCGGCACTGTCCAGTTGAGCCAGTCGCCGCAGTCACCCTGATATTTGGGGTGGGCTTGGGCGTTTTCCTCCAGTAAGTCGCAGAACAGGTCGTTGTAGGGGTCGATGTCCGGGTCCTCCTCCAGCCGCTTGGCCCAGTATGTTTTGAAAGCCGCCTGGGTCTGGATGTCTGCAATACACCCCATTCCGGCATCTACGCCGAAACCGAAGTAGTCATCATCTCCCAGTGCCGCGTCCAGATTCTCGTTGCCCACCATGCCCAGCTCATGGCGGACAGGCTTTTCCCGGCTGACCTCCACCTTGACGCAGGCGTAGCGGTCGCCGTATTGTTCGCTGGGCACCACGCAGATTTTTACGGGATAAGTTCCGGCGGGGATCGTTTGAAGGAACGGCAGAGTGTCCTCCAGTTCCACCAGCGGATCACAGGCGAAAATCTGCCCGGTGGGGAAATGGACGGTGCCGATGTCCAGCACATCCACCGCCATGTTCCCAATCACTTTCTCTGTGAAATGGGCCTCCAAGTCATCTTTACAGGTCAATTTATCCTTGATTGCTTCGTATTTGTTCAGCCATTCAGTTGTAGGCATATCAGTTTCCTCCTGTTGATTCTGTTTCTTGATGTACACACTCTTTGAGCCGTCCCAATAGCAGTTCACACACCGGCCATCCTGAAAATGATGGTCACAATTCGGGTAGCCATAGAGAACATGGGCACATTCTGGCACAGCCCCATCATCTGTGAGGAGCCTTTGAAAAACAGGCTTCCGCACTCATTACAAAGGGCCAGTTCTTTTTCTGCCATAGGGTTCACCAGTCCCGTTCCCGGATGGCCTCCTCGGTGTCAATAGGAATGCCAAACCACTCCAGAATGTAGGCCACGGTTGCCGCGATACATTCCCGTGCCACCGTTTCGATCTCGCTGTCGTGCTCGTCAAACTCCTCCTGGAGATCATTGATGCCGCAGACCGCCTCGTCCAGCGTCTCCTGCACCACTTCGGTGTCGGTTTCGCCGCTCTCCAGCAGATCGATGACCTTCTGAAGTTCATCCTTTACCTTGTCCACCAGAAAAGTGGGATAGTAATTGTCCTGATACATCTCGTCCAGCAGTTTGTAATTGGGGTCAAATGTTTTCATAGGGATTGCTCCTTTCCTCGTGTATGTCAGTCACGCTCAGCTCTCATGTGTGATACAGAAAACTCTCCTTAGTTCAAATCAAAGTGAATTACCATCAGTTCGTCGGTAATCTCCGGGTTAAAGGACAGATCCAGAATGAAAACTTGCTGGTTCATCTCGCTATCCACCAGACTGCCGAACCGCTTGAGCTTCAAAAAGTCAACCATCTCAGCAAAGGACAGTTTGGCTGGGTCGGTTCCCGGAAAAAGTTCCGCCACAATATCCGGGCCTACATCGTCCCGATGGAACTCCATGAAAAATGTCACAACGCTATGGTAGCGGCTGTCCTCGTCTGCCAGCGCCGCTTTGATGGCGGCTTTGGCCTTCTCCGCCAATTTCTCCGCCTCATCCAGCATTTCTCCCACCGCATCCATGACAGCAGGATCGCCGGTCAGTTCTTCCTCTACATCGAAGATAAAGGGTAGTCCCGATTCCTCGGGAAAGTTGAAGATTTCCTCACCGGGTGTATATGTAAAATCAATGCGTTTACAGCTCAGTTTCATAATGTTATCCTCCTTACCCCTCAATGTTGGCAGTTTTGAGGCCCTTTTTCAAGGAGCCGTAGACCGTCACCGCATGGTCGGTGAACATCTCGTCGCAGTCAAACCAGGCAGTGAAGCTGCCGCCGGAGGTGACGGATAGACTCGTCAGGCTGATTCGCCGGGCAAGTTCGTCCTCTGTGATGGGGTCGGTTTCCGGATTGCGGGGGTTTTCCTCATCTTGGGAGAGCCAGTTGTTGGCCAGCTCGGTCAGGTTCTTGGCTGCAAGCTCCCGCATGGCCTTATCCCAGGTGTCACAGTCGGCCAGCAGCTTTTTGGCGGCGCTACGGGCGCGGGTCCAGGAGGGCTTGCTTTCGGCATTGACCTCCAGAGAAAGGCTCACATCCTTTCCGCACCACTGGATTTCGCCCTCGAAGGTATCATAGTCCTTGTCCAGTGTCAGTTCTCCCAGCACCTGGTCCTGGATCACCACTGGCTTGTGGTACTCGTCCAGAACGGCCTGGAGTTCCGGGCAGTCCTCGTGGGCCTTGACCACCTGGGAGATACACCAGGGCTGCACCACCAGATCCTTTGCCCATTCTTCTTTCATCCGGCGAATCTTCAGGCGGCAGATCTGCTCGTTTTGAAAGCGTCCCCAGCCCTTGTCACTGTGACGCTCCTCGTCGGTGACCGGCCAATCCAGTCGCTCCTCTTTGGTGCTGACCTTGCCGGTGTCACAGGACACTATGCCCAGCGTCACAACGGTCATTTCCCAAAAGTTACCTTTCCAGTTAAATCCGCCCCCAATGCAGCGATTGATCAAAGCGACCACTTCCTGCTCCTCGGACTCGTACATCTCATAAAATTCTTCAAACATAGATCATTCTCCTCATCCCTCTATATGATTGCGGTATTCCTTTTCAAGCTGGGTGTACCACCGTTTCAGCATGGTTTCCAGACTGGTCTTTCCGTTGCGATCTGTAAAAACAGAAACTTCTGCATCAGTCTGGGGAACAGATATTTGCCCGCTTTTGTCAGATCCTGATTGAGATAGACCATCCGCAGGATACGGCCCTGCCGGTCCAGAGGGTCCTTTTTCAGCAGTTCCTTTTCAAAGCAGAAGCGCAGGAATACCACATTCTCGTCGTAGAAGTCCTCCACCACAGCCGCGCCGATGCTGGTGTAGGTGATGTCGTACACCAAACGGCTCCAATCAAATTTCTCGGCATAGAGAAGTTTCAGCGCCTTCGCCCAATGTTCCTCCGGGATCACCAGCATCCTGTGCTGGGCGGTGCTGGAGTAGCCGTGGCAGACGGGTTCCGGCTGCCCCAGCAGTTCACTCACACTGTCGGCGTAGACGAAGCACAACTCCTCGTCGAACAGACCACCGATAAAGTTACCATTGCAGTACAGCATATAATTCTTGGACTTGGCCGGAGAATAAGAGAGGTTATATTCCTGGGAGTCCAGGCTTTTATGTACCTTGTTCAGAAAGTCTATGGATGTCATGGTCTTGCTCCTTATTCCTCAAACTCACCCTCGATCATCCCGTTCAGATATCGTCCGGGATCTGCGATGAAGTCATCCCATTTGGCCAGAGGGTGGAATTCCTCATGCTCGATGTCCAGATACCACAGTTTTTTGTCCCTGGGGCTCCACAGCAGCAGATAGTCGCTGTAGTTGTCCATCTGCACCATCAGGGAGAGCAGCTTCTTCCGTTTCCAGGTCATCTCCTGCACATCCATGAAGGAGTAGAGCTCCGCCCACTTCACCCATTCCTGATCCGGGAACTCCAGCCGCAGGGGGCCGGTCTTCAAGTATTCCACCAGCTTGGCAGGCAGCTTGTAGGGCATAAGCTGCCGGATCTTTTCCTGCTTGTTGTGCCATTCCTCCGGCTCCAGGGCTTTCAGGTAGTCGGCCATCTCCTGATTCTTGTTCTGCACCGCCACGGTGTAAGGCCGGTCGCCGTATTTGTCAGCAATGGTGATGTCGGCTCCTTGCTCAATGAGCCAGCGCACCATGGGGAGATTCTTATGCCGAGCCGCTTCGGTGACAGCGGTGGGGGCGTTCGGAAACACCATGTCCGGCTTGTGGTAATTGATGTCTGCCCCTTTTTCCAGAAGCAGCCGGGCAAGTTTGGTGTTGCCCTCGGACACAGCGGCCCGGAATGCCTCGCCGCCAAACTTGTCCACTGTGATTCCAGCTTGCTCCAGCACCTGGATATTCTCCGCTCGCTGTCCCCAGCGTACTTCCTGGAAGGCCCGCTCTTTCTGCTTCGAGCTGAGTTTTGCAGCCTGTCCAGCAAAGAGCGCCACCACCTCCGGCCCACAACAGCGGGCGGCGGTGAGCAGCAGGGGCTGTTCCTCTGCCAGATCGGGATCAGCTCCATGCTCCAGCAGGAAGTGGATCATGGGCACATCATTCCGAAAAACCGCGATCTCCAGCGGCATCAGCTTGATATATTCGCTGAGCTGGATGGGAACATCTAAATCCAGACCGCCTTGGAGCAGCGCCTCCAGCTTGGGAGTGTCATGGTCACAGATGGCGGCAGCCGTTTCCGGGAGGGTCTCCCAGCGGCCAATATATGCAATTTGGTACATAAGGCACCTGCTTTCGTTGTTGTTTCACTTTATAGGGAACGGTTCGGCCCAGCACCCGGCCCTTGCCAACGGCATTGGCTCCCTCATAGATCAAAAATTCCGCATTGTTTTCCAGCGGGCCGTAGTCCACGGCATCCGGGTAGAGTGGCTGGGCATTTCCCAAGGCCGGTTCATCAAATGTACACTCGGTTCCGTCCAGAAAGCATACCCCCAGATATTCCGTGGTTCCTTTGACGACAAAATGGGGACAATATTTTCCACTCATCAGACTGGGGGAGTCTTTCGCTTGCCGCTCCAGAAGATGACCTCCACATGGAGCACCGCCCGGTTTTCATCTGTCCCGATCACGCTGTCGCCCTCCTTTATCCCGTCATCTGGCTGCGGTATACTCAGGCCAGCTCTGCGTCCAGGATCTGGACTGGTTTTCCTTTCTCGTTCACATAGTAAAGGGCGATATAGTCGATGCCGTCCCGCTTGGCCTGCTCCCACGGCATCCGTTCACCGTTGATCAGTTCCACGGTATCCGCCTCATCCGGTTCAAAGTTCTCTTTTTCGTCCTCATAGTCAATGCTGTACCCCAGCTCCAGCACCAACTTGGAGGCGGGGATCTCATACCGCTTGAGGGGGCGGTGCTCCAGCTCGGATGGATCATGTTCATCGCAGAACATATTGTCGTAGCCATGCCGTCCACCGTCAAAGATGACGAACTCCTCGCCGCTCTCCGGGTCACGGGCTGTCACCAGTCCGTGGGCCTCGTCGCTATCTATGATATAGGATTGGGGTTCTCCTTTCACCGTGAGCAGATCTCCGTAATACCAAACCTCCAGCAGTTCATTGCCGGTGGTGGAACAAAGTATCACGGTGGGCAAACGCTTCTCCGCCCATTCTTTCACATGGCCGATGAGCCAGGTGGGATATTTCTCAGTCATCATAGTCTTTCTCCTCCTATTTCAATTTCAGCACAAATCCCCAGATACTCACCACAATCAAGAGGACACCCAGCAGAAAGAAAACCACACGCCGGTATCCTCTGCTGTGTCGATGGGCATCCCGCGTACCAGTGGGGTCGCAGAGCCAGTTCCAGTTGCGGATCGCTCCAAACAAATCACGGCCCCGATGAGCACCGAGGCAATGTACCAATGCTCTTGTAAAAATGCTGTGATCTGTTCGCTGTTCATTTACAGATACCCCCCCCGTTTTTTTTACATCATTGGGAGTTTCCTTTCGGATGATTTCCTCCCGCTCTTTTAAATCCAGCTCCAGAGCTTTTTCCTCCTCCAGATATTCCTCGCAGTTCCGGAACCAGTTTTTGGGCGGCTGGGTCATCCGGGTACCAGGGCCAGCCAGTGCTTGGCGTATTCATAGGCGGAGGCGGCGGAACGGTATGCCATCAGGCAGGAATAGCCCATCCGGGCGTTCCAGTAGGGATCGTTCTCACCCTGGGCGCGGACGGACTCCAGCAGCTCAATGGCGTGTCGGATGAGATCCCCGTCCACTTCACCGTCGGTCCCATGCTCTCCATGATCTCCCAGTACCGCCAGATTGCTGTAAGCCCGACTCAGCTTGACGGTCAGCAGATAGCCCCGCTCCTGTTCCGGGATGGCTTCGATGGCCCGGATACACCGGGAATACTCGTCCTTCTTATTCCATTGCTCAAGCTGCTCCAGCAGCTCTGCTTTTTCTGCCTGATTCATCATTTCACCGCCTTTTCCGTGTCATCCTTTGCCTTTTTTGAAGTGTCCGCTGCCTCGCCAGGTGTTGACCACACAGGTGAAGATCTGGCCGCAGTGCTTGCACCTAATCATGTGAGCCATAATTTCGTCTGCCCAGCCATCCTCTGTCTTTACCTTCTCCAGTGGGCAGGTGGATTCCTCTTGCATCAGTTCAAATTCCCCCTCCGACACCAACTGCTGAATGTAAGCAATACAGGCCAGATAGTCCTTTGGGGCGTCAAATTTTCTCCATGTTTGAATGTTTCGGCAGTGCTCGCACATACAGAGCCCTCCTTACGCAAATACTTGCTGGTATTTCTCTTTCAGTTCCTTGGGCGCTGTCTTGATGACCTTGCTGCCGCCGTTTTCAGAGGCTTGCCCCCAGATGGCCCAGAGTAGGCTCTGCCAAGCGATGGCCCGGAATTTCGGGTCTTCGTTTTCTTCCGGCAGGAGATAAGCGGAAAAGCGTCGCTTGACTGCCAGCAGTGCATCCAGGCTTTCCCCGATTGGCTATCAGGCTGCGGAATTCTCTGGCAGGCTCCAGCCACTGCATAGATAATGCGCCCCGCACCAATACCCCCCGAGCGTCCA
>ENA-OQNJ01000483-OQNJ01000483.1-human-gut-metagenome-genome-assembly--contig:-NODE-483-length-10085-cov-2.830890_pt1 | contig 10085 bp, 9 predicted proteins | sample MGYA00242630_ERZ504882 | MGnify/ENA primary metagenome ERZ504882 (study PRJEB26092, sample SAMD00036408) | human gut metagenome | host: Homo sapiens | study: EMG produced TPA metagenomics assembly of... | reverse complement strand
GTCAGCCACGAAACGCTGACTGCTATCTGCAATGCCGTTAAAATCCCTGTCATCGCCATCGGCGGCATCACACGCGATAACGTGACGGAGCTTTCCGGCAGCGGCATCTGCGGCATCGCCGTCATCAAAGCTTGGTGCAATGAGAGATATAGACTATGGTATTTTCCCATATACTTCAAGCTCCTCCACCATCTCAGCTTACGGTCCTATAGGTGCCGGTATCCCCGGTGCCTCATTAGACCATGTGGTCGGTGTACTAAAGGCATACTCTACCTGTGTCGGAGCCGGACCATTTGTCGCAGAAAAAGCTATGAACGGTGAATGGACTGAAATGGTCCGAAAGTATGGAAGCGAATATGGTGCTGCCACTGGAAGACCACGTCGTGTGGGTCCGTTTGATGCCGTTGCAAGCCGCTATGGTCTAAAATGCCAGCATGCTGACAAAATCGCACTGACCAAGCTGGATGTCCTGAGCATCATGGATCAGATTCCTGTTATCACAGGATATCAGTATAAAAATGCTGTAACAAACGTCTTTGACCCTACCGAAAATCTCGAAAAATATACCCCGGTAGTCAAAATGCTGCCGGGGTGGAAAACCGATATATCAAATTGCAGGTCATATGATGAGCTGCCTGTAAATGCTAAGCGCTACATAAACTTCCTTGAGGACATGCTAAGACACGAAATACAATTTGTCTCAGTCGGAGCTGAGAGAAATCAATATCTTCTCAATGGTAAGTGGCTGTAATTGCCTTTAACATGCTTTAACCGACCTCTATGCCATTGCCATATTATTTTTCTGATTTACTAAGATATTGTATACACGAATGTGCTGCCACATTTCCTTCTCCGACAGCCTTCGTATACTGGTATGGCCTGCCTGTGCAGTCTCCTGCCGCAAAACAGCCTGCCACATTTGTCTGCTGGGCTCTATCCACCAATATATGTCCGTTTTCTATTTCAAGCTGCGGCATAAGCTTTGATGGTGCGATGGCGTTCCTGAGGCAGAATACTCCGTCCACGCTCTCAGTCTTTCCGCTTCGAAGCGTAATTCCTTCCACAAATGAGTCTCCGATTAATGCTATAGGTACATCCTTTGATATCTTTACATTTGGAAGCTCTATTTCGCTGTCATTATAGGCTGGGAAATACAATACCTCTGCCGCAAGATCCGCAAGATATTTTACCTCATGCTCATACTTTTTGTCATTGCATATGACAGCTATCCTCTTATCCTTGTAAAACATGCCATCACAGGTGGCACAGTAGCTGAGCCTTTTTCCAAGCAGCTCATCCTCCCTGTCCAGCTGCTTTGCAGACATCACACCCATGCAAAGTATGAGAGTCCTTGCCTCATACATCTCATTGTCTGCAAGCACCATAAAGCCGTTTCCTGCAGGCATGATATTTGTCACAGTCTTTTCTGTTATATCAATTCCCGCTGCTCTCCTATGAGCGTCAAAGCGTTCAAACAGCTCCTGTCCGCTTATCTGTGGAAATCCGGGATAGTTTGTGATTTTCTCTGCCTTTTGCACCTTTTCGCTTAGGTTCTTCGAACCAAACCAGATAAAATCCTTTTTATATGTTTTTAAATTCAGGGCTGCCGACAGTCCGGCAGGACCTGTTCCTATTATTATACTATCGTACATGCTATGCTCCTTGTATCATATATTTGTATATATTTGTATATATTTAGACCTTATATATAGTGTGGGCACTAAGGTATACATCGAATTGCATGCAAGTATGCATCGATTATATGACCCTTTAATCATATTATATTATTGTAACGTCACATACAGTGCGCCTTCAATGCTTCGATATACTCCCTTGCATATCGCGAGAGTACCACACCCTTTCTGCTGATAATGCCTATCCTCATATACTCCTCCACATCAAGTGGCTTTGATATAATATTCCTTCCATTCAGCTCTGCGGAAATCACTCCTGAACACACTGTGTAGCCATTTAAGCCAATTATCAGATTAAAAAGTGTAGCTCTGTCTCTGACCCTGATATTCTTTCTGCTATCAAGAGTGCTGACAAACTCCTCCGAAAAGTACTGTGAATTGTACTCTCCCTGCTCATACGTCAAGTACGGATAGTCCTGCAGATCATCCATCGTGATGCTCTTTTTTGAAGCAAGCGGGTGACTGTCACATATGAATACATGCGGTGTGGCTGTAAAAAGCTCTGTGAACTCGAGTTCATTACGCTTTAGCATCTTTGAAAGCACCTCCGTATTCTTGGAGCTTAGATATATGACTCCCAGCTCACTCTTTAAATTCGTGACATCCTCAATAATTTCGTGAGTCTGCTCCTCCCTGATGGTAAAATCATACTGATATGCATCAAACTCTCTGATTACATCCACAAATGCATTCACTGCAAAGGAATAGTGCTGACACGATACCGCAAAGTGTGGCTTACTCACCACATCATCCTTGTAGATCCCCTCTATGAGATCTACCTGCTCGAGCACCTGTCTGGCATGACCGAGAAATCTCTCACCATCTTCTGATAGTATCACTCCCTTGTTTGTCCTGATGAAAATAACTATCTGCATCTCTTTTTCCAGGTCATGTATAGCGCTGGTCACAGTGGGCTGCGAGACAAAAAGCTGCTTTGCAGCCTCTGTTATATTGCCGCATTCTGCCACTGTCACCACGTATTTTAGTTGTTGCAGGGTCATATTCGTTCTCCTTTTGTTACATATCGAAATATTATTTTACATATTTTAAATGTCTTACATCGCTTAAGTCATCTCGAAACTATTACTGTATACCGATAATCTTTCTCAGTATCTCACCCAACAGCTTTCCGAGCATAAGCGGAATGACAACAAGCACCACATACCACAGCAGCTTGTCATACCACACCCTGCCATCATTTATCACACAGATAAAGTGCATGGCAACAACTGCCACTGAAAATACAGATGCAAGAAGCTGCAAAAAGCTCGCCACATGAAGCTTATTTGTTACCTTGCCAAGCGTAAATAAAAGCATCGCACCAAAGAACATCGCTATATCTGCCTCCCACGGTATCATTTTACTATACGAAAACAGCTTAAACATATCACGATACTCCATATGCAGCTCAAGAAACAAATCCACTGATGCTATCATGAGCAATACTGCTCCTATTGTCGAAAAATACCGCTGCCAGATATACATAATTGTTTCCAATCCTGTGCTGTCTGAGCTTATATTTAAGCATACCCTTTTTCTGCACATACTGTGTACGCAGATAAGAATCTGTCGCAGAGGCAATAGCCCTGTCGCAGTACTCGGTTGCTGTCCTGTACACTTTGGCTCCGGCATCGTTATTTTTAAGAGCAAACTCCACAAGGCTCTCTCCTGCCCTGTTGTTGCCACGCTCCGTCGCAGTAACCAGATACCCTGCACCAAGCTTCTGCTCCTTGCCATCAAAAAAGGTAGTGACAAGATAATGTCCGTAATCGGCAAGTGCATCCACATTCCCAAGCTCCACTGCTTTCTTCCACCAAAACACTGCGCGCCCGGGATCCCGGTATGTGCCCTGACCTCTTTCAAACATATTTGCAGCCATATTCATGGCATCTGCATCGCCAGTCTCTGCCAGTGGCAGAAATTGACGGAATGCTCCCTCCATATCATTTTGTCTGTATGCCATCATAGCCATATCAAACGCTGTACTTTTCATATTGTTCTCCTTGACAGCCTTAGCTGTTTTCTTCTTATTATAATGTATTTAACATGATGATAGCAATACGACTTCTTTCCCAATTTATTATATGTTTTTCTTTAGTGCTACAGCAGATATTGCAGACACTATAGGCACCGTGAGTATCACTCCAAGCGTTGCAGAAATTCCCTGAATTATTTCAATTCCGATTGAATACATATCAAGCACCTGATAATACTGATAGTTATAGCTGTAAATATATACAAAGGTATTAATCGAACCACCTGCAAAAGCCAGAATCAGCGTGTTGGACATGGTTCCCATCATGTCCTTTCCGACATTTATGCCGGATTTAAACAGTTCTTTGGTGTCAAGCTTTGGATTTTTATCATGAATCTCATTAATAGTGCTTGCTACAGACATGGCAACATCCATCACAGCACCAAGAGCTGATATCAGTATCCCTGCAAACATCAGCTCTCCCACCTTTATATCTGTCATCTCACCAATACTAAATAAGACTTTCGATATCATCCACATTATAGCCGGATATATGGCATATTTTTCCAAATATAAATGCAAAAACAGCAGCCAACACCACACCTATTATTGTGCCGACGATTGCACAGATTGATTTTGCAGTAAATCCATCTATCAGATACATAACAACGACTGTTGTTATAATTACCACAAATGCCGCCGCAAAAATAGGAGACACTCCTCTGTAGATAAGCGGCATAAATACAAATAAAATGCAACAGAAGGTAAACACAAGTCCTACAGCTGATTTAAAGCCCTTGAATCCTCCAATTAACACTAAAACTATAAGGAAAAAGGCAATTATCATATACAGTTGATTACCTCTGTCATAATTATAGACACTTACCGTTGTAAGCTCATCCGACTCGCTGATTATCACTATTACCTTTGTTCCTATTCTACATCTGGCACCATACAGATACGATGAAGAACTGGTGGCATCCAGAATTTCTCCCTTATGCTCACCAGTTCTTATTTTGACCTTTATCTGCTGCTGCCCAGCCCTGACACTGCCATCTTCACCCACAGAGCCATCATAATCCTTTGAAGTGCTATCCGAATAATCAGAGCTGACAATCTCTGTCACCGTCGCTTTTTCAAAATCACGGCCATCAGTTGATTGCAGTTCTGTCTTTTCCACATTGTTCAGTGATATTCCAAATGCAATTATCAGAGCAATACTTATTATTGCAATACAGATTTTCTTCACTATTTTCTCTCTTTTCCGGCAAATACCACTGCTGTTCCTGCTGCTCCAAGACCAATCACACAAACAATTGTCCAAAGCAGTGCCTGTGACTCATCACCGGTCTTAACCTTAGAAACTGATTTATTGTTTGACTTTTCTGATGCTTTCTCTGATTCAGATGTTTTTTCTGTTGGCTGCTCTGATGCTTTCTCTGATTCAGATGTCTTTTCTGTTGGCTGCTCTGATGCTTTTGGTGGTTCCTGTGCAGTCACCTTTACAAGACCGTTTCTGGCTGTTGTCAGGTTCTCAAGTATCTTGTTGATCTGTGCCTGCTCAGTCTCAGGGCTGATACGGTTTGCGGCATCCATCGCATCCTTTAAAGCCTTCCAGCTACCAGTTGTGTAGTCCTTCTCTACAAGTTTATTATCTGTAAGCTCTTTATTTATCTGCGCAAGCTTAGCATCAACTGCTGATTTGTCTGCTGATTTTACAATAGTAACCGTATTGTCAATTGCACTGTCATTGTCAGTACGATAAGTGTTAATTGTCATGGTTGTCTCTGTCACATCGATGAGTGAATATGTAGGGACATCCTCCTGCCATCTGCTTGCTATGTATGACTGCTGACGTGATACGAGGTCATAATACTTACTTCCTGATGAACTGCTGGCTGTAAGATAAAGAATTCCCTTAGGATCTACCACATACTCTCCTGTCTCTGTAATTCTGTCTGCATCCATCACAGAAGTAAGATAAGATAAGTATGTCTTTTCTGATTCGTCTGTTGTGTCTGCTTTGATATTTCCCGGTGCTACAGTCAAAGTACCCTCACCTGTATAGTCAATATCCTTATCAAGCATTTCATCAAACTCATCATCAGTATATGTTACAGTCTTTTCTATCTGATTGCCTGAAAGAAATTTACTTCTTGAATAAGCATGGTCATGTCCTGTAAGCACAGCATCTACACCATATTTCTCAAATGTCGGTGTAAGCGCATAACGTAAATTCACAATCTCCGGCTCATTCGAATGCTCTGCCGAACCATAAATATCCTGATGCAATGTAACTACCTTCCACTTGCAATCAGCATTTTCTGCAACTGTTTCTTTGATAAACTGAATATGCTCTGCTGAGTTTGTGTCCTGTGTATTAAGCATCATAAAAAGCACATCACCATATGTGAAATAATAGTCACCACCAACTTTTTTATTATCTCCCAGATTGCTGAGGTTTGGAACATTAAAATGGTACTGATAGTTGGCATTGTCTGCATCATGATTACCGACTGTTGTTGCTACCGGCAATGACGCAAGTGTATCCGGTGAAAGATATCCTGCATACTCTATCTCACTTGTTGTAGAACTCTTTCCCGGAGCTTTTTTCTTTGTTGTCTGAATCTGGTCTCCTGCTGACACAATAAAATCAGTTCCTGCACTCTGTATCTTTTTCAATGTCTGTGACCAATTGTAGCTGTCATTTGCTACCGCATTGCTCTGTGCATTGTAAAACGCCTCTGTATCAGCTCCCTTTAATTCATTAGATGAACCAATCTGTGGATCACCTACAAAAGCAAATCTGAATTTACCTGTATTTCCTGTTTTAAAGGACTTTATTTCCTTGTCATCCACCTTATAGTAATATGTGGTCTGAGCTGCAAGTCCTGAAATAGTTGCCTTATTGCTATTGTATTCATTTCCGTCTTTATCCTTTTGTCCGGTGCCCTTAGTCGCAATCTGAACAGTCTTTCCATCGCTTAAATCTGCCTTTAAACCATATGTCAGTGAAACGGTATCTGTTGTCTTTGAATACCATGCAAAGTTCATGGTTGACTCATTAACCCCCGGTGTCATAGAAACAGTTGTCCAATCCTTGCTGAGCTTATTCTCCCATTCATTTGTCCTCCAGCTTGTAAAGCTCTCCCCGTAAGAAGACTCTGCACTAGAATTTCCATCCTTTGCTGCCTTTGCAAATATTGATGTTGCCGGTGTAATTATCATTGTCGCTGCAAGAAATGCCGCAATGATCTGATTTCTCTTTTTCATTTTATTCCTCCATGTGTAAATCATTTAACCATAATGGATTATACAGTGCCCCGGTAAACTCTATACTTGCTCTATGTAAAAACTATGAGATATTTTATGTGAACACTTTAGTTACATCTCACTCTAAGCCATACACAGTAAAATGCCGCACCCGAAGGTGCGGCATCTAAGAGGTTTATAAAATGTTTAGTTTAAAAGCTGTTTTATTTGCAAGCTCTTTTCTTGCGATATGTAGCTGCTGTGATTGCTACCATTGCGAGTCCAAGTAAGCATACATATGTAGCTGCTTCATTGTCATCACCACTCTTTGGAGCTGCTTTTTTGTTATCAATAGCAGCCTGATCTGTTATAGAAATAACGTAATCAGATGCATGAGTGAATTTAAGTAATGCTGAACCATCATCTGCAATCTTTACAGACATCTGACCCTCAAGAGCCTTTGTCTTTGTATTGTAATAGTAAAGGTTAGCATACTTTCCTGCATATGTCTTTCCAAGGTCGATTGAAAGAACCGGTTTGAATCCAAACTCACCTTCATGTGCGAGACTGATTTGTACTACCTTCTTTGCATCCTTTTCAATCTTAGCTGCCTTAATAACATCCTCAGGAAGTTTTTTTGCTGTCAACTGTAACTGACATATTTACATCCTTTGCAGGAACCTTTGATACGTCAGAACCATTGATAACCCACTTGATTCCGTCTCCCATATCAAGAACAAGCTTCTTCTGTGTTCCCTTAATGGCTGCAATTGCATCCTTTGAGACAACTCCTGTTTCATCCATCTTAACAACGATAGTATCCTTTGCAGAAGCATTCTTGATTGTTTCTACCTCTTTAGTCCAATCAACCTTTGCTGCCGGTGTTGTAGTAGAATCCTTATCATCTTTCTCTGCAGGTGTTGGTGTTGGATCTACAGTTTTCTTCACCTCGGTAAGAATGACTGTTCCACCATCCTTTGCTGCTGGAATGCTTACTGTTACTGTCTTATCAGAAGAAACAGTATATGTTTTACCATCATAAAGATTTTTAACTGTATCTCCTGCATTTGCATTAACCGGAACTTTTACTTCTTTTGCGGCATCCTTGATATTCATACCAACATATAAGGTTGTTCCTCCATATGATCTTGAAACTACATCATAGCCTTCCTCATCAGAACTTGCCACAACATTTCTGCTTCCTCTTGTGAATACATCTGTGTATGCATTACGGATGCTCAGCAGATTCTTATAATGCTGATATGTGACATTGTCCTCTGTTGCCAGTGAGAAATCCATGTCATATCTATTAGTCTGGTATGGATAATTATTTAATCCACTTAAACCAACTTCTTCACCATAATAGATAACCGGAATACCCTTTGCAGTAAGCTGTAAGGTAGCTGCAACTAACGCTGCTGATGTTGCCTCATCCTCTGTATTATTTTTTTCCGTTCATTAAGGCAGCCTTAAATCCCTCTTCATCATGACTGCTTAAGAACTGACCTGTCATGTATGTGTTATTAAGTGCTGAATTTCTTGCAGAAAGGAATTTCTCTACAGAAGAAATATTGCCACTTACAAAGCTTGTTGCCTGGTCATTAAAATCGAAATCAAGGTCTGCATCCATCTGACCACTACCTAAGGTACTACCATTTGACGCATATCCTGCACCATAATATTCACCAATCATCTTGAAAGCCGGATTTACTTCTGTTGTAGAATTTTTAAGTGCTGCCCATGTTGTGCTGTCAACATGCTTTACAGTATCTACACGGAAATAATCAACTCCATAATCCTTCATCCATGCAGTCTGCCATTCTACTAATTTTGCTCTGACATCTGCATTCTCTGTTGCAAAATCCGGTAAACCAGACTGCCATGATTTAATATCGCCTTCACTGACACTCTTATCCCTTAGCATATCAGCAAATGTTGATTCTGTACCATATCCGGCATGGTTTACAACAATGTCAACCATAATACGCATACCACGCTTGTGCGCTTCGCTAATCATAGTCTCAAATTCTTCTGTTGTACCAAGTGTAGGATTCAATTTTGTAAAATCACTTGCCCAGTATCCATGGTATGCTGCATTATAAGGAACATCTTTTGAACCTTCATCTGTTACAGCTACACCTTTTATATTCTCTACAATTGGTGTAATCCAGATTGTATTTACACCTAAATTCTGTAAGTAATCTAACTTAGTTGTTACACCTGCAAAATCTCCACCATGATACAGTCCCGGATTGTCTCCATATGTATCTGCACCACTTGCTGTATTGTTAGATTCATTACCATCAAAGAAACGGTCTGTCATCATAAAGTAAACAACAGCTTCATCCCAGTCGAAATCTTTTTGTTTTCCTTCACACGGTCTGTAATTTCAACATCCACTGTAGTACTGAATTTATTACCATACTGGTCTGTTACAGTAATTGGTAATGTCTTAATTCCTAATGTTGTATCTGTTGTTGCAGAAATGGTAACTGCCTGCAGTTCCGGTTCGATCGGCATTGCATTACTTCCGCCAAGGGAAGAAACATCGATACTTGCACTAGCTACTTCTAATGTTTTAGCATCTGAACTATCCTGTTCAACCTTAAACTTAACAACATTATTCTCATTGTAGTTAAATGACTTATTCATAACTTCTGCTGTAACTGTTGCATTTAATTTATAGTATTCAAAATATGAATAATCTGCATTATTGTGCTTTTCGCTGTTTGAATTGAATGCATCTACAACATAAGCTCTATTTGCTTTATAACGATAATATGTTTTGCCATCTGTTAAACCGCTCTTTACATACTCAAAACGCTTTGTTGCATCATTGTATGTCATTGGATACTCTGTTCCGTTTACGTCAACAGCTACAGTCATATTCTTTAAGGTGCCATCTACAAATGCTGTATCATCACGATAGTAATATGATACCTGTTGTTTCTCTGCATCTACTTCATAGCCAACATTATATGGCATAGCAATTTCCGGCTCACTGCCGGCTTTCATGCTGGCATAGATAACCTTCTGGTCAGAAGGGAATGTAACTGAATGGTCTCCACCATCTTTAATCCATGGGTCACCTGTTGAATCTAATGCAATACAAAAACTCAACCTTTGTACAAGATGGTTTTGCTGGAATTGTTACTGTCCATTTA
>ENA-OQNJ01000482-OQNJ01000482.1-human-gut-metagenome-genome-assembly--contig:-NODE-482-length-10086-cov-2.862034_pt1 | contig 10086 bp, 7 predicted proteins | sample MGYA00242630_ERZ504882 | MGnify/ENA primary metagenome ERZ504882 (study PRJEB26092, sample SAMD00036408) | human gut metagenome | host: Homo sapiens | study: EMG produced TPA metagenomics assembly of... | reverse complement strand
AAATATTATACCATAAAAAAGAGAATGTGATTAAAAAAGTTTCTAAGATTGATAGTTCTTTAACATGACTTTTCAAGAACATAGTGTTGAAATTTCTTGATATTTCGGCTACATTTCACATGATTTGTAGCCAAAAAAAGAACAACAAAAGAAAATAGTTCAAACCACAGCACATTCAAAAAAACTACTGAATCTTACATGAAAAAAACGGAAAAATAGCTAAAGTATGGAATAATAGCTTATACTTAAGAAAGGTTACCTTGAAAAGTAAGGAAAAGGTAGAAAAAATAGGCAGGATTAAAATTTACAGGCAGAAAGAGCAGCATTTGGTTTGGCAGCAGATAAAGTACTTAAATATATGAACAAGACAGATGATAGAACGAAAGCACTTCTTAAGCTTGTAGATCTTACAGAAAATTTTGCAAAAGATCGTTTCCAGCCAGGGTCTTATGAAGCTGCAAGAAAGATGATTCAGGATCCGGACAACAAATGGGTTCAGTATCTGAACAGACTTTTTGATGAAGTAGATCCGCATGTCCTTAAGACAACAGCATTAAATCTTGGATTTGACGCAATGCTTTATGGAACAAAGTTAATGCACGAGTCACGTGAAAAATATCAGTGTAATATTCCATGGCTGATCCTGATGGACCCAACCAGCGCATGTAATCTGAAATGTACCGGATGCTGGGCAGCAGAGTACGGACATCTTTTGAATCTTTCTTTTGAAGATATGGATCGTGTGATCACACAGGGAAAAGAACTTGGAATCTATCTTTATATGCTGACAGGTGGAGAGCCACTCGTGAGAAAGAAAGATGTCATTCGCTTATGCGAGAAACACAACGACTGTGTATTCCATGCATTTACAAACGGAACACTTGTAGATGATGAATTCTGCCAGGAGATGCAGCGAGTTGGTAATCTGTCATTGTCCATCAGTCTGGAAGGATACGAGGAAGTCAACGACGGACGCCGTGGAAAAGGCGTTTATCAGAAAGTTATGCATGCAATGGATCTTTTGAAAACATACGGCTTGATTTTTGGAACATCAATCTGCTATACACGCGCTAATATTGATACAGTAACATCCGACAAATTCCTTGATATGATTATTGAAAAAGGATGTCGTTATGCATGGTATTTCCACTATATGCCGGTTGGAAATGATGCGGCACTGGATCTGCTTCCAACAAAAGAGCAGAGAGAATACATGTATCACCGCATCCGTGAAATCCGTGGATTGACAGGCGGAAAACAGCTCTTTGCATTCGATTTTCAGAATGATGGAGAGTTTGTAGGAGGATGTATTGCCGGAGGAAGAAATTATTTCCACATTAATGCAAATGGAGATGCAGAGCCATGTGTATTTATCCATTACTCAAGTGCAAACATCAAAGAAGTGAGCGTGCTTGATGCACTGCGCCAGCCACTGTTTATTGGCTTATCATAACAATCAGCCATTTAACTAACAATCATCTGCGTCCGTGCCCAATGCTCGAAAATCCAGAAAAACTGCAGCAGATGGTACACGAAACCGGCGCAAAATCAACAGATCTCCAGTCCCCGGAAACTGTAGAACACCTCTGCGGAAAATGCGAACATTACGCCAAAGAGTGGAAAACAAAAGCAGACGAACTTTGGGGTGAGAAATAATTTCGGAAACATAATCGTAGTCGATAACGTTTCTTTTTCACTTTACTTTTGATGCTCGTATTTGTTTTCTGGATTCACTCTGACTGGAACAGAAACTTTTACTTTGAAGTATGTGAGCAAGGACAGTCCTACTGTTGCTATGGGCACATGTAAGGCAGGAGCGTTCCGAATACACTTTGTTCAGTATGTTAATAAGAGCCAGAACAGGCACCACACACGGTAACTGTTCTGGCTCTTATGTTACATACTTTCAAAGGGATGAGGTAGAGCGGGCCGGTGCCCATGGTAATAGTATACCCATTCTTGCGACCATTCTGTCAAAAACTTAACCCATTGTATAAATTCCCTCGATAAATTACAGTCTCTTCGCTATTGCTTTAATAAACTCCTCACTATTGAGTACTGTCGGATTCTCGATTGTTGTGATCAAAGCGAGGTCTTTTGTCATCTCTCCTGCTTCGATTGTGTCGATTGTTGCTTTCTCAAGTTTATCTGCAAAGTCCATCAGATCTTTATTTCCATCCAGCTCGCCGCGTTTTCTGAGAGCTCCTGTCCATGCGAAGATTGTTGCAACTGAGTTTGTAGATGTCTCTTCACCTTTCAGGTGCTTATAATAGTGACGCTGTACAGTTCCATGAGCAGCTTCATATTCATAATATCCGTCCGGAGAAACAAGTACGGATGTCATCATAGCAAGTGAACCGAATGCGGAAGATACCATGTCGCTCATTACATCTCCATCGTAGTTCTTACATGCCCAGATATATCCACCTTCTGATTTCATAACACGGGCAACAGCATCATCGATCAGTGTGTAGAAATACTCAATTCCTGCTTCTTTGAACTGATCAGCATATTCTGCATCAAAGATTTCCTGGAAGATATCTTTGAATGTGTGATCGTATTTCTTAGAGATCGTATCTTTTGTTGCAAACCAGAGATCCTGTTTTGTGTCTAATGCATATGTAAAGCAGCTTCTTGCAAAACTTGCAATAGATGCATCAATGTTATGCATTCCCTGGATCACTCCTGGTCCGTCAAAATCATGAATTGTTTCTCTGATCTCTGTTCCATCTTCTCCTGTGAATACTAATTCTGCTTTTCCTGCTCCTGGAACTTTGATCTCCACACCTTTGTATACATCACCATAGGCATGTCTTGCGATCGTGATCGGTTTCTTCCATTTGCTGACGGTTGGTTCGATTCCTTTGACTGTGATCGGTGCACGGAATACTGTTCCATCTAAGATCGCACGGATTGTTCCATTTGGACTCTTCCACATCTCTTTTAAATCATATTCATCCATACGCGCTGCATTTGGAGTGATCGTTGCACATTTGACTGCAACTCCATATTTCTTTGTTGCTTCTGCGGAATCAAATGTAACCTGATCGTTTGTCTCGTTTCTGTGTTCTAACCCAAGGTCATAATATTCTGTTTTTAAATCAATAAATGGTAATAACAATTCATCTTTGATCATCTTCCAAAGAATTCTTGTCATCTCATCTCCATCCATCTCTACTAATGGAGTGGTCATCTGAATTTTGCTCATGGTCATTCCTCCTGCGTTGCTGTTTATTGTTTTATTCGCTGTTTTCAGCTTATTGTGCTTTATTATACTAAAAAAACTGATATTTGTAAATAAATGTATTAAGAATAATACACATTATTTGAAAGTTGAAAAACAAAGCTATTCCGATCTCCCCGGTATTTCGCAATCGAATATTCAATCGCTGTATGACTTTCATCATATCCTGTGGAATGAAAATAAAATAAAGGATCTCCATTTTTGACATCTAACAGATCCGCACATGTTTCATCTGCAAGGATCACATCCAGCTTTCTCTGTATGGATGTGATATCTCTTCCTTCCTTATGAAATGTCTGATATAAACTCTCCTTTTCAAAATCAACTTCTGACAAATGTTCAAACAGTCTGCATGGCACATACGTTGTAACCAGAACATTAGGCTGATCATCAACGTATCTCAATCTGACCAGTTTATAAACTTTTTCTGTTTCTTTGAGATTCAATTTCTGGCGGACTTCTTCTTCTGCCTTTTCTTGTTTGAATGTCAGAACTTTTGTCGATGGAGTCAGTCCTTTTTCTTTTACTTCTTTATCAAATGTCTGAATTACCTGTGCAAATTCCTGCCGGATCGTTGGATCACATACGATCGTCCCTCGTTTTTACGTTTTTCTAAATATCCCTCATCCACTAAAATCTGTACCGCCTTACGGATCGTCGGCCGGCTGACGTTGTAGATCTCAGCTAATTCGTATTCATTTGGTATGATGCTTCCTTGCTGGTAAACTCCACTTAAGATCTTATCTAATAAATCGTTTTTTATATCTAAATAAATGCTCCCATTTTATACTCTCTTTCGTTTTTCTTTCACTTTATCGGAGTTTTTATTTTATGTCAATTTATTTTCTTTTATTTCATTTACATAATATTGACATAATGATTACATAATGTTATATTATAATTAACATGAAACAAACATATCAGCAAAAACAGGAGGTTTTTATGAAATCATATACATTAGATGATCTTGCAAGAATGATCGATCACACAAATTTACATACGGATGCTTCTCCTAAAGACATGGAGGTCTTATGTAATGAGGCGAAAGAACATCATTTTGCCATGGTAGCGATCAATCAGGTGCAGTCTGGATTATGTGCAAAGTTACTGGAAGGAACGGATATTCATACAGGAGCTGCTATCTCTTTCCCATTAGGTCAGACAACGATCGCTTCTAAAGTCTTTGATACAAAAGATGCCATTGCAAATGGTGCAAATGAGATTGATTATGTTGTAAATCAGACAGAGATCAAGGCTTCTAACTGGGATTATATCAAGGATGAGATGTCACAGATCGTTGCTGCCTGCCATGAAAAAGATGTTACTTGTAAAGTCATTTTTGAAAACTGTTATCTTAATGATGAGGAGAAGATCAAGCTTTGTGAAATTGCCAAAGAGGTGAAACCTGATTTTATCAAAACATCCACTGGTTTCGGTACTGGCGGTGCTACTTTTGATGATGTGAAATTAATGAAAGAGCATGTTGGAGATGCGGTAAAGGTAAAAGCTGCTGGTGGAATCCGTGATGCCAAGACATTTATGAAAATGGTAGAGTGCGGTGTCCAACGTATCGGAACAAGTGCTGGTATCTCAATCATCAAGGAATTCGAAGCTATGATGAAAGAACAAGGCGTTTCCACACTTGAGATCTAAGGCAAGTTTTTTAGGAGGTAGTTTTATGAATCAGTTTAACTGGGATCAGGCTTTTACTTTGGATTTTAATCTAAATAACGGACTTTCCAAGCACGCAGATACTACAAAGCGTTATCTTTCCCAGATGAAAAATATGTATCAGGATCAAGAAGCTGTTGAAGAAATTCTTAAACACGAAGACCCTTTGATCTATGAGTTTTATGAACTTGGATGCCCAGAGCGTGCCGGTGATCTTGCATTCGGCACAACGATGATCCATCCTGGGAAGATTGGAAATGAATATTATATGACGAAAGGACATTTTCATCAGATCGTAGACACTGCCGAAGTTTATTATACATTAAAAGGCGAAGGGTATATGATGCTTGAAAACCTTGACGGTGATTGGCGGGTTGAACGGATGGAGAAAGGAAAAGCATTGTATGTTCCCCGCGGATATGCTCACCGCACCATTAATACTGGAGATGAAGTCCTGACTGCTTTTTATGTATTTGATGCAGATGCAGGACATGATTATGGAACGATCGAAACTAAAGGATACCGCCATATTGTTTGTGAGATCAATGGCGAAGTAACTGTACTTGACAATCCAAGATGGTAATGTGATTTAAAAAGAGAGAAAATCCAGACATTTAGAATATGTATCTTCTAAATGTCTGGATTTTCTTTATTAAAAGGTATTAACAGCTATTTTTGCACATGCAGTAATTGATGTGCTTTATGACTTCCCGGTGATCCAAAGTATTCATCATACAGATGTTTGATATCTGGATTCTCGTGTGAAAATCTCAAATGGGCTGTCTTATCTAGGAAGTACAGGTTAGATCCGACGGTCAGATGCCAGTTCTTTTCCTCATGGATCGGCTGTCCGCCTCCACCTACACATCCGCCTGGACAGGCCATGACTTCTACAAAATGATAGTGTACTTCTCTCTTCTGGATCGCTTCCATCAGATTTCTTGTATTCTGAAGTCCACTCACAACTGCGATATCTATCGTATTGCCAGCAATCTCAAATTGGGCTTCTGTCCATCCGTTTTTGTTCACTCCACGAATCTGTTTAAATGCATCTACTTCTGGATTCTTTCCTGTGATCAGGTAATACGCAGAACGCAACGCCGCTTCCATAACTCCGCCAGTTGCTCCAAAGATCACTCCTGCTCCGGTTCCCTCAGTAAATGGAGTATCAAAGGCTGCATCTTTTAATGTCTTTGGATCAATATGGTCAGCACGGATCAGACGGTCCAATTCTCTTGTTGTTAACACACAGTCAACTCCATGTCCTGCAAACTCACCATGGAATAATGGTTTCTCTCTTTCATCCTTCTTCGCAACACATGGCATAATGGATAATGCAAAAATACGGTCTGGGTCGATGTTCATCTTCTTTGCAAATGCAGTCTTCATCACTGCCCCAAACATCTCCTGTGGAGATTTGGCAGAAGATAATCTGTTTACCATCTGTGGATACTGAGATTTGATGAAACGTACCCATCCTGGACAACAGGATGTAAACATTGGATACATATCAAGATCTCCATTTGTAAATCTCTCGACAAATTCCGTTCCTTCTTCCATGATCGTAAGATCTGCTGAAAATGTTGTATCAAATACATAATCTACACCGATCCTTCGAAGTGCATCTACGATTTTCTCAACTGTTGCTTCTTCTCTTGATAATCCAAGACTTTCTCCCCATGCAGCACGAACTGCTGGTGCAATCTGTGCTACCACGATCGTATCTTTATCTTCTAATGCACGATATAATTTGTCTGTATCATCTCGTTCACGTAATGCTCCTGTTGGACAATGTGTGATACACTGTCCACATAATGCACAATCTGCTGTTTTGATATCTCTGTTTTCTGAAACTCCAACTGTTGTTCTTGCTCCAGTTCCAGATACATCCCAGATATGCATTCCCTGAATCTTGTCGCATACTTGTATACAACGCATACATTTGACACATTTGCTTGCATCACGTACCAATGGATATCTTGTATCCCATTCTTCGATACAGATTTCCTTCTTATAAGGGCTGTCTACAATATTCAGATCATTAGCAACCGTCTGAAGTGTACAATTTCCGCTTCTTACACAAGTTGCACATTGTGCATCGTGCTGGGAAAGGATCATCTCTACCGTATGTTTTCGGTTTCTGCGTACTTTCGGACTGTTGGTATAGATCGTCATTCCTTCTTCTACCACGTTATTACAGGATGTTACCAGATGATCCTGTCCTTCAATTTCTACAACACAGACTCTGCACGCTCCAATTTCATTGATATCTTTTAAATAACAAAGCTTTGGAATCGGTATATGAATGGAGGCTGCTGCTTCCATGATCGTTGTTCCAGAAGGTACAGCGATCGTGTGGTTATCTATTGTAATATTTACCATTTTGTATCCCTACCTCCTTTGAAAATACCATAACCAAAGTGGTCACAGCGAAGACATCTTCCTGCCTCCTGGCATGCTTCTTTCTCTGTCATACAGTTTTCGACTCCTTCAAAGTCTTTAACTCTCTCTCCAGCTTCTCTCTCTGTAAGATTAACTCTTCCACATGCTGGTTTATCTTCTAACTTAGGTTCTGGAATCTCAACATCTGCTGTGATTTCATGATGATATCCCAGATATTCATCGATATTGGCTGCGATAACTTTACCTGCTGCGATCGCTGAAATAACTGTGGATGGACCTGTCGCACAGTCTCCACCTGCAAATACTCCTGGCATCTCTTCGAATCCACCAAATTTCTCTACGTTGATCTTTCCTCTCTGTACGGGAACTCCTGCTTCTTCGAAGTGCTGATATTCGATATCCTGACCGATCGCTACGATCAGTGTCTGACATGGGATAAATACGTCATCTTCCCCTGTTGGCTTTACAGATGCTCTTCCACCTTTGATATTACTGATCATCTGTGGTGTTACCCATATGCCTTTGACATTGCCTTCTTCGTCTTTCTCGATTCTTGAAGGTGCCATCAATGTCTTGATCTCAACACCTTCTGCTTCTGCTCCTGAAATCTCATCTGGAAGTGCTGTCATATCGGCAACTCTTCTTCGATATACGATGCTGACTTTCTTCGCACCTAATCTTACAGATGTACGAACTGCATCCATGGAAACATTTCCACCACCGATCACGGCAACTTCTTTTCCTTCCAGGCTTTCCTGTGTTCCATATCCGACATCTCTTAAGAACTGTACCGCTGAAATAACGCCTTTGGCATCTTCGCCTTCTAATCCTAACTTCTTATCTGTGCTTGCACCGATCGTGATCAGTACAGCATCGTATTTTTCTTTTAAATCCACAATGGAATAATCTTTGCCGATAGCTTTTCCACAATCTACTTTGACTCCTGTGTCTAAGATTGCCTGAATATCATCATCTAAGCGTTCTTTTGGCAGTCTGTAGTTTGGAATTCCATAACGTAACATTCCTCCAAGTTTTGGAAGCATCTCATATACGGTTACCTGATGCCCCATCAACTGTAAGAAATATGCTGCACTTAATCCACCTGGTCCACCACCTACAACGGCAATATTCTTCCCTGTAGATTCTGCACATTCTGGCGGTGCAACATATCCTGCTGCATCTGCTGCCATACGTTTTAATCCACGGATATTCACCGCATCATCGATCATATTTCTACGGCATAATGCTTCACATGGATGCTCGCAGATAAATCCACATGTTGTTGGAAATGGATTATCTTTTCTGATCAGACGGATCGCATCCTCATATCTTCCTTCACGTACCAACGCAATATATCCCGGAATATCCACACCTGCCGGACAAGACTTCACACAGGACACCGGCTGGCTGCTGTTACATGAACAAAAACCTCTCTCAATATGGGATTTAAAATCATCTTCACAGCCATCAATACATTTTAATACCAGCTTTGCCGCCTCATATCCAATCGCACAGTCCGCTGAGTAATAGATGCCCTCTGCCGTAAGCCTGATGACATCAAGCGTTTCCTGTGTTGCATTGCCGTCCAGCACATCATCAAAAAGTCTGGCAAGCTGTCTTAAACCCACACGGCATGGGACACATTTGCCACATGACTGTGCAAGACACATTTTTATAAATGATCTGGTAAGGTCAATCGTACACAATCCCGGCGGACTTGCGACAATTCTGCGTTCCAGATCCTGATACAAAGACTCCATTGTTACCTGAGCCTTATCCTTTGTTATAATTGTTAATCTGCTCAAAATCTGCTCCATTCCTGCGTGTGAAACATTTATTTATATTATGTGTCGTATTAATATAGTCATACATTTCACCGCAAAACATTCTTACGCAATATTGTACACAATAATTTACTAAAAATAAAGCAAAGTTATTTTTTCACATAAGTTACGGTGTTAGTATGAACGAAAATACAAAACAGCCGGCAGTCCCGTTTTATCAGGTCTGCCGGCTGTCTGCCGTTATTATCCCATCACAAAGTCCAATGGGATTATCTTAACTTATTCTTGATTTCATTTTCAATCTTTTCTACAAATTCGTCCAGTGTAAGAACGGTTGTGTCTGCTTCGCCGTGAAGTCTGTAAGATACCGTCTTGTTTTCCTGTTCGTTGAAACCGATGACAAGCAGATATGGTACTTTCTGAATCTGACCTTCACGCATACGGTAGCCAAGCTTTTCAGCACGGTCATCTAATTCCACTCTGACGTTCTTTTCTTCGAGGGCATCACTGATTTCATGTGCGTATGCCATGATTTCTTCGTTATCGGTCTTAACCGGCATTACCTTGACCTGAACCGGTGCGAGCCATGTCGGAAGATTTCCCTTTGTTTCCTCTAAGATGTAAGCCATAAATCTGTCGAGTGAACCAAGGATTGCTCTGTGAAGAACAACCGGTGTCTTCTTTTCGCCGTCCTTATCAATGTATGACAGGTTGAATTTTGCCGGAAGACAGAAGTCAAGCTGGCATGTTGATAAGGTGTATTCGTTGCCGACAGCCGGTTTTACATTGACATCAAGCTTCGGGCCGTAGAAAGCAGCTTCGCCGATTTCTTCGGTGTATTCGATACCGAGGTCATTCATAACTTGTCTTAATGCATTTTCTGCCTTGTTCCACATTTCATCATCATCGTGATACTTTTCCTTATTTTCAGGGTCACGTAAGGACAGTACACAGCGGTAATCTGTAATACCGAAATCCTTGTAT
>ENA-OQNJ01000481-OQNJ01000481.1-human-gut-metagenome-genome-assembly--contig:-NODE-481-length-10093-cov-1.926651_pt1 | contig 10093 bp, 8 predicted proteins | sample MGYA00242630_ERZ504882 | MGnify/ENA primary metagenome ERZ504882 (study PRJEB26092, sample SAMD00036408) | human gut metagenome | host: Homo sapiens | study: EMG produced TPA metagenomics assembly of... | reverse complement strand
GCAATGAAGAGTTTATGGCAGAGATCATCGGACAGACAAACAGCGGTAATGACCGGCGTTCTCTACAGTGGCGGCAGTGACCCGCTATCTGGAACGTCCGGCAGAGGATGAACTGCAGCAACTTCTCAAAGAGTAAACTGCAGGAAACTTAAGAGACAATTTCTAAGAAGAGACAGACGATTAATAACAAGAGGAATAAAAGAAAATGGCAAAATTAAATATTGTACTTCACGAGCCGGAGATTCCTGCAAACACAGGAAATATCGGCCGTACCTGTGTGGCAACAGGAACCAGACTCCATCTTATCGAGCCTCTGGGATTTTCCTTAAGTGAGAAAGCCTTAAAGAGAGCAGGAATGGATTACTGGAAAGATCTGGATGTAACTACATATCTGGACTTTGAGGACTTTCTGGAGAAGAATCCCGGGGCAAAAATTTACTATGCAACAACAAAAGCGCCTCAGACTTATACAGACGTTCATTATGAAGAAGACTGCTACATCATGTTTGGAAAAGAGAGTGCAGGGATCCCGGAGGATATTCTGGTCAATAATCAGGAAACCTGCGTAAGAATCCCTATGATCGGAGATATCCGTTCTCTGAACCTGAGCAATTCCGTAGCAATTGTTCTGTACGAGGCACTGCGCCAGAATAATTTTGACCACATGAATCTGGAAGGACACCTGAGAAACTACGACTGGAAATAATCACAGTAAGCAGACTGGAGGAGTTATATGCCAAATACCACAAAAGCAGCTCTGGAAGAATCCCTGAAACGGCTTCTTCTGAAGAAACCTCTGGACAAGATCACGATAACAGATATTACCACGGACTGCGGGATAAGCCGCATGGCTTTCTACTATCATTTCAAGGATATTTATGATCTGGTTGAATGGTCCTGCGTGGAAGATGGGACAAAAGCCCTTCAGGGCAAAAAGACTTCTGAATCCTGGACAGAAGGGCTGACCCAGATATTTGAGGCAGTGCTGGAAAACAAACCGTTTATTATGAATGTTTACAGAAATGTGGACAGGGAGCGGATAGAAAATTATCTTTTTAAATTAACCTATGATCTGATCGTGGGTGTGGTGGAAGAAAAAAGCAAGGGTCTGAATATCACAGAAGAGGATAAAAAATTTATTGCAGACTTCTATAAATATGGTTTTGTGGGAATCATACTTGAGTGGATCAGGGAAGGGATGAAAGAAAATATTGAAGATCTGGTAAGAATGATGGATTTGACACTTCGCGATACAGTGACTACATCTATTCATAACTTTCAGAAAAACTAATATGGAAAAACTAATCATATAAAAACTTCTTTACAAAAGCCGCAGGGTGATAAAAAACCTTATCATTCGGCGGCTTTTGTAAATTGTAGAATCATATTTTAACTGTTAATATACAGCCATAGCAACAAACAGATAATTCAGACGGATGAAATGCTTATGATGTGGGAAACATACAGATAAGAATGTAAAAGTCATGAAGATGTCTTGCCGGGAGATCAAGAGATTTCCGGCAGGCGAAAAGAGTTTCCGGGAAATGGGTAAAGCAGAGAGTAAAAAGCATTTAAGATAACGAATCTGAAAGAACTTCTAAAGAAGAATTCAAGAAAGGTGGATGTGTATTATGAGTAAAAATAAAGGTTTAGGACTTATATCCGCATTGGCAGTTGGAGCAGGCGTGGCAGCAGTGGCAGCAGGAAAGAAGTATAAAACAGTTGAGACAAAGAAAAAAGAAGATTATGACGCACTTCATAATACAAGTGAATATCGCAATACAGAACGTGGAAAATATGAGAAAAACAGTAAGGGAATTTATTATACAAACGGTAACTATGAAGCATTTGCACGTCCAAGAAAGCCGGAAGGCGTAGATGACAAACATGCTTATATTGTAGGAAGCGGACTGGCTTCTCTTGCAGCAGCCTGTTTCCTTGTACGTGACGGACAGATGCCAGGAAAGAATATCCACATTCTGGAAGCAATGGATATTGCAGGCGGTGCATGTGACGGTATCTTTGATCCGAGCCGCGGATATGTGATGCGTGGGGGACGTGAGATGGAAAACCATTTCGAGTGCTTATGGGATCTTTTCAGAAGTATTCCATCCATTGAAACACCTGGTGTATCTGTACTTGATGAATATTACTGGCTGAATAAGGAAGACCCCAACTATTCTCTCTGTCGTGCAACAAAAGAGAGAGGCAAGGATGCTCATACAGACGGTAAATTCAATCTGAGCCAGAAGGGCTGCATGGAGATCATGAAGCTGTTCATGACAAAGGATGAAGATCTTTATGACAAGACAATTGAAGATGTATTTGACGATGAAGTATTTGATTCCACATTCTGGTTATACTGGAGAACCATGTTCGCATTTGAGAACTGGCACAGTGCACTGGAAATGAAACTGTACTTCCAGAGATTTATCCATCACATTTCCGGACTTCCGGATTTCAGCGCCCTGAAATTTACTAAATACAATCAGTATGAATCCCTGATTCTTCCAATGCAGAAATATCTGGAAGAAGCAGGCGTTGAATTCCAGTTCAATACAGAGGTTACAAACGTACTCTTTGAGTTTGAAGGCAATAAGAAGATTGCAAAAGCAATCGAGTGTAAGGTGAATGGCGTAGAAAAGGGAATTGTTCTTACAGAAAACGACTTTGTATTTGTGACAAACGGAAGCTGTACAGAGGGAACCATCTATGGCGATCAGAATCATGCACCGAACGGAGATGCAGAAGTTCGTACAAGTGGATGCTGGAGTCTCTGGAAAAATATCGCAAAACAGGATCCGTCCTTCGGACATCCTGAGAAATTCTGTTCTGATATTGCTAAGACAAATTGGGAGTCAGCAACAGTGACTACTCTGGATGATAAGATCATTCCTTATATTACAGATATCTGCAAACGTGATCCGAGAACAGGCAAGGTTGTTACAGGCGGTATTGTAAGCTGTCAGGATTCCAGCTGGTTATTAAGCTGGACGATCAACAGACAGGGACAGTTCAAGGATCAGGACAAAGACAAGGTTTGTGTATGGGTATATGGTCTGTTTACAGATGTACCTGGTGATTATATCAAGAAGCCTATGAAGGAGTGTACAGGTAAGGAAATCACAGAAGAGTGGCTCTATCATCTTGGCGTTCCGGTTGACCAGATTGAAGACATGGCTGAGAACAGTGCAGTTTGTGTACCGACCATGATGCCTTATATTACAGCATTCTTTATGCCGAGAACAAAGGGTGACAGACCTGATGTTATTCCGGATGGCTGTGTAAACTTCGCATTCCTCGGACAGTTTGCCGATACACCAAGAGATACTGTATTTACTACTGAATATTCCGTAAGAACTGCTATGGAGGCTGTGTATGGACTTCTGGGTGTTGACAGAGGTGTGCCGGAAGTATGGGGCAGTGTTTACGATATCAGAGAATTACTGGATAGCAGTGTGAAGCTGATGGATGGAAAATCTCCACTGGAGATCGAACTTCCGGGACCACTGGATATGCTGAAGAAACCGCTTCTGAAAGCTGTTAAGGGAACTGTGATCGAGAAAGTACTCAGAGATCATGATGTGATCAAAGATTATATGATGTAAATATAGAGATGTAAGTGATATGAAAAGGCTGCAGGAGATATCCGGCAGCCTTTTTGTAAAGCCGTTAAAAGTTGATGGAAAGTTGCTTTGGTAAAAGAAAAAACAGGTTGCAAATTAAAAAGACAGATGATAATATATAATGAAATATATAGAAAAAATTGATTTGGACAATAAAAAAGTCTAGAAAAAACAAGTAAATATGATAATATATTGGAAGCTTTGCTGTAATAATGAATATGTAGCGCAGGAGGGTTTTCAAGGGAGTGAAGGGAGGTTTTTTTATGGAACTTGAGATGTATCGCAGGTATTCGCAGATGGCAAGAGGTATTGAGAAGGCTGAGCTGGTGTTTAAAAATGGGCGTGTGTTCAGCTCTGGTACGGGAGAATTTATTGATGGTGATGTGGCTGTTGCAGATGGAATTGTGATCGGAGTCGGTACATACGAAGGAGAGACAGAGATTGATCTGGAAGGAAAAGTGATCTGTCCGGGGTTTATCGACAGTCATCTGCATCTGGAATCTACTCTGGTGACGCCGGGGGAGCTGGTCCGGCAGGCCGCACAGTGTGGAACTACAACATTTATTGTAGATCCTCATGAGTCTGCAAATGTATCCGGTACGGATGGAATTGATTATATCCTGGATCAGACAGAAGATGTACCGGCGAATGTATATGTAATGATGCCTTCCTGTGTTCCGGCGACTCATGTGGATGATAACGGGTGTATTCTTACAGCAGGAAAGATGAAGGGATATCTGGAACATCCGAGGATTCTGGGACTTGGTGAAGTGATGGATGCGCCTTCTGTGATTAACGGAAGTGTTGCCATGCATGAAAAGCTCCAGCTGTTTCAGGACAGAGTGAAGGATGGCCATGCACCGTTTCTGGCACCTGGGGATCTGGCTGCATATGTACTTGGCGGAATTGACACAGATCATGAGTGTGTGGATTATGAGTATGCAATGGCTGAGGCAAGAAATGGAATGCAGGTATTGATACGTGAGGGAAGTGCAGCAAGAAATCTGGATGCTATTGTGAAGGGGATTGTGGAACACCATACAGATACGTCAGGTTTCTGCTTTTGTACTGATGATAAGCATATTGAAGAAATCCGTAAAGAGGGACATATCAATTATAATGTAAAGCGGGCTGTACAGCTTGGACTTCCTGTTGAGAAAGCACTGCAGATGGCGACGATCCAGCCTGCAAGATGCTATGGTTTATACAGACTTGGAATGATTGCACCCGGAAGACAGGCAGATTTTGTTATTCTGGATAATGTGACAGATCTGAATGTTGTAGATGTATATCATTGTGGTAAGAAGATCATTAAAGATGAGAAAGCAGAATTGAAACCATGTCCTCCATATCTGAAAAATACAGTTCATGTATCTGGGTTCAGTGAGGAACGTCTGAAACTGAAACATCCGGGAACAAAGGCAAGAGTGATTCAGATGCTTGAAAAACAGATTGTGACAAAGGATGTTCTGGAAGAGGTTCCATGGATAGAATCGGATGGTGAGAAATATTTTGCTCCGGACGGGGAATATCAGAAGATTGCAGTGATCGAGCGTCATAAGAATACGGGCAAGATGGGAGTGGGCATTGTAAAAGGCTATGGAATCCGCGGCGGAGCCATTGCTTCCAGTGTTTCTCATGATTCCCACAATATTATTGTAGTAGGAGATAATGATCGTGATATGGCTATTGCTGTAAAAGAAATAGATGCGGATGCAAGGTGGTTATACTCTGGTATGCAATGGAGAGATTTATGGAACCTTACCACTTCCTGTCATGGGACTGATGAGCGATGCCGGCTACGAGAGTGTAAACGAAGCACTTGCAAAAATGATTCCGAAGGCCCATGAGATGGGAGTGAAAGAAGGATTTGATCCGTTTATCACCCTGTCATTTATGGCACTGCCTGTGATTCCTGAAATCAGGATCACACCGAGAGGAATCTATCTCGTAAATGAAGACAGAATGCTGAGAACACCGTTTAGTTAAGGTGGATGAAATGTCTTAAATGCATTATTTACGAGGATTGCCATAGAATAAAAAAATACCGTAATAAAAGTAAATACTATATACTTTTGTTACGGTATTTTTATAGCAGTCCTCTCAGACACGCTCCAGGTAAGAGGGTTGTTACAGGTATATTTAAGACAATATTCTTCAAGTGAAAGAAATTTATTTCGTTTTCTCCAGAGTAAAGATAAATTCGGTTCCCACACCTTCTGTACTGATCACATCAATATTCTGGTTATGTGCATTGATGATCTCTTTGACTATAGAGAGTCCGAGTCCGGTGCCTTTACGGTCTTTTCCGCGGGATGCATCAATTTTGTAGAAACGATCCCAGATTTTGCCCAGGCTTTCTTTGGGAATGCCGGTTCCGTAATCTTTTACAGAAACGAAGACCTTACCGCTTTTTACAGTTGTTTCAATCTGAACAGAGGAATTATCATTGCTGAATTTAATGGCATTATCAAGAAGGTTGTAAAGAACCTGCTGAATCTGTTCCATATCAGCTCTGACATAAAGTTCATGTCCGGAGAGAAGCAGCTCCAGACGGATCTGGCGGCTGGTGCAGATGCCTTCAAATGTAGCTGCTGTGTTTTTGATGGTATCATTGATATCAAAACGCTGAATGTGCATCATCCGGTTTTTTCATATCCAGTTCATTCAGAGTCAGAAGACTGCGGGTGAGTTTTTCAAGACGTTCAGATTCAAAAGCGATGATCTTCAGATACCGTTCCTGCATTTCATATGGGATGGTACCGTCCAGTATGGCATTGACATATCCCTTGATGGAGGTAAGAGGAGAACGGAAATCATGAGAGACATTTGCAATGAATTTACGCTGGTATTCTCCGTTTTTGTTCAGTTCATCGGACATATAATTCAGGGTTTTGGCAAGATATCCCATTTCATCATCAGAAGTAACGTCTATTTTATATGCAAGATTACCTCCTGCATATTCACTGGCACCTTTCATGATCCTGGCCAGGGGCTTACGTATGTAGTGGCTGTAAACCCAGAGCAGAAGACTGGTGGCTGCATAGCACAGGAGAAAGATTACCTGCATGATAAAAAGAATACTGCTTCGGCTCTGATAAAGGTTTGTCATCGAATAATGGATTGCCACGTAACCTTTGGTTTCCATATCAAAGGTGATCGGGGCAATAACACTCAAATGATCTGTTTTAAAGAAACCATAAAACTTTCCAATCTGATAATAGTTGCTTCCCCATTTGGAAGCATCGAATTCTTCCAGTGGGATTGGCTCCCGGACGTCAATATTTTTCTGTGTACTTACAATGATTTCGCCGTTACTGTTGATGATCCACAATACAGCATCCTGAAAATCGGAAATTGCACATAAGTGTTCCTGAAGAGTATCTACTGTACTGGAAGAGATATTGCTTTTAACTGCTTCGTTAGATGCGATATTGTGCGCTTCTGTATAAAGTGCGGCACTTAAAGAGTGTTCCAGATGCTTTTCCACCATATAAGAACCGCCGAGGGTTATGAGGAAAAATCCTAAAATCCCGATGAGAATATAAAATCTCAGGAATTTTGTGGAAAGATGATGCTGTTTCATGGAGTTTTTTACCTCAAATTTGTATCCGATTCCCCATACGGTGGCAATGGACCAGTGAGGATTGTCTTTGATCTTTTCACGAAGACGTTTGATATGAACGTCTACAGTACGGGTATCACCGATGTATTCGTAACCCCAGATATGATCCAGAAGCTGCTCGCGGGTAAATACCTGGTTTGGTGATGCTGCAAGGAAATAGAGAAGTTCCAGTTCCTTTGGCGGCATATCAACCTGACGACCCATGTATGTGACTGAATAGTTTGTCAGATTAACGCTCAGATCCGGGTAAGTAACACATTTTTCACTGGAAGAAGGCGATGGCTGCTTAACCTGGAAACGGCGCAGGACAGCACGTACACGGGCAACCAGTTCCTTGGAATCAAAGGGTTTGATCATATAGTCATCTGCACCCAGTTCAAGTCCGAGAACCTTGTCAAAGGTTTCGCCTTTTGCTGAAAGCATAATGATGGGAACATCAGAGGTATGTCGGATTTCACGACATACCTGATAACCGTCAATTCCCGGAAGCATCAGATCCAGAATGATCAGATCCGGGCGGAAGGAGGCAAATTCCCTTAACGCTTCTTCTCCGTCATTTACGATTTTTGTCTCGAAGCATTCTTTGGTAAGATACAGGGCAATAAGCTCTGCGATATTGTTATCATCATCAACAATAAGGATTTTCTGTTTGGAAACCATGGTGGTCCCTCCTATTTCTTAAATTCTACAATAGTAACACCTGCATCTCCTTCGCCGAATTCTCCAAGGCGGAAGGATTCCACATGCTTCTGGCGCTTCAGATAATTGTGTACACCTTTTCTCAGAGCACCGGTTCCTTTACCATGAACAATACGGACAGATTTCAGATGAGCGATATAAGCATCATCCAGATATTTGTCAAGCTCTGCAACTGCTTCATCTACCGTTTTGCCAAGCAGGTTGATTTCTGTGGATACATGGGCTGCTTTTGACATGCGGATTTTACCTGCACCTGTACGCTGCATGGTTGGTGTGGTGATCTCTGCTTCATCGATTAGTTCCAGATCAGAGATGTGAACCTTGGAACGGATGATACCCATCTGCACGAAGAGGAAACCTTTGTTGTCCGGACGGCTGCTGACAGTCCCTTTCAGATTCATGCTGAGAACTTTAACTGCATCGCCGAGGGAGATATCTTTGGCTGTGAGTTCCTTCTTCGGTTTCTTTGCAGCAGTTTTCTGAGTCATGCCTTTCTCTGCTTTATTCATATGTTTGCGCAGATTCTGGCGTTTCTTTTTCCACAGCAGAGAGATCCACATGGTCTTTCTGGAATTTGTGGAACTATCTTCATAGTCTGGTCTGCATATTCCTTGGCTTCGCGGAGAACTGCATGAGCTTCCTCATTGGCCTGACGGATGATGCGGTCTCGCTGCTCGTTCAACTTCTCCTGCTTGGATTCCATTTCGGATTTCAGAGAGGCAATTTCCTGTTTATACTGTTCAATCTCGCGGCGTTCATTTTCAATAGTTATACGGCTGCTTTCCAGGGAACTGAGAACATCTTCGAAAGATTCATCCTGTTCACTGATCTGTTCTTTGGCCTTATCGATGATATAGTCCGGAAGTCCAAGCTTGGAAGAAATGGCGAATGCATTACTTTTCCCGGGAACACCGATCAGCAGGCGGTAGGTCGGGCGGAGCGTTTCCACGTCAAATTCGCAGCAGGCATTTTCTACACCTGAGGTGGAGAGTGCATATACCTTCAGCTCACTGTAATGGGTGGTTGCCATAGTGCGGATTCCCTGTTCATGAAGATGGGAAAGGATCGCAATGGCAAGGGCAGCACCCTCTGTCGGATCTGTACCTGCACCAAGTTCATCGAAAAGGACAAGAGAGTGACGGTTGGCGTTTTTTCAGGAAAGAAACCACGTTGGTCATATGTGAGGAGAATGTACTTAATGACTGTTCAATACTCTGTTCATCACCGATATCAGCATAAACTTCTTCAAACAGTGCAAGCTCTGAGCGGTCCAGTGTGGGAATATGAAGACCGGACTGGCCCATGAGAGTGAGAAGTCCGACAGTCTTTAAAGATACAGTTTTACCACCGGTGTTCGGACCGGTGATAACAAGCAAGTCGAAATCATCGCCGAGACGGATATCAATGGGAACAGCTTTCTTCTTATCAATGAGAGGGTGGCGTGCCTGTTTCAGACGGATGCGTCCTTCATCATTGAAGATTGGTTCTGTTGCATTCATATCCATGGCAAGGGATGCTCTGGCAAAAATGACGTCAAGCTGTACCATGATATTAAGATCTGCGCGGATAGAGTCGGTCTGTTCTGCAGTTTGCTGGCTCAGGGTGGAAAGGATCACTTCAATCTCTTTTTGTTCTTCCAGTTCCAGCTCGCGGATGTCATTATTTAGTTTTACGATTGCCATAGGTTCGATAAATAAAGTAGAACCTGTGGAGGACTGATCGTGTACCATACCCGGAACCTGTCCTTTGTATTCTGCCTTGACCGGAATGCAGTAGCGTCCGTTTCTCATGGTAATAACGGAATCCTGCAGATAATTGCGGGCACTTCCGTTTACAAGAGAGGAGAGCTGTGTATGGATCCTGTCTCCGGTAATCTTCATGTTTCTTCGAATCTGGCGGAGGTTGCTGCTTGCATCATCACTGATCTCATCTTCTGAGAGGATGCATCTGCGGATCTCTGTTGTAAGAGGAGTCAGTGGTTCCAGTGCCTCGAACATCCCGTCCAGAGAGTCCGGGAGAGAATCACCGCGCTCACTTCTGGAATAAGCTTTGACACGATTGGTGTTCTCAAGAAGGCTGCAGATGGCAAGAAGTTCACCAATCCCCGAGAGAACTTCCGATTTCCAGACGTTTCATGGAACCA
>ENA-OQNJ01000479-OQNJ01000479.1-human-gut-metagenome-genome-assembly--contig:-NODE-479-length-10124-cov-2.417125_pt1 | contig 10124 bp, 11 predicted proteins | sample MGYA00242630_ERZ504882 | MGnify/ENA primary metagenome ERZ504882 (study PRJEB26092, sample SAMD00036408) | human gut metagenome | host: Homo sapiens | study: EMG produced TPA metagenomics assembly of... | reverse complement strand
ACCGCTTTCCATTTTTGATAAATACAGGATATCCTCAATAAGTTTACTCATACGCTCCGTCTGAGACACTATCATTCTGCCCGCTTGAGAATAATCGGTAATGACTCCCATTTCAATCTCCTCCGCATATCCGCAAATTGCCATAAGCGGGGTTTTTAATTCGTGAGATGTATTTTCAAAAAAGGTCTTCTGAGCTTTGTCATTTTGTTCAAGTTTTTTCCCGAGAAAATATCCAATGGCAGCACCGAGAGCGGCAATGACAAAAGCATCCAGCAAAACACCAAAACTGATTTCTTTTACGAGTTCTGGTTCGCCGGTAACATCCACATAAGCAAGTAATCTCTCATTGCTGTCTTCGTAATACTCTGTTCTGGCTTTCATATAATAAGTTGCTTCGTTAATTTTTGCCCTTTGCATTTCATCAGACGGGTGTGTTTCATACCAGTCAATAAGTTTCTTCTCTTTGGGTGTCAGAATCTGATATATGTCATCCCTGTTTTCTGAATCTGCCCCCATATATACAAGTGAGGCATAATATAAAGAGCCCGTATCATTTTCAGATTCGTAATTCAAATATTCGTCTGAATTCAAAGTAAAAACGTTTTTAATTGCATTCTCAGCTCTCAGCTCTATTTTTTTAATTAAAAACTATGTTCAGAATCAGCAGGCTCAAAAGCATGGCTGCCATAACGGCGGAACCTGTAAGTGTGGCAATTTTATAACGTGTCTTATTCATTACAATTCTCCAGTTTATAGCCATAGCCCCAGACAGCACAATGCGAACTTTGCTGCCTGCGGTCTTCATTTTCTGCCTGACTCTTCTTACTGTCTCATCGACAACTCTGGTTTCTATCTCCGTAGAATCTATTCCCCATACTTTGTCGAGAATTTCATTCCGGGGGATTGCCGTTCCACCATGTTCCATAAGACATCCCAGAAGCGAAAATTCTGTCATAGTCAGACCAATATCATGCTCTTTCACAATGGCATTATGCTTCTCCCATGAAAAACACACATCACCAAAGGAAATATCTGCCTTTACCGGTATATTCATTTCAACTCTTCGGAACAACGCATTTACCCGGACAACAAGAAGTGACGGCGAAAATGGCTTAATCAGATAGTCATCCCCTCCATACATAAATCCCTTCATATGGTCAGACTCTGAATCCTTTGCCGTCAAAATAATAATAGGAACTGATGATATTGTCCTTAACTTTTTACATATGGAAAGACCGTCTGAACCCGGCATCATAATATCAAGAATAACAAGATCACAGGGCTTCTCCTGAAAAGCAGAAAAGAGTGTATCACCATTCTTGTATGCTGTTACCTCATATCCGGCATTGGATAAAAATTCTGTGAGTATTTCTCGTATATCCTGTTCATCATCTGCCAAATAGATTTTTTTTGCCATATCTTTAATCCCACATGAGGGGAGTCCCTCAGAAATTCCGTGAGATTCCCCATATTATATCTTTCAAAATCAGTATGTCTGTATTTTAGTTCCACCTGCTTTCGCTTCAAGAGCGATTGCCTGTGCCTCCAAAGCATCAATCTCATCTGAATACTTCGCATAGCGAGAAGCAAATTCCTCATCAGAGAGGTTATCAGAGCCGTTATAAATATTGTCATAGATTGCATCAATTTTATTGTAAATACTGTTAAGCTGATTGACTTCATCTTCGCTCAAATTTCCATAGCATCCCTCATACCAACCCGCTTTCTTTTCAAGCGTTTCAATCTGTGCGTTCAGTGATGTAATCTCGTCATCATACTTTGCATAGCGGGCTTCGATCTCATCGTCTGAAAGATCATCGTCCGTCCACACTTCCGCATCAATTTCTTCGATTCTTTCATATGCTTTCTGAAGCTGTTCTGCTTCCTCTGCGGTGAGCTTGCCTGTATCGTACAGAGCATTATACTCATCCTCGGAATATTCATATTCCTCGTTGTCGATCCACCCGGCTTTTTTATCAAGCTCCTCAAGGCGATCCATGAGGGTATCGGTTTCATCCTGATACTGATCGTATCTGGCATAGATATCTTCATCAGAAAGACCATCTGCATCTTTCATTACCTCTTTGTCGATAGCGTCAAGTCGGTCATAAATGGAGTTAAACTCTTCAATCTCCTTCTGAGTGAGAGAACCATAATCTACATTTGTTTGTGTTACCTCTGATGTAGTCACTGTCTCCTCCTGTGTCTCCTTCTGGGCAGCCATGGCAGGAATACCTGCGGATGTAGTCATTGCTGCTGCAAGTGCTATTACCATTCCTCTTTTGAATAATCTGTTCATCAGTTTTAGTACCTCCTGAGTTTTTTATTTACCGGTTGTTTGGTATGACTAAAGTATAGCTCAGGCAAATGTAAAAATATCCTTAGAACAGTCATGAAAATGTCAAGAAAGTGTAACAGCACAGGATTTCCTATAAACCATATTTACTCTCGCCTCTTAAGGGTTACAATCGTTTTTTCAAATACCCAAAAGTTTTTCTAAATCTGCAATTCCGATTTACCTTCACCTTATTATACCATAGTGCTTTCTAAAGTGCTATTCTAATATATACAAAAGTGTAAAAGAGCGATCTCTTCTCTCACACTCACACATATACCATGTTTTTCAATATAATCTCTTCTGCACTAACTTTTATATTATTCATTAACCCAACCCACTTCATCTGATCCTGTACCTTTAATTCTTCAGTTACACCCGTTTTTTTCTGCCATCTGTTCCATAAGCATTTCCACCTGTTCTCTGGCTTCCTGATCTTTCTGGTTCAGATGTTCATTCAGTTTTCCAGTCAATAACAGATACTGATACCTTGCTGATCTGTGTTCTTTTAAGAACTGCTTTCGTAACATTCCATATTTTCCATATGTCGGTTCTTCTTCATTCAATACCAGATCCGGCAAATAATAATTTCCACACAGGGTATAGCTTAATCCATTCTTTTCATCATAAATGTGTTTTTCCATGATTTTATCTCTCCATTTCTCTATTTTTTGATTTATTTTTCTTACGCTGCTGATTCTCCATCTCGCTTTTTTTCATTCCCCATGCCAATCTTTCATGAATATTTCCCTTCGGCATTTGCTCCATCCGTCGCTTTTCTTCCAGGACTTTCTCGTTTTGAATATCCTGCTGTACTGCTGTATCTACAGTTTCTATTCCAAGAACACGCACAACACGATCATACCTATCAGAAACACCTTGTAATATATCTTTTTCTTCTGACAATTTCTGATTGTCTTTACGTATATCATCCAGTTCTCTCTGAATAGCATTATATTTCTGTTTCACCTTTTGATATTTTTTCTTCCACCCTTCCACCTCTTTCGTGAGTTCTTTAACCTGAGCCGCCATTACAGCAACCTTATTCTTTATTTGAAGAAACAGTGGTTTAATTTTTTTGTCTCGATAGGTTACTGCCCGTTCTAGCGTGCCCGCCTCCGGCAGTAACATTTTAACTGTTCCATATTCTTTGATTTCTTTGCTCACACTATCCATAATCGGTTGTAGCTGTTCTCTGCGATCTTCCAGGCTTTTTAGTTCTTTTTCTGCGCTCCCTGCCTTTTGTTCTGCTTCTTGCTTCGCCTTGATTGCCTGTTCCTTATCGTCTTTTAAATTCTGGATATCTGCTCTGGATTCTGCAATTTGTGCTGTTAATTCTTCTTTTTCAGCAGTTAGATGCTCTTTTTCCTGCTCCAATTCCTGTACTTCCTTTTTCCGTTCTTTTTTCTTGAAGTTATAGACATCCAGATGTTCCTCATGAGTACCTTTCTGTTCCCATTCAATTCCATACTGCCTTGCAATCTCTGCCAGTACTTCTTTTTCATGATTTATCCACTGATTCAGCTCCGTATCATGCTTATTTCCACCTTGAAATCCAAGACCTTTTAATGCCTGTTTCAGCGAAACTCTGGTATCCATTCCTTTTCCTTTCCAGCCCGTCACATAAGGAATAAAGTCAATATGAAGATGTGGAGTAGCCTCATCCTGATGCAAATAGCAACTAAATACCCGAAGTGTCGGATTCCGTTTCTGGAAATCTTTTACATACTCATCCAGTACGTTTACAGCCAGATTTCCTGCTTCTGTTCCAACAGCCATATCTTCTCGGTTTCCAATCTGGAAAATCACTTCATGGAACAACTTTTCCTGTTTTCCCTGCCGGATTTTTTCATAGTAATTTGTAATCTTCCGGTCTTTTCTTTTCCCGGTATTGTATCTCTCCACAGCATCATCAAATAACTCTTTGTAAACTTCTTTCAGATTTTCATTCTGGTAACAAATATTTAATTGTACTCTGTCTGGGTCTACATTCTCTGCGAAAAACTCTCTCCTGTTATGAGCCAGAGAACCTTTCCCAATCATACCGCTAATTGTTCGTTTTATCATAATGTTTCTCACCTCTTTTCTAATCAAGTGCTAGATATGGCACATAATTTTTATTCACGCCAGTAATAGCGATATTAAGAAACTTTCGCCGGATACGGCGGTTTTGTTACTTTTGTCAAAAGTAACGCAAAAGCACTTTCGACAGCCGTACCGTCCATCAAAAGTACCCTTGCGCCCTGCCGGGGGCTATTCCTCCCGTTGGTCGGTTCACTCCTGCGTTACTTGTATGGCTGAATTATCCCGGTATCCTTGCCCGGATATATTCCAGATCACCACAATACGGTGTTCCTACAAGATACCATTCTCTTGCAGAATTCATTTCCATTCTAGTCTGAACCCATTCATCATCAAGCAACACTTCCAGGCATTCTCCACAGTGAAATCCTGTATCAATCCATAGATCTGATGATAATAATCCATATCTTTTGTTATAACTGTTATATCCTAATCTTCCTTCTCGCATTATGCCATTCTCCTTTCATTTAGCGTTTCCGCAGGGACGCCCTGAATCAGGGCTCCCTTTTGAAAATTCTCTTCTCCACCAACAAACTCCCGGCTACATCTTACCAGCTTTCTACTTGTCTGCTATCTACAGGTGCGTGACACGCTCCTGTAATAAAGTAGTCAGAAAGAACCTTTACCATCGAAAGTTCTCCGGTATTCCCCGTCTGTCCAGATATTCCTGCCGGAACTTTTCCCTTTCTTCTTCCGTTGGTGCTGTTTTGGATTTGCTATACACTTCACGATTCACCATTGCATCCAGTTTTTTCTCCAATCCCAACCGGATTATTTCTTCGCCATCGTAGTTATCCATCAAAAAATATTGCAGGAGTTGAAGAAATAACTCGTATGGAATCTGTACATTTCTATTTTGCATCTGTCCTCCTTTCAAGGTAGCAAGATTCCCTCTTCTTAAGAAATGGTAATCTTGCCATCTTCCATTTTTATTCTGGTAACATCCAATACCATTGCTTTCCACGTTTCACAGAATCAATCTCAAGTTCCCGTTTGGCATTCCACAACGTTTTTCCTTTTATTCCTCTGCCTTCTGCTTCTTCTGCAATTTTCTTCTGAGCCATTCCTCCATTTGCCAAAATTTCAAGAAGAAATTCTTTTGCCTTCTGGCTTTTTTGTCCTCTGCCATCTCCATTAAGAAGTTCATCGGCACTGATATCATATTCTCCAATCCATTCAAATCCATTACTCTTATCCAGCCTGAATGCAATGGACATTCCTTCCGGTGCAAGAGAACTCTTCGTATGACATACTACTCTTACTTCCGGTTCTTCCTTAACTCGCCCGACAATCAGAACACTTCTTGCAGCAGCCTGAAAATCAATGGAGCCAAGTCCACGATAAGAAGATTTGCCGTTGCTGTTTTTATTCATATGACCAATCAAAATGACTGCACAGTGATATTTTTCTGCCAGCACTGCTATACGCTTCATCAATGGTCTAATCTCATTTGCCCTGTGCATGTCTACGTTTGCTCCCAGGAACCCCTGAATCGGATCAAGGACAACCATTTTTGCTTTTGTCTGCGCGATTGCTTCTTCCAATCGAACATCTGCCATTGTCAGTGGCTGGTCACTGTCATCAATCACCATCACCTTTGAACAATCCGCACCCGCAGCAAGTAATCTGGGTTTGATAGTATCTCCAAGACCATCTTCTGCTGTCTGATAAATCACATGTACAGGTGACATAGAAGACTGTTCCTGCATATTGTCTTCGCCATCTAAACCATCGTTCCCACTATCAACTTCATCACTTCGTTTTTCTTTTATTTTCATCGTTGTATCCGTAACAGGAAAAATCGGCTCTCCTCTGGTCAGTTTTGCAATAATCTGAAGTACCATCGTTGTCTTGCCTTCCCCTGGATCTCCCTGTATAATAGTCACTTTCCCATAAGGAATAAACGGATAAAGCAGCCATTCTATCTGCTCCACCTCTACTGAATCCATGTTGATCAGTTTCAGTTTTGGTTCTATTCTGTAATTTTCAACTTTACTTTTTCATTCATATTCATTTCATCATCTACCTCTTGCCCCTCCGGGCAAGTCTCTGATGAACAGATATTCGGGAATTGTTGTATCTTTCAATTCGTGATATACTTAATCTGCCAAGATGGTATATCAGTGAATCTGATTATCAGAGAACTTGCTCAGATATTTTGTCTGGGCTTTTTCTTTTTGTCTGTCAGTAGTCATAGCTCCGCTCCTTACACAAATCTCCTTGTAGGAATAATGATGATTTCAAATTTGCTTCCATCCTCTGATTCAAGAAGAATCACATAATCTGAATCCCAATCCGGTAAAATGGAACTTATCTTCAATTTCTTACTGTAGTTAATTGCATCAAATATTTTTCCGACTACTTTCTTTGTTTTCATTTGCTTCTTCCTCCGTGTTAACGTTTGTTGTCCAGCATCTCAGCTACTTTTTTCTGCTGTGACGGGTACAGATGCCCATAAGTATTCAATGTCATCTGAATATCTTTGTGCCCCAGCCTTTCCTTGATAATCAGTGGTTCTACGCCCTGATAGATCAGATATGCCACATGACTGTGACGGATATCATGCACTCTGATTGGTTTTACACCGGTCAATGCTTCATATTTCTTGAGCCGTTTCTGCAGTGTTCTCGCCACAATCGGAAACAACCGCTGGTCTTCCGGAAATCCATAATGTTTCTTCGCATAGTCCTGCACCTCTTCTTTAAGAAAATTGGGAATATCAATGATACGGACTGAATTCTCTGTTTTTGGAGTATCAATCACATCTCTTTTCCTGATTCGATTATAAGTCTTATTGATATGCAGGAGATTACCACTCATATCAAAGTCCGAAAGATTCAATGCCAGAAGCTCTCCTTCCCTGATTCCTGTCCAGAACAAAATTTCAAATATCAGATAATCCTCACTCCCCTGCTCAATCCCTGCAATAAATCTGTCATATTCTGCTTTCGTCCAGAATTCCAGCTTATTTGCATCCGATTTCCCAATCTTTTTTACTTTCTTACATGGATTTTCCTTCAGATTGTAAATTCTCTGAGCATGATTAAACAGTGCATTTAACTGGTTCTGAATCATACGCTCATAAGTCTTGCTGTACCCTTTTTCCTGAATGGTGTTCTGCCACTGGATAATCTCTGCCGGTGTGATCTCATTCATTTTTCTTGTCCCAAAATACGGAACAATATGCTTGTTCATCATGTGCTGCTTATTCCGGATTGAATTTTCTTTCAGTTCTTTTCTCTTGTCTTCAAAATAAACTTCGATGAAACTTCCCATTTCCATTTTCATATCCGCTGCAGTCTTTCTCATGAATTCCTTTTCATAATTCAATGCTTCTTTCTTCGTCTTGAACCCTCTTTTCAGCTTCTGCGTTTTCTTTCCTGTCCAGTCAATATAACGGAAGCTCACATACCAGGTTCCCTGTGCTTTGTCTTTGTAAGCTGACATCTTAAAACCTCCTTCATACTGCTCTCCGAGAGCATCCATAAAATTTTGTTTCCCAGTAGGGACGTGGAATCTTTCCACGAACTGCTACATATCCTTCCTTTGCCAGTTCATCATTGAGCTGCTTCAGAATAGAATATGCCTTACTGCGTTTCACGCCTAATTCTTCCATGACATCATCAACAGTCATCATATAATTAGTTCTCATATCGTCCTCCTTTCAAGTCACTTTTGTGACTCTTTTGATGTTTTCTACTATAATTCACTTTTGTGAATTTGTCAATAACCTTTTGCGAATTTTATTTTTATATTCCATTCTACATTTTCAGGTCGCTGCGAAAACTCAACCTCTTTCGCATCATTCACTTTTGTGCTAGAATAGAAGCACAAATATTATTAAGGAGGTCAGCATTATGGTAGGTAAAAAAAACTCCGGGTCATTCCGGGAATTTAAAGGATACAGTCAGATACAGTTAGCCGAGCTGTCCGGCATTAACGTAGGTACGATCAGAAAATATGAACTTGGAATCCGGAATCCAAAACCGGATTAGTTAGAAAAGATAGCAACTGCATTGGGATTAAATGTAAGTGTTTTCCTAGATTTTATATTGAAACGGTCGGAGATGTACTCTCTCTGTTGTTTTCTATTTGATGATTCAGTGAATCTCTCACTTGCTGAGATGCCTGATCAGAAAATTTCACTGACTTTCGACAATCCTACAATGCAGGACGTTTTTCAGTAAATGGTGTCAATTTAAAAACGTCTATGAAAAGGAAAAAGCTGAAATATTAGCTATCGAAGATGAAGATAAAAGACAGGAAGAACTGAATAAGCTCAACGCTACCCAGGACGAATGGAAACTGCGTGCTATGGGAACTACGATAGGCTGTCACACTATCGTTAAGAAGGGTACTGAAGGTAATTCCATCAAGACATATGATCTGACATAATTTTTGCAAAAGAAAAAGAGCCCTTATGAGCTCTGAGTTTTTGGTGGTCTGGGTGGGAGTCTGCTTAGTATGTTAAACCGTGCAACCATTACACTTCACCATCGCATACTCCCAGACTAAATATTAATATGTATTCTTTTCTCATCGAATCAAGTCCTTTCTTGCAAATATGTTTGACTGCATCATAAATCAATCCAGAAACTAGGCAATTCGACAATGCTCCCAATATTGGTTTGATGGTGTTTGGAATCGAACCAAATCCTGTTACTAACTATGTTATACTTATAGTATAACATAATTTTAAAAATTGTCAATTTTAATATTTTGTTATCATTCTGTTATCACAAACTGTTGTCAGGATACTCTCCCGGCAACCGTTTTTCTATACTGTTCGTTATTATTTTCTGCACTTTTATATATTTTCAGGCAACAGAAAAACCCCGGAAACCTTACGGTTCCGGGGTATCTTACGTTTGGACACAATGTACCTTGCGGTACTCTATTTATATAATTAAGATGTTATGCTAAAATTATTCGATAACTGTAGCAACACGTCCTGATCCTACAGTACGTCCACCTTCACGGATAGCGAAAGTAAGACCCTGAGCCATAGCGATTGGGTGAATCAGTTCGATTGTCATTTCGATGTTATCTCCAGGCATGCACATTTCTGTTCCTTCTGGAAGGTTGCAAACACCTGTTACGTCTGTTGTTCTGAAGTAGAACTGTGGACGATAGTTGTTGAAGAATGGAGTATGACGTCCACCTTCATCTTTTGTCAGAACGTAAACCTGAGCTGTGAATTTTGTATGGCATGTAAGTGTTCCTGGTTTAGCAAGAACCTGTCCACGCTCGATTTCGTTTCTCTGAACACCACGAAGAAGTGCACCGATGTTATCACCAGCCTGAGCTTCATCAAGGAGTTTACGGAACATTTCGATACCAGTTACAACAACTTTACGTGTTTCTTCTTTGATACCAACGATTTCAACTTCGTCAGATACGTGAAGTACACCAGCCTCTACTCTACCAGTAGCAACTGTACCACGACCTGTGATAGAGAATACGTCCTCTACAGGCATTACGAATGGTTTATCTGTGTCACGCTGTGGGTCTGGAATGTAGCTGTCAACAGCATCCATAAGTTCCATGATCTTGTCTCCCCACTCGCTGCTCGGATCTTCAAGAGCTTTAAGAGCTGATCCACGGATAACCGGGATGTCATCTCCTGGGAAGTCATACTCGCTTAAGAGTTCACGGATTTCCATTTCTACCAGTTCAAGAAGTTCTTCATCATCAACCATATCACATT
>ENA-OQNJ01000476-OQNJ01000476.1-human-gut-metagenome-genome-assembly--contig:-NODE-476-length-10138-cov-2.273599_pt1 | contig 10138 bp, 12 predicted proteins | sample MGYA00242630_ERZ504882 | MGnify/ENA primary metagenome ERZ504882 (study PRJEB26092, sample SAMD00036408) | human gut metagenome | host: Homo sapiens | study: EMG produced TPA metagenomics assembly of... | reverse complement strand
GGGCTGCAGGGTGTACCCCACGCCGGAGGCTTTCGTCTCCGGGGAGTAGGGCACCAGAATGTCGCCGTCCCACTTTGCGGGCAGCCCGGCAGAGCCGGTGATGGCGTACTGCCACAGGCCGTTCAGGTTCTCGTAACTGTCCCGCCGCAGGGCCGGGCGGGGGTATTCGGGCAGAGGATGATGCTGCATACTGTCACCGCCTTTTCTGCTCCCATTGTAGCACAGGCCAACCGCCTTGTATAGGCGCAAAAAGCCCCCGCCGCCGGGGTTCCGGGGCAGGGGCCGTGATGCAGCGCTTATGCCAGTTTTGCTTCCAGCCGGGTGCGGATGGCCTGGATGAATTCCTCGCTGTTCACCTGAGTGGGGGTGATGCCCTCCGCCAGGCCGCAGAGGTCTTTGGTCATAATGCCGTCGTTGAGGGTCTGCAGGCTGGCGGCCTCCAGCGCCTCGCCAAACCGGACCAGCGCGGGCAGGCTGTCCAGCTCGCCGCGCGTTTTTCAGGGCACCGCTCCATGCAAAAATGGTGGCCATGGGGTTGGTGGAGGTGGCCTCGCCCTTGAGGTACTTGTAATAGTGGCGGGTCACGGTGCCGTGAGCGGCCTCATACTCATAGTTGCCGTCCGGGCTGACCAGAACGCTGGTCATCATGGCCAGCGAGCCAAAGGCGGTGGAGACCATATCACTCATCACGTCGCCGTCGTAGTTCTTGCAGGCCCAGACAAAGCCGCCCTCGCTGCGGATGACACGGGCCACGATATCATCGATCAGGCTGTAGAAATAGGTGATGCCTGCGGCCTCGAACTTTTCCCGGTACTCGGCATCGTACACCTCCTGGAAGATGTCCTTGAAGGTGTGGTCATACTTTTTGGAGATGGTGTCCTTGGCACCGAACCAGAGATCCTGTTTGCTTTCCAGCGCGTAGTTGAAGCAGCTGCGGGCAAAGCTGTAGATGGAGGTGTCCTTGTTGTACTGGCCCTGCAGGACACCGGCACACTCAAAGTTGTAGACCGTGGCGGCCTGCCGGGAGCCGTCGTCGCCGGTGTAGATCAGCTCCGCCCTGCCGGGGCCGGGGATGCGGAACTCGGTGCACTTGTACACGTCGCCGTAGGCGTGGCGGGCAATGGTGATGGGCTTTGTCCAGTTTTTGACCACCGGTTTGATGCTGTCGATCATGATCGGCGCGCGGAACACGGTGCCGTCCAGCACGGCGCGGATGGTGCCGTTGGGGCTTTTCCACATCTGGTGCAGGTGGTATTCCTCCACGCGCTGGGCGTTGGGGGTGATGGTGGCGCACTTGACTGCCACGCCATACTTTTTGTTGGCGAGGGCGGCATCCAGGGTCACCTGATCCTGGGTGGCATCCCGGTTGGGCAGGCCCAGATCGTAGTACTCGGTCTTCAGATCCACAAAGGGCAGGATGAGCTCCTCCTTGATGATCTTCCAGAGCACACGGGTCATCTCGTCGCCATCCATCTCCACCAGCGGCGTGGTCATCTTGATCTTTTCCATAACAGTTTCCCTTTCCTCTGATACTGTGACCCCCGGCGGCACTGCCAGATGCTCTGCCGGGAGGTTCGGCTTTATCGATACGCGGCCGCCAGCTTTTCCAGCGCGGGCAGGCTGCGCTTTACCTTTTCGGTGTCGATGCAGTAGGCAAGGCGGACATAGCCCGTCACGCCAAAGGTATCGCTGGGCACCAGCAGCAGGTCAAATTCCCGGGCCCTGCGGCAGAAGGCGTTGGCATCCTCCTCCAGTGCCTTGGGAAAAAGATAGAAGGTGCCGCCGGGCCGCTCCACCTCAAAGCCCAGCGCTTTCAGCTTGTTGTAAAGCAGATCCATATTGGTCTCGTAGACGCTCAGGTCGCTGGTCACATCCAGGCAGCGGCTCACGGCGCGCTGAATGATGCTGGGCGGGCAGTTGTGGCCGGTAAAGCGGGAGATCTGGGCCATCATATCCACCAGCACCTCCTCGCCCTCACAGCCGGGGCACACGGCCACATAGCCCAGACGTTCGCCGGGCAGGCTCAGGCTCTTGGAGAAGGAGAAGCAGGTCAGGGTGTGGGGGTAGAACGCGCCGGGTAGGGCACAGCCCTGCCATCAAAGGCGATATCCCGGTAGGGCTCGTCGCTGACAAGGAAGATGTTGTGGCCGTAGGCCCTGCTCTTCTCGGTCAGGATCTCCGCCAGCCGGGTCAGGGTGTCAGCAGAGTAGACCACCCCGGTGGGGTTGTTGGGGGTGTTGATGAGAACGCAGGTGACCTTCTCGGTCAGCATCTGCTCAAAGGCCTCCAGATTGGGCTGGAAGGCCGGGGCCTGGGGCGGCACCGACCCTGAGATGGGCACCGGTGCCCTCCACATAGGGGCCGTACTCCGGGAAGTAGGGGGCAAAGGTCAGCACCGTCGTCCCCGGGCCGGGTCACGGCGCGCAGGGCGTGGGCAATGGCACCCGCCGCGCCCGTGGTGGGAAAGATATCCTTCTGCGCATAGGGCAGGCCGAAGGTCCTGTTCAGGTGGGCCGCCACGGCGGTGCGGAATTCCGGGTCGCCCTGGCTGGGGCAGTAGCCATGCAGAGCCACCGGGTCCTCCTGTGCCAGCAGCTCCTGCATGGCGGCGGTGAACCGCTCCGGGCAGGGCACGCTGGGGTTGCCCAGCGAGTAATCAAACACGTTCTCGTAACCGATCTGGGCCGCGCGCTGCTTGCCGTACATAAAGGTCTCGCGGATGACGCTCTTGTGGGCCAGCATCCCGCGGTAAGTCTCGTTCAGCATAAGTTCCTTCCCCTCTAAAACACAAATTTATTTTTCGTGGGCAGCAGACGCATAGCTCTGCTCTACTTTCACCACACAGCTGTATTTCGGGTCCTGCTCATGGACGAACTGGCACATGGCGGCCAGCATCTCGTCCTTGTTCCCGGTATAGCCCGCCGGGAACTCCAGATCGAACAGGACATTCGTATGGGTATCACCCGGCACGATGCGCAGGTCGTGGATCGAAAGGCAGGGGTCGAGCTGGCGGGCCTTTTCCATCAGGCGGGTGCGCAGCACGCCCACCGCCGCATCGGTGGTGACGATGGGGTCATAGTGGATGGTCACCTGCAGGCCGTCCCGCTTTATAAAATCGTTTTCGATGTTGTCGATGACATCGTGGGCCTTGAGCGGGTCGGTCTCTGCCGGGAACTCGATGTGGAGGGAAGCGAACTGATGCCCCGGGCCGTAATCGTGCACCATGAGGTCGTGCATTCCCAGCACGCCGGGGTAGCCCATGACCGTCTGCTCAATGTGCTCCACCAGCTCCGGGCTGGGGCTCTCGCCCAGCAGGGGGCTCAGGGTGTCCATGACCAGCCCCCAGCCCGACCAGAGGATGAAGGCTGCCACGGCCACGCCCATGATGCCGTCCAGCCGCGCCCAGCCCGTCAGGCTGCAGACCACGGTGGAGATCAGCACCGCGCCGGTGGTCAGCACGTCGTTGCGGCTGTCGGCGGCGGTGGCCATCAGGGTCTCGGAGCCGATGGTGCGGCCGATGGTGCGGTTGAAGCCGCTCATCCAGAGCTTGACGAGGATGGATGCGGCCAGCACACCCACGCTCAGCCAGCTGAACACCACGGGGGTGGGTGGAACGCCTTGACCACCGATTCCTTGAGCAGGGAAAAGCCGATGCCCAGGATGGTCACACTGACCACCAGACCGGCCAGATATTCATAGCGGGCGTGGCCGTAGGGATGCTCGGCATCCGGGGCCTTGGCGGCCAGCCGGAAACCGATGAGGCTGACCACGTTGGACGAAGCGTCCGAGAGGTTGTTCAAAGCATCCGCCATAATGGCGATGGAGCCGAACAGGGTGCCTGCCAGCAGCTTGCCCAGGCAGAGCAGCAGGTTGCAGGCCATGCCCACACCGCTGGCAAGGTTGCCGTAGGCCGTGCGGGTGGCGGGGTTCTGGGTATCATTGGGATGCCGGATGAACCGGCGGATCAGAAATTGCGTCATATCTATCTTTCATCTCCAGAGGTGCGTTCAAAAAATACGACTTAGGTATAGTATAGCACCCAGCTTTACCGTTGTGAAGCGTTCACCCATGAAACTGCGGCTTGTCAGGCGGCAGTTTTGTGAATTTGCTTCTTGTTGCAATCAAAAAAGAGCTGCCGCGCGCCCCTTTGCCAACACTCTGGTTGGCAGAGAGCGCCGCAGCAGCCCCTTTTACGGTTCCGTCAGGGGAACTCAGACATTCTTGGCAGAGGGCTTGCTCAGATCCACGCCGCGGATGATCTTGCGCACGGGCAGGATGCTCTTGGCGTTCATGGACAGCTCGTCCACGCCCATCCGCAGGAAGGTCTCGGTGAGGGCGGTATCCGCGCCCAGCTCACCGCAGATGCCCACCCAGATGCCGTGGCGGTGGCCCGCCTCAATGGTCATCCGGATGGCCTTCAGCACAGCGGGGTGGTGGGGGTCAAAGAAGGGCTCCAGCTTGGCGTTCTGGCGGTCCAGCGCGCAGGTGTACTGGGTCAGGTCGTTGGTGCCGATGGAGAAGAAATCGCACTCCTGGGCCAGATCGTCCGCCACCAGAACTGCGCGGGGGTCTCGATCATGGTGCCCACCTCGATCTTGTCGCTGAACTTCTTGCCCTCGGCGGTCAGCTCCGCCTTGCACTCCTCCAGCACGGCCTTGGCATCCTGCAGCTCCCGCAGGCTGGTGATCATGGGGAACATGATGCTCATGTTGCCGTAGGCAGAAGCGCGCAACAGGGCCCGCAGCTGGGTCTTGAAGAAATCCTTGCGGGTCAGGCAGATGCGGATGGCGCGGTAGCCCAGCGCGGGGTTATCCTCGTGGTCCAGCTTCATGTAGTCCACAGTCTTGTCCGCGCCGATATCACAGGTGCGCACGACCACCTTTTTGGGGGCCAGGCTTTCCAGCACCTGCTTGTAGGCCTCGAACTGGTATTCCTCGGTGGGGTAATCCGTGCAGTTCAGGTAGACGAATTCGGTGCGGAACAGGCCCACGCCGCCCGCGTCGTTCTGCTGGACCGCGCCCACATCGCTCATGCCGCCGATGTTGGCAAAGACCTGCACGGTCTTGCCGTCCAGCGTGGTGTTGGGCTTGCCCCTGAGCTCGGCCAGCAGGGCCAGCTTCTTCTGGTCCTCCTGCTGGCGCTTTTTCAGGCTCTCCAGCAGATCGGGGGTGGGGTCCACATACACGCAGGCGTTGTAGCCGTCCACCACAGCCATCTTGCCGTCCCAATCTTCCTGGATCTCCTTGCACTGGATCAGGGCCGGGATGTTCATGCTGCGGGCCAGAATGGCGGTGTGGCTGTTGGAGCTGCCCTCCCGGGTGATGAAGCCCAGCAGCAGGCTCTTGTCCATCCGCACCGTCTCCGAGGGTGCCAGATCTTCTGCCACCAGGATGCTGGGCTCAGTGCCCTGCAGGGTGGCATTGTCCACGCCCTGCAGGATGTCCAGCATGGCCTGTGCAATGTCGATGACATCGGCGCTGCGGGCCTGTAAATAGGGGTCATCCATGGCGGCAAACACGGCGGCCTGGTTGTCGCCCGCTTTCTTGACGGCATACTCCGCACACATGTGCTGGCCGTTGATGATCTCCTTGATGGCATCCACAAAGTCGTCGTCATCCAGCATCATGGCATGGATGTTGAACACCTCGGCAATGTCCTCGCCTGCCTCGGCCAGTGCCTTTTCATATAGGGCAGTCTGCTGGTCAATGGCCTTGGCCCGGGCCTCTTCAAAGCGGGCTTCCTCTGCCGCCGTGTCCGCGACCTGAGTGGTGGAGATCACGGTATCTTTTTTCTTGTAGATCTTCAGTTTGCCGATGGCAATGCCGTTCAGAATGCTTTTACCGGTTCCTACCTGCATCGTTCTCTCTCCTTTGTTGAGAATTTAGTGCGAAAAAGCCCCCGCAGGGTCTCCCGCAAGGGCTTTTGTCCGCAGATTCAAAGATCAGACGTTCTCAGTCAGGAACTTCTGAATGGCCTCGGCAGCGGCGGTCTCATCGTCGCCCTCCACCTTCACGGTCACGGTGTCGCCCTGCTTGACACCCATGCCCATCAGAGCCATCAGTTTGCGCAGGTCGCAGCTCTTGCCGTCCTTTTCCAGGGTAGCGGTGCTGGCAAAGCCCTTGGCCACCTTCACGAGCAGACCGGCCGGACGAGCGTGGATGCCGCATGCATCCTTAACAGTATACTGGAATTCCTTCATAATCATTTTCTCCTTACTTCATCCCGTTTCAGATCCGGACGGTCCTGCCACTCCGGACGCAGCCGATTTTGCTGCGGGATGCTACTATTATTATAAACCCGCTTCGTTATTTTTTCATCATTTCATATTGCTGATTTTTAGCCAGAAATTTTGGTGCTATTGAACAGAAGTTTTGCCCCCATTTTTCCACCGGATTCACTCAACAGGGTACCCCTCGGCATCCAGGGGCAGGTCGGTGTACTGCGCCTCCTCGGGCACCACGGAGTCCGGCTCCCCGCTGGTCTGCTGGCTCTGCCCGGCCGCGCCCAGCTCCTCATCATGGCGCTCTCCCCAGTCGCCGCTGTAATCCTCACCGGACACCTGCTGGGCATCCTGCTGCTCGGCCTGCGCCATTGCGGTCTGGGCATCCTTCAGGCCGATCACCGTGCCCGACGGCTTTTCCAGCAGGTAGGCCCCCACAGCCTTTTTGCGGTAGACCAGCAGCACGCCATAGCGGCTGGTCTCTCCGCTGCTGGCCGCCGGGATCAGGGCGGTCCACTTTTCCACGGTTTTCCCTTTGTAGCGGGTAAGATCCATTCCGCTTTGCTGTACCACCCCGTTGAAGGCCGAAAAGCTGTCGTCCCACTTGCGGGGGATCTTGACCTTATCCGCCGTGATGGACGTGCCGTCCACATCCAGCCCGTAGCCCGTGAACCAGGTCTGGATGTCCTGCGCGCTCTCGATCCGGTTCACCCCGGCCGCTGCCGCCACCGTGCGGGTGCTGATGTACCGCCCCAGAAAGGCGCTGAAGATCACCAGCGCACAGCAGAGCGCACCGGCCCCCACCTTTTCAAGCTCGTCTTGTTCAGCGTTACCACAAACATGCCGTTCCCTCCCACCCGTTTTGTTCTGAAAAGAATATATGGGGCGGGGCAGGCAGAATATGTTTGGCACCACCAAAAGAGCCCCCGCCGGAATAGACCGGCGGGGGCTCTTTCTCATAGCGGTAAGTTCAGGATCACTCGATCAGGCCGTTCAGCAGGGCCAGGCACTTGCGGCTGTGCAGCTTGCGGATGGCCTTTGCCTCGATCTGGCGGACGCGCTCACGGGTGACGCCGAAGTCGCGGCCCACCTCTTCCAGCGTGCGGGGACGGCCATCGTCCAGACCAAAGCGGAGACGGATGACCTTCTCTTCACGGGGGGTCAGGCTCTTGAGAGCCTGATTGATCTGCTGGGCCACCATGGCGCGGTCAGCAGCCTTGCCGGGAGCCTCGGCGTTCTCGTCGGCAACGAAATCGCCCAGAGAGGAATCCTCTTCCTCGCCCACGGGGCTTTCCAGGCTGGCGGGCTCCTGTGCCATCCGCTGGATCTCACGCACACGCTCGACGCTCATGTCCATGGCCTTTGCCAGCTCTTCCGGGGTGGGCTCGTGGCCGTTCTGGTAGACCAGCTGGTTGGTGGCCTGACGCATCCGGTTGATGGTCTCGACCATGTGCACCGGGATGCGGATGGTGCGGGCCTGATCCGCAATGGCGCGGGTGATGGCCTGACGGATCCACCAGGTGGCGTAGGTGGAGAAGCGGAAGCCACGGTCACAGTCAAACTTCTCGGCGGCCTTGATCAGGCCGATGTTGCCCTCCTGGATCAGATCCAGGAACGCCAGGTTGTGGCCGACATGCTTCTTGGCGATGGAGACCACCAGACGCAGGTTGGCCTCGCTCAGGCTGCGGCGGGCGTTCAGGCCGTCGCGGCGGATCTTGAGCAGCTCCTGGCGGCGCTCCTCCGTCAGGGGGTCCGTTCTCCACGGCCTCCATGGCCTCTTCTTCCGCAGCCTTTTCCTCGTCATCCTCGCTGGACTTGGTGTTGCCTTCCTCGTCCAGATCCTCGGTATAGCTCCGGCTGTTCTCATCCTCCTCGAACGAGAAGCGGGCGCTGTTCTTTTTGATGTACTCAGGCGCGCCGTACTTCTGGCGGTCGGCCTGAAGGATGTGGGCAGCCTCGGCACCGGCGTGGATGCGCTTGCTCAGGTCCACTTCCTGCTCTGCACTCAGCAGCGGGATCTGGCCGATCTGCTTGAGGTAGTTCTTCACAGGATCATCCAGCAGCTCATCCATGGCAGCCTTCAGGTCTGCGGGGTTCTCCTCTGCCGGGTCGTCCTCATTTTCATCGCCCAGGCCCAGCTCATCGCTGTTTGCCTCGGCACTTTCCACCTCTGCCATGATGCCTTCCACATCCAGGCTGGTGTCACCGTCGGCCTCGTCATCCAGAATTTTGATGCCGCGCTCCTCCAGAAGCGTGTAAAGCGTTTCCACATCCATCCGGCACTGGGAAGCCAGTGTCTTGGCCTCGCCCGCCGTCAGGGTGCCTTCGCCCTTCGTCAACAGTTCCTTCAAAGTCATGCCCATTTCGCTCTCTCCTTTTCACCGCGGCGCTGGATGCGCCGTAAGTGATATCGTATCATAAGTTTTGCCGCTGCGGGATGGTTCAAATCACCAGGCCGCCGTTCACACCGAACACCTGCCCGGTGATGTAACCAGCGCTTTCGCCTGCCAGGAACACCAGCAGCTGCGCCACCTCGTCTGCGCTGCCCAGGCGGCCCACGGGGGTCTCCTCGGCCAGCGCAGCCTTATCCTCTGCCGTAAAGGCAGCCATCATATCGGTGTCGATGACACCCGGAGCCACGCAGTTCACGGTGATGCCGCTGGGCCCCTCCTCTTTGGCAAGGGCCTTGGTCAGGCCGATCAGGCCCGCCTTGGCAGCGGAGTAATGCACCTCGCAGCTGCCGCCGGTCTGGCCCCACATGCTGCTCACGGTCAGGATGCGGCCCGCCTTGCGGCGGATCATGCCCGGCAGGGCCAGCTGGCACAGGTGGAACGCGCCGCTCAGGTTCACGTCCAGCATGTGCTGCCACTCCTCCGGGGTGATATCGGTGAACAGCTTCTGCTGGGCAATGCCCGCGTTGCTCACCAGCACATCCACATGGCCCACGGCCTGCTCCACGGTGTGGAACGCCACCTCACAGCTGGCGCGGGAGGCCACGTCGCACTGGACCGCCAGCAGGCCCGGCAGCGCCTTTTCCAGCGCCGCCGCCTCCTCGGCGTGAGTGTGGTAGAGCACCGCCACCCGGTAGCCCGCCTGCCAGAAGGTGCGGGCCGCCGCAGCTCCAATGCCCCGGTCGCCGCCCGAGATCAGCACGCAGCGCCCGTTGGCCGCAGGGACTGCCGGTCCCGGCACAGGCTCCACCGGCGGTTCCGTTTCCGCAGCCGGTTCTGTTTCCGCGGCCGGTTCCGGCGCAGGGGCCCGGGATGCCTCGTCCTCATCGCTCAGGTCAAAGGTCAATTCAAATTCATCATCGTACAAGAGTCAGCCCTCCTGCCGTTTGTTCTCTGCCTGCAAAAAATCCCGCAGGCAGGAAGGTCCCGCCCTCCACCGCACCCATGGGCTGCGCTCTGCTCCTCTTTCCGGTCAAGGCCGGTCCTGCGGCGAGCCCGCTGGTCTGTGCGAGTGTTTTCGACAAGTTACCATTAAATAATATAACACAATTCGACGAAAAAACGAAAGTGGGCACCGCCGTCTTTTCACGCAGTTCCCACTTTTTTTCACGTTCTCAGGGGGTCACGGGCGGTTTCCAGCGGGGCTTTGCGGCCCGCTGCTCCCGCAGCCGGAGGAAAAACGCCTGCAGCAGCGCCTGCGCCTCCTCCGCCCGCAGACCGCGTTCCACCACCGGATGGTGGTTGAAGGGCAGGGCGAACAGGTCGGTCACGCTGCCGCAGCACCCGGCCTTGGTATCCGCCGCGCCGTACACCACCCGCCTGATCCGGCTGTTGATGATGCCGCCGCTGCACATGGGGCAGGGCTCCAGCGTAACGAACAGCTCACACTGCCACAGCCGCCAGCCGCCCAGCTTTTTGCAGGCCGCGTCAATGGCCAGCAGTTCGGCGTGGTGGAGGGTCATTTTTC
>ENA-OQNJ01000475-OQNJ01000475.1-human-gut-metagenome-genome-assembly--contig:-NODE-475-length-10143-cov-2.480831_pt1 | contig 10143 bp, 12 predicted proteins | sample MGYA00242630_ERZ504882 | MGnify/ENA primary metagenome ERZ504882 (study PRJEB26092, sample SAMD00036408) | human gut metagenome | host: Homo sapiens | study: EMG produced TPA metagenomics assembly of... | reverse complement strand
GGGCGAAACCGTATCAGTCCTCGTCCTCATCCGGATCGTAATCGACACCGGTCTCGGCGCGCTGCTCAGCGGAGATCGGAGCCGGAGCGCCGGTCAGCGGATCACGACCGCCGCCAGCCTTCGGGAAGGCGATGACGTCGCGGATGGAGTCGGCGCCAGCCAGGATGGCGGCGGTACGATCCCAACCGAGAGCGATGCCAGCGTGCGGCGGAGCGCCGTACTTGAAGGCTTCAAGCAGGAAGCCGAACTTGTCGGCAGCCTCTTCAGGAGTGATGCCGAGCACATCGAGCACACGATCCTGAATGTCATCACGGTGGATACGCACGGAACCGCCGCCCATTTCGTTACCGTTGCACACGATGTCGTAGGAATCAGACATGGCGTGTTCCGGATCCTTGTCGAAGGTGTCGATCCAATCCTTGGACGGCATGGTGAACGGGTGGTGCATGGAGGTCCACTTGGAGTGGCCGACTGCCACATCGTCGTCATCCGGATCGTCGGTGGGCTTGAACAGCGGGAAGTCCACAACCCAAGTGAAAGCGAAATCGTCGGGCTTGAGCAGACCGGCACGATCGGCGAGTTCCACACGCACGGCACCCAGCAGCTCCTGAGCGGAGGTGCGACGGCCTGCTGCGAAGAACACGGCATCGCCGTCTTCTGCCCCAACGGCTTCCTTCAGGCCAGCGCGCTCCTCTTCAGACAGGTTCTTGGCAACAGGTCCCTTGAGCTCGCCGTTCTCAGCGAACACCACGTAGGCGAGGCCCTTGGCGCCACGCTGCTTGGCCCAATCCTGCCAAGCGTCGAACTGGCGGCGAGGCGTGGCTGCACCACCCTTGAAGAGCACCGCGCCGACGTACGGAGCCTGGAACACGCGGAACGGAGTGTTCTTAAAGTAGTCAGTCAGCTCGATCAGTGGATTGCCGAAACGCAGATCCGGCTTGTCGGAGCCGTACTTATCCATGGCTTCCTGCCAAGTGATGCGCTGAATCGGCAGCTGGATCTCATAGCCTGCAGACTTCCAAATGGCGGCGATGACCTTTTCGGCCATGGCCATCACATCTTCCTGATCCACGAATGCCATTTCCATATCAAGCTGGGTGAACTCCGGCTGACGATCTGCACGGAAATCCTCGTCACGGTAGCAGCGGGCCAGCTGGTAGTAGCGTTCCACGCCGGAAACCATCAGCAGCTGCTTGAGAAGCTGCGGGGACTGCGGCAACGCGTACCAAGAACCTGGCACCAAGCGGGCCGGCACCACAAAATCGCGAGCGCCTTCCGGAGTGGACTTGATCATGGTCGGGGTTTCGACCTCTTCGAAGCCCATCTCTTCCAGAGCGTGGCGAGCAGCCTTCGACATCTGGGAACGCAGCTTCAGATTGCGCTGCATGGACGGGCGGCGCAGGTCGAGATAACGGTACTTGAGGCGAACTTCCTCGCCCGGCAGCTTGTTCTCGGACTCGTTTTCCAACGCGGTGGACACCTGGAACGGCAGCGCGTCAGACTTGGCGAGCACCTCGATGTTTTTCCGCCACAACCTCGATCTTGCCGGTGGCCAGATGATCATTCTCGTTACCGTCCGGACGCAGGCGGACCTCGCCCACCACCTGAATCACAAACTCGGAGCGCAGCGGACGTGCCATGCTTCGTCGTAGATAACTACCTGCACAAGACCGGTGTTGTCACGAAGATCGATGAAGGCCACGCCACCGTGGTCACGACGACGATCGACCCAACCGGAGAGCGTCACCTTCTGACCGACGAGTTCCTCGGTCACTTCGGTTGCATGATGTGTTCTATAAGCCGTCTGGCTCATGCTTCCCCTATTCCTTATTCTCTTGATTGAAGTCTTGCGATTTCAGGCTTCTACAGTAACGGTTTGCTGGGCATACACAGTATCCGGCTCCCAAGACTGTGCGTCGGCCGGCTGCTGGTCACCTGTGATAATGTTCTTGACTTCGTCCGAAGCGTCTTGCGCGGACTCGTCTGCAGGGAACCACACGTACGGAATGCCGAGCTTGTCGGCATACTTGATCTGCTTGCCGAGCTTGGCCGCGGTCGGAGCCACGTCAGCGGCGATGCCACGGGCACGCAGCTGGTTGGCGATCAGGTTGGACGCGGAACGGTTCTCCTCGTTCCACACGGCCACGAGCACAGAAGCCGGGGACACACGATTCGCGTGGGCACCGGCGGTGTGCAGCATGTACGAAACCAAGCGGGACAGGCCGATGGACAGGCCCACACCCGGGTACTTCTTGCTGCCTTGCGATGCGAGGTTGTCGTAACGACCTCCGGAGCAGATGGACCCGAGCGAGGCTGCACCGTCAAGGAACGTCTCATACACGGAACCGGTATAGTAATCCAAGCCGCGAGCGATCTTCAGATCCGCAATCACGGAACCCGGGCGAATACGAGCGGCCTCGTCAACAATCATCGCCAACGTGTCAAGACCCTGACGTGCGAGCACGTACGCCTCGGAATCATTGGCAATGCCATGCTTCTCGCACAGCGTGTCGAACTTGCCGGACAGTTCAGCGCCGTCAGCTGCGGTCAGTTCAGCCAACTCAAGGCACGCACGCGCCTGATTCTCGTCGGCTCCACAGCCTTCGACCAGCAACTTGGCCACTTCGTCGGCACCGATCTTGTCGAGCTTATCGATCTCACGGAGCACGCCCTCGACATCGGTCAAGCCAAGACCACGGTAGAAACCTTCAGAAAGCTTACGGTTGTTCGCATGCACGGTGGCCTTCGGCAAACCGAACTCACGCAGACGTTCCAATGCCGATACCATGACCAGCGGCAGTTCGACCTCGTAATGATCGGGCAGATCACCGTTGCCGATCACATCGATATCGGCCTGCACGAACTCGCGGAAACGACCTTCCTGCGGGCGTTCGCCACGCCAGACCTTCTGAATCTGCCAACGCTTGAAAGGGAATGCCAAATCGCCGGAATGTTCGACCACATAACGGCTCAGCGGAACAGTCAAATCGAAGTGCAGACCAAGGCGGTCCTCAATCGGAGTGTCGGACTCATGACCGACCTCCTGAAGGCGGCTCAGCAGGTAAATTTCCTTGCTGGTTTCGCCCTTCTTGAGCAGACTCGAACCCTGCTCAACAGCACGAGTTTCAATGCCTATGAAGCCATTGAGCTCGAAAACTTCACGGAGCGTGTCGATGACACGCTGCTCCACAACACGTTCAGAGGGGAGCCACTCTGGAAATCCTGAAATAGATGCGCCTTTTGCCACGATTCCCTATAATAAATGAGGTTGCGGAAAATGCATCGCGCTTTTCAGGCTTTGGAAGCACGTTCGTACGATCCGCATCCCCTGCACTACATGAAGCTTACTTAAAGGAGCTGGCCATGGCCGACGAGAATGTCACCGCGTCCGAGAACACCAATGAAACCACCGAGCAGGCAACGACGCCCGCAGTCAAGGCCAGCAAACCGGCCGTTCCGAGCCCGGCTTCGATGAAGCCCCATGCTCCGAGCCCCGCGGCCTTCGCCAAGAAAGCTCCACAGCACACCGCTCCGGCTGCCGCATCCACCGGCTTCTCCGATGCCGATGTGAAGACCGCCGAAGCATTCGGCCGTGTCGCCGACGATGGTACTGTGTTCGTCAAGGACGGCGAAGGAGAACGTGAGGTCGGTCAGTTCCCTGATGCCTCCAAGGAAGAGGCGCTGGCTCTGTATGCCCGCCGTTACCTTGATTTGAAGGCCAAGTTGGACCTGTTCGCGAACAAGCTCAAGTCCAACAATGTGAAGTCCCGCGAAATCGACGAAACCATCAAGGCGTTGTCCGCGGAAACCGAACAGCCGGCAGTGGTGGGCGATCTGGCCGCTCTCAAGGCCCAGTTCGAGGCACTGAAAGAGGAAGGCGCGGCCAAGAAAACCGCATTGACCGAGGCACGCAAGGCTGCCATCGCCAAGGCTCGTGAGGAGCGTACCGCCATTGTGGAGAAGGCCGAGGCATTGGCTGATTCCCTTGACGAAAACACCAACTGGCGTTCCACTGCCGACAAGTTCCGTTCACTTTTCCAGCAGTGGCAGGAACACCAGCGCAACAACATCCGTATCGACAAGGAAGACGCAGACGCCCTGTGGGCCCGCTTCTCCGCGGCCCGCACCAAGTTCAATTTCGCCCGCCGCAAGTGGGTGCAGAGCCGTGACGAAGAACGTAATTCCGCCAAGGCGGCCAAGGAAGCCATCATCGCGGAGGCCGAAGCGCTTCAGGACTCCACCGCTTGGGTTGAGACTTCCCGCAAGTTCACCGAGCTGATGGATCGTTGGAAGCAGGCCGGTCGCGCCGGTCGTCGTGATGATGACGCCATGTGGGAGCGTTTCCGCGCCGCCGCAGACGTATTCTTCAACGCGCGTCAGGCCGATCGTGATCAGATCAGCTCCTCTGAGAAGGAGAATCTCGTCAAGAAGGAAGCTCTGCTGGTCAAGGCCGAGGCGCTTGTTCCCGTCAAGGATGAGGAAAGCGCCAAGCAGGCTCGTCAGGCTCTCGCCGCCATCCAGGAGGAGTGGGATCAGATCGGCTATGTGCCGCGCGACGAAGTACGCCGCATCGAGGGTCGTCTCGACGCCGTCGACAAGCAGATCAAGGCTGTCGAGGATGCCGCGTGGAAGCAGTCCGATCCGGAAGCCGACGCCCGCAAGTCCTCCTTCGAGGAGCAGCTCAACGCGCAGCTCGCCGAGCTTGACGCGAAGATCGCGGCCGAATCCGATCCGAAGAAGAAGGCCAAGCTTGAATCCGAGAAGGCCACCAAGGAGCAGTGGCTGAACGCCATCAAGTAAGTTGCAGATGCTGATATTTGGTTGTGCCACAGAGATGCGGCCAAATATCAGCTGGACTTCACTCAGGCATAATCAAGAAGGCTGGTACGTAACGAAATCTGTTACATACCAGCCTTCTTCGTATAATCGCACGTGTTCTCACATGTGCAATCACCATACAGAATATTCAACTATCATTCGCCGAATTCGGTAGCACAAATATCGGCCACCGCATCAATGCAGCCATCGACGATGAGCTTACCTCGTTCGGCGCTGGAACCTGCAGGAGTGGCCAGTCCGCCGTAATCCGGAACGTCGCCCTTGCGCACCGGGTAGCGCACGTAAGCCTTCGGTGTAACATTGCCTTCGTCGATCACACGGTCCATATGTACCAATTCCGGCTCATAATGCATCATCAATGAGGTTTCCGTCACTGCGGCATGTTCCAACGCCCAACCGGGGAACACGAGTCCGTCGAACACCTGCTCGACCACGTTTTCCGGCAGCGGATCCCACCAATTGGTTTCGACGATGGTGGCCACTCCCCCGGGTTTCGCGGGTGATCAGATCGATTGCCTCGATAATGAACGCCTCGTTTTCGAAATGCGCATTCATCACCACGATTTTGGTGAAACCGTCCGCAATCAGCTCACCAAGCACATCATGCATTTGATTGATCACCGTCACACCGTTCATATCGATGGTGCCGGGGAACAACGGACCGCCTCCGGAAAGCGGCTTCGACTTGTACCCGTAGTTCATGGTCGGTGCCATGATGCCGTCGATGCGTTCGGCGAGATCCTCAGACACATGGCTGGCGATCATGGCATCCACGCCAAGGGGAAGATGCTGGCTGTGCTGCTCGGTGGAACCGATCGGCACAATAACAGGCTTCGACTTCGACGCTTCGATTTCCGGCCAAGTCATATGGTCCATTCGACGGATGCTGCTCATGATTGCTCCTTTATGTGCTGTTGTTGGGTTTGCGTTTCAACGATTGATAATGGTTGCGATGATGCCGTTCCCGCGAATCGATATTGCGGTCGATGCTTCAGGGACGGCGTTTATTGTTTCGAGGAATTGTTGCGTAAAACCGTTTCTTCTCAGATGTGGCTCAGATCCTTATCCGTGTTTTCATGGGAGAGGATCATGGCGACCAGTGCCACGGCGGCTACAGCCACCATGTACCAGGCCGGGGCGATGCTCGAACCGGTGGCGTAGATCAGCCAGGTTGCGATGAACGGTGCGGTTCCACCGAAGATGGCATTGGCGAGGTTGAAGCTGAATGCAAAACCGGTGAAGCGAACCGAAGTCGAGAAGGTTTCGGTCAGGTAGCTCGAAAGCGTGCCGTCATTGGCGGTCAGCGTAGCGCACATGGCGAGCTCGACAATCAGCACCGGCCAGAACTGTGCGGTGTTCAACACCATGAATGCCGGAACGGTGAGCACGATGAAGGCCACACAGGCGCCGATCAGCACCTTCTTACGTCCGAACATGTCGGAGATGTGACCCATGCCGAACACCAAAGCCACGTACAGCACCAGGCAGATGGTGGTGATGGTGGACGACTGTGCGGCGGCCATGCCAACCGTGTCGCTCAAATAGGTCGGCAAATAGGTGAGCACCGTGTAGAAGCCGACCGCGTTGAGCATGCAAGCGCCGAAGCTGATGATCATAGCCTTGAAATGGTTCTGGAACAGCTCACGCAGCGGAGAGACGCGCTTGGTGCTGGAAACGGACTGCTGCTTGTCGTCCAAAGCTTCGGTCATGGAAGCGTACACCGGCGAATCAGCCAGCTTGGTACGAATGAAATGCACGATTAGGCCAAGCGGACCGGCCATAAGGAACGGAATACGCCATCCCCAAGAGGTCAGTGCGTCAGAGCTCAGCGAAGCGGTCATCACGGTGGCGAGCGTGGAGCCTGCGAGCAGACCGATGGCGGTGGATGCCGGAATCAGCGAGCAGTAGATGCCACGCTTCTTGGTCGGCGCGTATTCGCCAAGGAAGGTTGCGGCGCCGGCATATTCACCGGAAGCGGAGAAGCCCTGCACCATGCGAAGCAGCAGCAACAGTGCCGGAGCGAAAATGCCGATCGCAGCATATGACGGCAGGCAGCCAATCAGGAACGATGCACCCGACATGAACATGATGGAAATCGCAAGAGCGCCCTTGCGTCCCTTCTTATCGCCGAAGTTACCCCAAAACAGTGCACCGATCGGACGAAGCACGAATGACAGTGCAAACACGCCGAACGTCTGCAGCATGGCGACCGTGTGATTGCCGGACGGGAAAAACACCAAAGCGATGGTGGTCGCGAAGTAGGAATAGGAAGCGTAGTCGAACCATTCAATGAAGTTGCCGAGGAAAGACGAGACGGCCACTTTCTTGACCATCTTCTGCTCTTCGGACTGTTCAGACACGGAAGCCCTGTTGGCGGTTGCGATTGTTGCGCTGGCACTCATCATGTCACCTGCTTTCTTCTGCTGAATCTGTCAGTACGTTCGCGTGTTCTTCGTACCCGGCGAACGTTGTGACTCTGACTATCACCCGAAGTATTTGCGCCAAAGTGAACTGTCTGTTAAACCGCAACCGTTTGTTTTTGACGTTTTGCCAAGTTCCCCTTGCTTACAGCGCCGAAGTGGAAGATATGGTGTGATTATGTTGCGATTTCGCCATTTTCGCATCTAAAAGCAGCATTGACCAGCTGATTTTATCGGTAGGCGCTATGCCCACGATCTGTGTCACTTTGTCCAATCGGTTGTACAACGTCTGCCGTTGGATACCTAATTGCTCGCATGCGCCGGTCTTGTTGTCGAGATTGTCGAAACAGGCGCACAACGTGTCGATCAGCATGGCGTTATGCATAAGCTCATGCCCAACCGTCTGCGTGATCACCATGCGCACGGCCTCATCGGTACGTTCCATTCCCAACATGCGTTCCAGCAACGAGGAATCCACACATTCGAGGGTTCCATACGGGCATTCCGCATCGTTCGAAATGCATGTTCGAATCACACTGCGCAACGCACCGAACGCGTCCATCAATGAAATCGTGTCCAACGCTGCGCGTCCATGCACGGTATATACGTATTCGTTTGCAGCGACTTGCGTCAACGCATGCAAACACCGATCTGAAAACTACCGACACATCGCCGCCGCTGTCTTGCGCCGCGAGAAAACCCGATCATTAAACTCGCCTTCCAACAAACAGATCGATTCGCAACCGCCGTTGGATTCGAAATCGTCGATCATCGACACGATTGCCGGCATGGCGTTGGCCACCGACTTGAGTTTCATGGCAAATGGCATATACACGCCCGAAGCGGCGAATCCCAACGCATCAAGCATGGCATGGCCCTCACGCGCCTCCATCGGCGAAACATGCACGCCATCTTCCGGCCCCGCAATCAGATGCGCCACCATGCCGACGCGCGCTCCCCCGATCGAGATACAGTGTCAAAACCGGAGCGGCAATCTGTTCGATCCTTCTGCACATCGCTTCATCGAACACCGTATTGCGCTGGCTGATCTCCAAAGCACCCAAAGGCCGTTTCTGTTCCTCCAGTGCAAGTACAATGCCGCAATCTGTAGCGGTATTGATGTTCTGTCCAGCTCGGGCGACTTCAAGACCGTCCACGTCGAATATGACCACATCCTCGCCGAACAGGTTCGCAATGCCATCGGCAACGGCTTTGGGATTGGACGCTTGAGCAAGCTCAGAACGCAACGAAGTTGACATAACGTCCACTTGCATCTGCATACGCATCTGATCACGCACAATCATGGTATTGACGCTCTGGCAGATATCGACGAAAGGAATGCGACGGCGCAATCCAATAATCGTAAGTCCTTCATGCTTGGCTGCCTTCACCAACATTTTCGGCAGTTGGGTGACTTCTTCAACCAATTCGACCATCAATGCCGCAATATCAGCATTCACGAGGCTTTTCACATATTCGTCCGCACGTTTTTCACGACCGTCCGCAACTAAAGATCGCCCCTCCACCACCAGAAGCTCGCCTCCTGCCAGAAATGAGGCGACGTCCTCGCGTTCGTTGGTGAACACCCAACGCACCGGATTATCCAAGCTATCGCCAGCAACTTCAACCTGTGGTTCCGCCGTCGCAACCAAGGCATCATCGAGCACTTCCCTCACCGTAACAGCCATACAAACCGTCCAATCCGAAGTAATACACATGTCACATCAAGTAACGTGACCGCAAAGCAATACGCCGACAATAACCATCAACGATTACGTCAAAGGTTCCCTTCCGTAACCCAATGGACATATGACAAAACGTCTGCCGGAACCCGAAAACTCGCATGAAAACTCGTATTGGAAGGAGTGATTATGAGCACGCAACTGTTCATCAACGCACACATCGCCACCGGCATGCCGGGCAGCACCGCAGCAGAGACAACGGCAATCCAAGATATTCTCGTCGAAGACGGCAAGTTCATCAGCATTGCACCCAATTTCAAAGCAACACTCGAAGCACAAGGCAAAGATATGGCGAGCGTGGAAGTCGTCGATTTGGGCGGAAAGCTGGTCTGTCCACCATTCTGCGACACCCATCTGCATCTTGATTACGTATTTACCGCACGCAAGCCCGGCGCGGTGAACGAGTCAGGCACCCTGTTCGAAGGCATTCAGCGTTGGAGTGAAACCAAGGCAGATCTCACTGTCGACGAGATCAAAGAACGCGCGAAAATCGGCATCGCCAAGGAAATGCGTCATGGCGTGCAGTTCATTCGTTCGCACGCCGATGTGACCGACCCGAATCTTACCTCGCTCAAAGCTCTGCTGGAGCTTAAGGAGGAACTGAAAGATACTGTCACGCTGCAGATCGTCTCCTTCCCGCAGGAGGGCATGTACTCCTATGAAGGTCCTCATGGCGAATCCGGCGCGGATTTGGTTGAGGAAGGCTTGAAAATGGGCGCTGATTGTGTCGGTGGCATTCCGCATTTCGAGCAATGCCGTGAGTTCGGTGAACGTTCCATGCACACCGTGGTCGAACTGGCTTCGAAGTACGACAAGCTCATCGACGTGCATTGCGACGAAACCGACGATCCAAACTCACGTTATCTTGAACTGCTGTCCGCACTCGCCTATCGCGCCGGTATCGGTTCGAAGACCACGGCAAGCCACACTTGCTCCTTGGGATCGGCCGACAATGCCTATTTCTTCCATCTGACCAAAGCTGTTGAAGGCCGCACATATCAATTTCGCCTGCGCACCTACGGAAAAATCTGTATCTGCAGGGGCGTCAAGACACGTTCCCGAAGCGTCGTGGCATCATGCGAGTCAAGGAGCTCACCGAAGCTGGGGTGAATGTGTCGCTTGGTCAGGATTCCATGCAAGAT
>ENA-OQNJ01000474-OQNJ01000474.1-human-gut-metagenome-genome-assembly--contig:-NODE-474-length-10143-cov-4.333666_pt1 | contig 10143 bp, 7 predicted proteins | sample MGYA00242630_ERZ504882 | MGnify/ENA primary metagenome ERZ504882 (study PRJEB26092, sample SAMD00036408) | human gut metagenome | host: Homo sapiens | study: EMG produced TPA metagenomics assembly of... | reverse complement strand
AGAGCGCTGCGTTCGGGACGCAGAGGTCGTGGGTTCGAATCCCGTCGCTTCGACTGGAATGAAAATGCCGAAAGCCTTGACAATCAAGAGCTTCGGCATTTTTTCGTATGTCAGAAAGAGAACAGGAAACAGTACACGAGGAGGAAATTTTTGTGAAAGCATTATTTTTTGATATTGATGGAACGTTACTGAGTGAGATTACAAAAGAAATTCCGCAGAGCGCGCTCGATGCATTGAAAAAGACAGCGGAAAAAGGAAATCTTACGTTTATTAATACCGGCCGCACCTGGTCGGAGCTGCCCGAGGAGCTGAAAAAGCTTCCGTTTTCCGGATTTCTGTGCGGCTGCGGGACCTATCTGCGCCGGGACGGCGAAATCCTGATGCATCAGACGATTCCGAAAAAGCGCTGTGAGGAAATCCCGGTTATTTTAAAGGAGTGCAGGATCGGCATGATTCTGGAGGGAACGGATAATGTTTATTTTTCGTCGGAGGTATCCCGTTTTCGGGAGGTCGAGCAGACCCGTGCCTATTTCGCTGCTGTCGGAATCGGACTCGCGGAGACAGCGGAGACAAAAGGAATCATTTACGATAAATTTTGTATCGTAACCGATGCACAGTCTGATATAGAACGTATGTACCGTGAATTTGAGCAGGAGTTTGATATCATGGATCGCCGCGGCGGTGTATACGAAATCGTTCCGCACGGCTGCAGCAAAGGAACAGCTGTGGACTATGCGCTGAAACAGTTTCAGCTGGAGAAAGAAGATGCATACGTATTTGGCGACAGCAGCAACGACCTTACTATGTTCCGGTGCGGCGCACACACCATTGCGCTTGGAAAACATGATGAGATTCTGGATCCGTACACAGAGTACGTAACCGATACCGTCGAGCGGGACGGCGTGGCAAAGGCGATGGAGCATTACGGATTGATCTGACAGAAAAAAAGAAAGCGAAGGGGCGCATTTGAAAAGAAATTTTCAGGTGCGCCCCTTTGGTTGCAATTTTCTGAAAAAGGAAACAAGAAAAGCAGCGTCTGAAAAGGTATGTGCATTGCAAAGTAAAAAATTTCATGGTAATATAAAAATGAGTTTTTATGTATATTTGTAATGATACCAGGAGGTGAGCGTTCAGAAGTTCCATGGAAACAGAAAAAAATCAGATAAATAAAAAAAGCCTCAGATACCGTTTTACAGCAGGAACGATCGGAGTAAGTGTCTGGCAGCAGGAATGAATGCTCACTTGGCAAAGCCTATAAAAATTGAAAACATAAAGAGAATTTTGTGTGAATATTGTGTGTAGTGGTTGCAACTTCTCAAATCCGTATACCTGTTTTTCACGTTTTGTAGGATATTATAACGTAAATGTAAAACTGGCAGGGACAGGTTCTCTGTATACAGATAAAAGCAGGATAATGAAGTATAAAACAGAGAGAGGATTTTTATAAAATGGAAAAGTATGAAGACAAAATATATTCTTTAGGTGAGACTGTAACGGGACAGACACAGGCTATGTCACAGGCCGTACAGAAAACACTGGAAAATAATGGCGGGGTAGGTATAATGACAGGATCTTATGACCAAAACCTGTCTATTTTGTCTGTGAATAATCTGCTGTTGCATAGTACAGGATATACATTCGATACTTTCATGGAACAGACAAAAGGCTCATTGAGAAACTTCTTTTATGACGAGGAAGATAGACTGGAGCGAGACCGTTTTTTGCAGCTTCACGGAACAGGGGAAGCACAGATCCTTACAGCAGACGGTACAGTGAAAAATGTACGGCTTTGTAAAGAGGATGCGACAGATGAGGCGGGCAGACAGATCTGGGTTATGTCCGTACAGGTCAACTGGGATCATGTAAATTTGACACTGCTCAATGAGGCTATCTGTTCCGGCTTCTGGTATTTTGACTGTGACGAAAACAGTGAGATTGTGAATGCAAACTGGAGTCATGAATTCCGAAAAATGCTTGGCTATCATGACACTCTGGACTTTCCGAATAAACTGGAATCCTGGTCAGATCTTCTGCATCCACAGGATAAAGAAAGAGTAATGGTGCAGCTTCAGGCGGCAATTAAGGATAAGACGAACCAGATAAAATACCAGGTAGAGTATCGTATGAGAATGAAGGATAATCAATACCAGTGGTTTCGGGCATCGGCAGAAGTAATACGCCGTCTGGATGGTTCTGCCAGCAGGATTGCCGGGATTTTTATTAATATTGATGCGGAAAAAAAAGAGGCCATGCAGGCACAAAAATCTGCTGCTTTCCACCGGGCTTTTACGAAAGCAGACCTGTGTGAGTATTATGTAAATCTGGAAGCGAATACTTTTGATACCTTTAAGGTTGAACCGTCCCTGATGACAGTCTTTGAACAGAGTCATACATGGGATGAACTGATCCGTCATTTTGTGGATTCCTATGTTGTGGAGACAGATAAGAAGGCGGTATCCTCTTTTTACGACCGTGGTTATATTGCAGAAAGGCTGAAGGGTCTGGAAACCGAATTGGCTTTAGAGTGCCGTATCACTCTGAATGGAGAAGAACGATGGGTCCGCAATGTGGTCATACGTGGCGAAATAGAGGATTCAGAATATGCCATGATCTTTCTGCGTGATATCACAGAGACAAAGGTAGAGAGCGCACGGCATTTGCAGATGGCAGCGGATAATGCTTCCATGGAGCAGATAATTCAGAGTATTGTGCGTCTGGTTGACCGCTTTGTTGTCTGTGATCTGGAAAATGACAGATATGAATTCTATAACCTGAATGGACAGATGCTATATAAACCTTTGGGATTCTATCATGATTTTCAGATGCAGGTTCTTGAAAAGTATAAGACACTGGAACCATTGGAAGCTATAGATATCCTGATAGCCCCGGATAATATTCGGAAAAAACTGAAAAGTGAAAATGATATTTATAAGTTTGAGTATTGCAGCCAGGATGAAAAGACTTATAAAATCGCTTCTTATATTCCCTTGGAATGGAAGAATGGAAAGCTGGAAAAGGTATTGCTGGCATCCATGGATGTGACACAGGAGAAGAAAGCAGAGATTGAATCCCGTCAGGCACTGAAAGAGGCTTACCGGTCCGCAGAAAATGCAAATCGTGCGAAAACAGAATTCCTTTCCAATATGTCCCATGTTTTGTTATGTTTAGATTGGTTGTATCTTATAGATGCGGCAGAGGTCGATAAGAAAGGGCGCATAAACTTATGTATATAAACTACTACGGCTATTGAATAGCCGATTTTGTTAAACTCTTTGATATCCGGCAGTTCCATTGCTGTGAGTACCGTTTTATCCCCATGGAGGCTTTCTATGTAAGTATCTACAGCATTGTGGATAGGATGGGGGTAATAATCCATGTCAGGATGCAGGGATGCTGGCAGTAGATGCAGTTGGATGAGATGTTGTTTCAGCGGATATATAGCGGGTACTGATGGGTACTATGGAGCATCACATGATATTCCTGCTGCGGATAGACCGGTTGGTATCATAAGGTGGGGAGAGCTGGAGTGCTGGTGATCTATTCCGCGGAGGTGGTAGAATGTATAGGATACCAGAAAAATATTCTGGATATCTGCCCTTTTGTTGACAATCCGCATACAAAAGGATTACACTTTCATCAATAAAAACTAAAGGAGTACCACGAAATGGAATTACAAAAGGGAAGACCTGAGAATACAGATAATCGTCTGGACAAAGAAATCCGTGTCTATGATTTTTTAGACAAACTTGGAGTTCAATATCAGCGTATTGACCATGAGGCTGCTATGACTATGGAAGCCTGCGAAGAAATTGACCACGCCCTTGGCGACAACACCACGATCTGCAAAAATCTGTTCCTGTGCAATCGTCAGGAGACGGATTTTTATCTTCTTCTGATGCCTGGTGATAAACCGTTTAAGACAAAAGATCTCTCTGCGCAGATCCATTCCGCCAGATTATCTTTTGCCAAACCGGAATATATGGAGAAATATCTTGATATCACCCCTGGATCCGTCAGTGTATTGGGACTGATGAATGATTCTGAGAAGAAAGTACAGCTTCTTATTGATGAAGATGTCATAAAGGAGCCATACTTCGGCTGTCATCCCTGTATTAATACCTCGAGTCTCAAATTCACAACTGAAGATCTGATGCAGAAAATTATTCCAGCACTGGAGCATGAGCCTGTCACAGTGACTCTGCCGGTTCCGGAATAAGGAAAACACATAACCAAAGACACAGGAAAGCCCTCAGCCATAGATTTTGTCTATATCTGAGGGCTTTCTGAATATGGACTATTTTAACAACCGTAGCAAGAATTCCCTCACCTCTATAGGAAGGCCACTGAAAAAGTACCTTTTTTCGTATAAATCAACACAAAATAAAGTACATCAGTCAATATTAAGGCACTATATATAGTATGCAAAAACAGTTTTTCAGTGGCGTCCTATAGGTGATGGGATGAATTGCACATTCGAGCATGTCTGCTCAAATTTATAAAAAATCACAAAACGCTTGTTCTGACACAATAAATATATTATAATAGAAAAAAGAACAATATGCTCTTGAAAATTGGACGGTCGAAATAAGCAATAAGTGAGTGTACATAATGAGTTTAGATAATAATTCTCATTCAGTGTTTTTGTTTGATTCTGGTTATGAAATATAGCAGAAAGATGCTGGACGATAAGATGTCAGAGAGAACAAAAGAAATCTTTGAAATATAGCACCTGTTGAAACAATCCATCAGTATATAGAGAGTCAGGGTGAGAAAGATAAACCGGGCAGTAAAAATAAGGATCTATCCAAATAAAGAACAGATAACCCAGATAGAGAAGACGATCGGCTGCAGTCGTTTTCTCTATAACCGGATGCTTGCGGATAAGATCCGTTATTATCAGGAAGAAAAAAAGATGCTGAAAAATACGCCGGCCGGATATAAAAAAGAATATCCATGGCTGAAAGAAGTGGATTCTCTTGCGCTGGCGAATGTACAGTTAAATCTGGAAGGGGCTTTCCGGAAATTTTTCCGGGAACCGGGAGTGGGATTTCCGCATTATAAATCAAAAAAACATTCGCGGAAATCCTATACAACGAATATGGTAAATGGGAATATCTGTCTGCAGGACAGGTTCCTGAAACTGCCAAAGATGCAGCCGGTAAAAATAAAACTCCACCGTATGATCCCGGAGGGATGGAAGCTGAAATCAGTGACTGTGAGCAGGGAACCGTCCGGGAAATATTTTGCCAGCCTGCTGTTCGACTGTGAAAACCAAACAGCGGAGAAAAGACAGGCGGAAAAATTCCTGGGGATGGATTTTGCCATGCATGGGATGTGTGTATTTTCTACCGGTGAAAGAGCCGGATATCCCATGTTTTACCGGAATGCAGAGAAAAAACTTGCCCGGGAACAGAGAAAGCTTTCCAGATGTGAAAAGGGCAGCCGTAACTATCAGAAACAGAAGAAAAAGGTTGCTTTATATCATGAAAAGATAAAGAACCAGAGGAAGGATTTCCAGCATAAGCTCAGCCACAGCCTTGCAGAAGACTATGACGCAGTATGTGTGGAGGATCTGAACCTGAAGGGGATAGCCGGAGGCCTGCATTTCGGAAAAGGGATACAGGATAACGGATACGGTCAGTTCCTTTCCATGCTTGGATATAAGCTGGAAGAACGTGGAAAATATCTGATAAAAGTAGACAGATATTTTGCATCCAGTAAGATATGCAGCGTATGCGGACATAAGAAGAAAGAGCTGGCATTATCAGAACGGATATACCTATGCGAATGTGGAAACCGGATGGACCGGGATGTGAATGCGGCGGTCAATATTCTGAAAGAAGGAAAAAGAATATATAAAAAATGTGCATAATAGCACAGAAAAGATCCGTAACCGGATAAAAAACGAACCGCGGGACACGCGGGGATAGCCTGTTTTAGCTTTGCCCTGAAGGGCAATTGAGCAGGAAGCTCCCACTTCAAAATCTGTAAGATTTAAGTGGCGAGAGCATGTCACGGAAAGATGAAACAAAAGGAGAAGATATGGAATCAGATATCATTAAAATCAGTCATCTGAATAAAAGCTTTAGCGAAGTAAAAGCGGTAAATGATTTGAGCTTTCGTGTGAAAAAAGGAGAATTGTTTGCGTTTCTTGGAGTAAACGGTGCAGGGAAAAGTACAACCATTTCCATTCTCTGCGGATTGCAGAAAAAAGACAGCGGAACGGTTCAGGTAAACGGAATAGAAACTGACAAAGCCGGCGCACAGACAAAAAGAATGCTTGGTGTTGTGTTTCAGGATAGCGTACTTGATAAACCGCTTACGGTGAAAGAAAACCTAAAGAGCAGAGCTGCTTTATACGGCATTACAGGAAATGCCTTTGATAAGAGATTACAGGAGCTGGTCGAGATTCTGGATTTTGACGAGTTTTTAAACAGACCTGTAGGTAAGCTGTCGGGAGGTCAGAGAAGAAGAATTGATATTGCCCGTGCATTATTGCACAGACCGGAGATTTTGATTCTTGACGAGCCTACTACAGGGCTTGATCCGCAGACAAGGCAGTTAATCTGGAATGTTATCGAGAAGCTTCAGAAAACAGAAAATATGACAGTATTTTTGACTACACATTATATGGAAGAGGCTGCCAATGCTGGTTATGTTGTGATTCTTGACAAAGGAAGTATTGCAGCGGAAGGTACACCGTTTGAACTTAAAAATGATTATGTGCAGGATATAGTGTCTGTTTATGGTGTTTCTGAAGATGAAATAAAGTCATTGAACAGAGAATATAAAAAAATACGTGACGGATATCAGATAAAAGTAAGAAATACGAAGGAAGCTACGAAGCTTATTGTAGAGCATCAGGACCTATTCATGGATTATGAAGTAGTAAAAGGCGGTATGGATGATGTATTTCTTGCAGTCACAGGGAAGAAGCTTGGAGGTGAGCATTAATGAGAACAGTATTGGCGTTAATGAACAGGAATAGGAAACTGTTTTTTAAAGATAAAGGGATGTTGTTTACATCAATGATCACACCCGTCATTCTGATTGTTCTGTATGCTACGTTTCTTGCAAAGGTTTTCAGAGATTCTTTTACAGCAGCGATTCCGGATGTGATCACAATTTCGGATAAGCTCATTAATGGAACAGTAGCAGCACAGCTGACAGCATCACTTATGGCAGTAAGTTGTATTACTGTAACATTTTGTGTGAATCTGACTATGGTGCAGGACAAGGCAAATGGAACAAGGAAGGACTTTGATGTTTCACCTATCAGCAGTGGAAAAATTTATTTGGGATATTTTCTGTCAACAGTTGCTAATTCTTTGATGGTCAATGGACTTGCGTTTGTATTATGCCTGGGATATTTACTTAAAATGGGATGGTATATGAATGCAGCAGATGTATTATGGGTTCTATTTGATATGATATTGCTCGTTCTGTTTGGAAGTACGCTTTCAAGTATCGTTAGCTTTCCATTAACAACACAGGGACAGCTTTCGGCTGTGGGTACAATTGTCAGCGCAGGATATGGTTTTATATGTGGTGCTTATATGCCGATTTCAAATTTTGGACCAGGTCTTCAGAAGGCACTGTCTTATCTTCCAAGTACATATGCCACTTCATTGATTAAGAATCATATGCTTCACGGAGTTTTCAGAGAGATGGAGAGAAAAAATTATCCGGATGAAATGGTTGAAGCGATAAGAGACACTCTTGATTGCAATCCGGTATTTCATGGAAATGTGGTGAGTATAAATCAGATGATTGGTATTATGATGGGAAGTATAGCTGTATTTGGAATTATTTACTATATGGTTACATTGTTGTCAGCGGGTGAAGGCAGACGATAGGAAATATTGTTTTTAGCGGGATATGGAACGATCTGAGTACAAATGAGCAGGAAACAGTAATGTCAATGCTGCGTGGACTTCGGAAGTAGAAGAACAGTTCGAGTATATGTATCGGCTGTTCTTTTTTTGTTTTCAGGCGTTAAAACGGTAATGTTTTTTCTTGTGTACAGTAGAGTGCTATAGTATAATAAAACCTAGTTTTTTTGCATAAGTATTAAAGCTATAATATGGAAATCGGCAAACCAGATGAAAGTCTGGGACGCAAAGCGTAACAAGTCCCTCAAAGATTGAGGGATTGAGGGATTGAGGGAGTTTGAAGCGGACTTGTCCGCTTTGTTCTGGTAGAGCACTTGAATAAGTAATACAGAAGCTGTTTGGAAAAATATTGTGAAAAATAGCGGGGAGGTTATTGATAATTAATGAATGTAAAATTAAAATCTGGAAGCAAGCAACTGTAGCCTAGAGGAGGGGAGAAAGATGAAGAAGTGCAAATTAGTACAGAATATAATGAATTTCAAATTTTGTTACATTATATTTTGCACAATTATATGTTTTATTGTTTTATCCGTTCCTGCATCTGCCAAAGAAAACTCTGACAATGTTATCCGGGTAGGATCTTTTGAGGAAACTTATAATGTAGTCAATGAAAAGGGAGAAAGAAGCGGCTATGGTTATGAGTATCTTCAAGATATTGCAGGTTATGCAGGATGGACATATAAATACATAACAAGTGATTGGAAAAACTGCTTTACACAGTTGGAAAATGGAGAAATTGATATTCTTGGTGGCATTTCCTATACAGACGAACGTGCTGAAAATATGCTTTTTTCCGATATGCCTATGGGGGAAGAGAAATACTACATCTATACGGATGCATCCAATATGGATCTTACAGCAGGAAATTTGGATTCTTTTGAGGGAAAAAAATATTGGTGTGTCTAAAGATAATATAGTGGAGGATGTGCTTAATGAATGGGAATCAAAATATGGTCTGCATACGAAGCATATCAATGTTTCTACAACCACAGAAATTATGGACAAACTGTCGAAACATGAAATTGACTGCTTCGTTTCGGTAGAAGAATCCCGTTGGGAAGAATCGGATATTTCACCGCTTACAAGTATTGGAGAGACAGAAATCTATTTCGCTATAAATCCAGAACGTCCGGATATCAAAGAAGCACTGGATAGTGCTATGCGCAGAATCAAGGATGACAACCCATTTTACACAGATGATCTCTACAGGCGTTATCTTTCTGCACAGAGCAGCTCGTTTCTTTCAAAAGAAGAAAGGGAGTGGATCGGGCAGCATGGTGCAATCCGGATAGGGTATCTGAATCAGGATGGAGGTATCAGCAGTGTAGATCCATCAACAGGTAAACTGACAGGTGTTATTACAGATTATGTGGATCTTGCAGAAAATTGTCTGCAAGGTCAGACTCTGGAATTTGAATTAAAGGGGTATGATACAAGAAGTGAACTGCTTCAGGCATTGCAGGATGGAAAAATAGACCTGATTTTTCATGCAAACCAGAATCCATACTTTGCAGAAACAAATGGATTTGCTTTGTCGGATACGCTATTGACTCTCAATATGGCAGCAATTACGGCAAAGGATTCTTTTGATGAAAATAAAGAGAATATAGTTGCCGTTGAAAAAGATAATTTTGCATTGAAAGCATATCTTTCATACAATTATCCGCAATGGGAGGTTGTGGAATATGAGACATCAGATGCAGCAGTAAAAGCAATGCAGAAAGGGGAGACGGATTGTATTGTAAGCAATTCAGGTACTGTTTCAGACTATTTGAAAAATAATAAGCTTCATAGTGTTTTCCTGACAAAAGAAGCTGATGTTTCATTTGCTGTTCAGCAGGGAGAACCGGTTCTTTTGTCCATTCTGAATAAAACACTGACATCTATGCCTACAGCTCAATTTTCGGGTGCAGTAGTTTCGTATAATGCTTCCTCACGAAAAGTTACAGCGAAGGATTTTATTCAGGACAATTTACTGACAGTTTCACTTATCGCTGGAATTTCTTTTTTCGTTGTTCTGTGTATAATTCTTGATTCTTTGAAAAAATCAAAACGTGCGGAAGAAAAATCCAAGAAGTCTGCTGAGCAGGCATTGAAGCTGAATCAGGAGCTTGAAGAAAAACAGCAGGAATTACAAAATGCACTTGTAGAAGCACAGAGTGCCAATAAGGCTAAGACTTCCTTTTTAAATAACATGTCTCATGACATCAGGACACCGATCAATGGCATTATGGGCATGCTTACAATTCTT
>ENA-OQNJ01000473-OQNJ01000473.1-human-gut-metagenome-genome-assembly--contig:-NODE-473-length-10144-cov-1.952980_pt1 | contig 10144 bp, 10 predicted proteins | sample MGYA00242630_ERZ504882 | MGnify/ENA primary metagenome ERZ504882 (study PRJEB26092, sample SAMD00036408) | human gut metagenome | host: Homo sapiens | study: EMG produced TPA metagenomics assembly of... | reverse complement strand
CCGCACAAGAACTGGATTTGCTTGAAGACAAACCTCTGAGTGAAAAAAAGATTACGGCGGAAGCTTGCGTGTCACATCTATACTTCTATGACAAAGACTATGAGACATTGAAAGGACGTATCAAGTGCAATCCGTCCATCAAAACTTCAGAAGATCGGAATGCTTTACGCAAAGCTTTGTCTACCAATCGGATAGATGTAATAGGTACCGACCATGCCCCTCACTTACTGAAAGAAAAGGAAGGGGGAGCATTGAAAGCCGTATCGGGTATGCCGATGATACAGTTCTCATTAGTAGCTATCATGGAATTAGTACGCGAAGGAATATTAAGCATAGAGCAACTGGTTCAGAAAATGTGCCATGCACCGGCCGAACTTTATCATATTGAAAGACGAGGCTACATCCGCCCCGGTTATCAAGCCGACCTCGTATTGGTAAATCCGGATCATGAATGGACTGTAACTGCCGACTGCGTTTTTAAGCAAATGCGGATGGACTCCGATGGAAGGACAGAAATTCCACACACGGGTAGAAAAAACATTCGTCAATGGTAGATCTGGTTTACAGTGACAACAAGGTAGACCAAAGTCATCGCGGACAAGAATTAAGGTTTAAAAGATGATTGTAAATTACAAGATTCACGAAGTAAGCGAATACATTAACTGGATTTATTTTTTCCATGCATGGGGCTTTCAACCCAAGTTTGCCGCCATCGCGGACATACATGGATGTGATTCATGCCGGGCCATGTGGCTCACCGGTTTTGCGGAAGAAGACCGTCCGAAAGCCAGTGAAGCCATGCAGCTTTTCAAAGAGGCAAATCGGATGTTGAATGAACTGGATGCAGCGTATCAGACCCACGGAGTGGTCAATATCATGGATGCCAATGCCGACGGAGATGATCTGCTGCTGAACAGCAAGCGTTTTCCGCTTTTGCGTCAACAAACAGCAAAATTGAAAGAAGATGACCCGTTTTTATGTCTGAGTGACTTTGTGCGTCCATTATCATCGGGTATCACAGACAAAGTAGGAGCATTCGCCACTACGGTAGATGCAGAAATGGAGCGGCTCTATGCAGAAGACGATTACAAACGTATGTTAGTGCAAACATTGTCCGACAGACTGGCGGAAGCTACTGCCGAAAAACTGCACGAAGATGTACGCAAAAAACTTTGGGGATATGCACCTGATGAAAACCTAAGCGTAAAAGACCTGCATAATGAAAAATATCAAGGGATACGTCCTGCCGTAGGTTATCCTTCCTTGCCCGACCAATCCGTCAATTTCCTATTAGACGAGTTGCTGGATATGAAGCAAATAGGAATTTCATTGACCGAGAATGGTATGATGAAGCCCCATGCCTCTGTATGCGGACTCATGTTTGCCCATCCGGCTTCCCGCTATTTCTCCATCGGAAAAATAGGTGAAGACCAATTGGCAGATTACGCCGCCCGCCGGGGCATGAGTATAGAAGAAACTAAAAAGTTTCTCGCCGCCAATCTATAAAAAACGAATAAATTATGATGCTGATAAAGTTATTTCTGTTTTTTCTACTGCTACTGATATTGCCCGATATGTATATATACAAGGCATATATACGCCGTGTTTCCCAAAAATGGACACATTGGGCTTATTGGCTTCCCAGTCTGTTTCTTTTATTGGGAATGACATTAGTCTTTTCTATACATGAGCCACGTCCGGATTCCATGCAGCGACTTAGCAATTTCTTATTGATTTTTCTTTGTTTCTCCGTACCCAAGGCACTTTTCGTCATTGTTATCCTGTTTATGAAGTTCCTATATATCATCTCCGGCAAAAAACTGTATGGAGGATATGTAGCAGGAGGATTGGCTTTAGCCTCGTTAATATATGTAATATATGGAGCAACCGAAGGAAAACAGCATTTTCAAATCAGGGAGGTAACCATCAGTTCCGATGAACTTCCCAGCGGCTTTGACGGCTACCGCATTGTACAAATATCTGATATCCATTCCGGCAGCTGGACTGGCAACGGTGCTGCTTTACAGAAGGCTGTAAACCTTATTAATGCACAACATGCCGACCTGGTGCGTTTTTTACAGGTGACCTGGTCAATAACGTGGCAACGGAATTGGACGAATTTATCCCTATTCTAGAACAGATAAAAGGAAAAGACGGAGTGTATTCCGTTTTAGGCAACCATGACTATTCCCCTTATATAAAATGGGAAACGGAAGAAGCTCAAGAAGCCAAACCTGAACAGCTTGAAATCCAAACAGGCTGCCATGGGATGGAAAATACTCAATAACGATCATGTCATTCTACATCATCATGGAGACAGTATAGCCCTGGCAGGTGTAGAGAACAGCGGAAATCCCCCATTTCCCAATTATGGAGATCTGCAGAAAGCATTAAAAGGAACGGAAGGAATGTATAAAATATTAATGAGCCATGACCCCACTCATTGGCACAGAGAAGTCTTGCCGGAAAGTGATGTACAGCTAATGCTTTCAGGCCACACCCATGAAATGCAGTTCAGCCTGTTTGGCTTCTCTCCTGCTAAATTCGTATATCCCGAACACAACGGTTTATACCAGGAAGGAAAACAATCCTTGTTTGTCAATATCGGTTTGGGCTATCTGATGTTCCCTATGCGCCTTGGAGCATGGCCGGAAATTACAGTAATCACGTTACATAAAATATAAAAATGTTTTTACTATCTTTGTACAACTAAAATTCAGACAAATGAAAGTACTATATATTTTATACCAACTATTCATAGCACTTCCCATTTTGCTGGTATTAACCATACTTACAGCAATAGTTACCATTATTGGTTCATGGATAGGCAATCCGCATTTTTGGGGATATTATCCGGGTAAAAAATATGGTCACAGCTTTTCTGCTATGTATTACTTATTCCTGTCAAGGTAGTAGGACATCCGGAAGTACTTAAAAAAACATCCTACGTGTTTGTAGCCAATCATCAAGGGTCTTTCGATATCTTCCTGATTTATGGTTTTCTGGGACGAAACTTTAAATGGATGATGAAAAAAAGTCTGCGCAAAATGCCTTTCGTCGGCAAAGCCTGTGAAGCTGCCGGACATATATTCGTTGATAAATCCGGTCCCAAGAAGGTAATAGAAACCATAGAACATGCCCGTCACGTACTACAGGATGGAACTTCCCTAGTGGTATTTCCCGAAGGTGCACGTACTTTTACCGGGCACATGGGATATTTTAAGAAAGGTGCTTTCCAACTGGCAGATGATTTGCAACTTCCCGTAGTACCACTCACTATTATCGGCTCCTTTAATATTCTTCCCCGTACCGGCGGTTTTGTATCCTGGCATCCTATGACATTAGTCGTACATAAGCCCATTTATCCGCAAAGCCAGGGAATGGAGAACATCAAAGCAACCATGGAAGAGGCTTACAGGGAAATTGAGAAAGACTTACCTGAAAAATATCAAGGAAAAATAGACAATCCAGACCAAGACAGATAAAAAAAGGCTCCTCATTAATGGGGAGCTTTTAATTTTTCCATATTCGAACGGGCTACTGTCACATAATCCTTTACCAAGGAGTTGTTTTTAAATCGGTCAGGAGCCTCCTCTATAATTTCCTCAATCAAGGGAGTCATGACAGGATAAGGAAAATTGCTGCACAACATAATGAAAACACCCGGTCCCAATACATTATCATAATTCTTTTGGATAAACTCCTTAGCCAATGCATTCATTTCAGCAGCCAGTTTCTCACGTTCTCTCGTTATCTCACGTTGAATTTCATCCGGTGCTTTTCCATCCATAATCATACGGCTCTCCTGACGCTCCAACTCGTATGCTCTATCATCCAAAGAAGTCTTTTTTCCCACAAAATCATACAGACGATCATTCAACGGAGTTCCGGTAACTACAATACGGGCATTATCGATACTGATGGATATTTTCCCTTTTACAATGACAAAGGCATGATGCTCTCATCATCCATATACAAGGATGCCATTGAAGTAGAATCGGTTATACCTTCCATCTTGAACATTCCATGAATTACCTCTGCCGAATCAATACTCAGCATCCGGTCTCCACTAGGAACTTTTACAAATAGCATTTTCCCATCCAGCCGAGAAACAGAAGAACTACCTTCTATCTTATACTCACTGGCACATGAAGTAAAAGCCAATAAAGACACCACAGAGAAAAAAACGTTTATTCATGCTTATCTACGCCCCATTACTATTTTTCGCATACAAAGGTACAATCTATAATTCAGTGACAAAAATATTTTATTAAAATTTAAAACTAAATAGAAGATTATTACCGAGAAGGCAATTTATAGTGCAAAGTTCCCTCTTTTTTTACTATTTTTGTAACCGATATAAGGATAAAGAAATAACAATTAGTACACAACATGAAAAAAACTTCAAACTTTTATTGCTCGCATTGATGTGTGTAGCATTCTTGCCGTCGAAGGCAGACGAAGGTATGTGGCTGTTGCAACTGATGCAAGAGCAGCATTTGGCAGACCGCATGAAAGCACAAGGCTTACTGCTGGAAGCAGACGACATTTATAACCCGAACCGCGTTTCATTAAAAGATGCAGTAGGCATTTTCGGAGGAGGATGTACCGGTGAAATCATCTCACCGGACGGACTGATCCTGACCAACCACCACTGTGGCTACGGAGCGATACAGCAACATAGCTCGGTAGAACATGACTACCTGACTGACGGTTTTTGGGCAAAAAGCCGCAAAGAAGAGCTACCGACTCCGGGATTGAAGTTCAAATTTGTAGAACGCATTGTCGATGTCACAGATAAAGTAAACAATAAAGTAAAATCAGGCGAAGTAAAAGAAGAGGAAACCTTTGAATACGACTTCCTGAAAAAACTGGCCGACGAGGAACTGAAAGCCAGTGACCTGAACGGAAAAGCAGGTATCAGCGCACAAGCTCTGCCTTTCTATGCAGGCAATAAATTCTATCTGATTTATCTGAAAACCTACAGCGACGTACGCATGGTTGCCGCTCCGCCTTCATCCATCGGTAAATTCGGTGGTGAAACAGACAACTGGATGTGGCCCCGCCATACTTGCGACTTCTCCGTCTTCCGCATTTATGCGGATGCCAACGGCGAACCGGCAGAATATAATGAAAACAATGTTCCTCTGAAAGCCAAAAAGCATCTGGCTATCTCACTGAAAGGTATTAACGAGGGTGACTATGCCATGATTATGGGATTCCCCGGAAGCACCAACCGCTATCTGACTCAAAGTGAAGTGAAACAACGGATGCATTCCACCAACGAACCCCGTATCCGCATACGTGGTGTGCGTCAGGATGTACTGAAGAAAGAAATGGCTGCCAGTGACAAAGTACGTATCCAATACGCCAGCAAATATGCAGGTTCCAGCAACTATTGGAAAAACTCTATCGGCATGAATAAAGCCATTATCGACAACAAGGTATTGGAAACAAAAGCAGAACAGGAAGCCAAGTTCGCAGCATTTGCTAAAGCCAAAGGCAACACTGATTATGAAAAAGTAGTCAGCGAAATTGATGCCGCCATCGAAAAGAGTAATCCTATTCTTTATAACTACACCTGTTTCCGTGAAGTCTTTCAAGGAGGTATAGAATTCGGCACTCCTTATCTGATTCTGGACAAGCTGAAAGACGCAATCAAAAATAAAGATAAAGAAGCGATTAATAAAAATATTGAAACGCTGAAAAAAGTATATGCCGATATACATAACAAAGACTACGATCACGAAGTAGACCGCAAAGTGGCCAAAGCTCTGTTGCCCCTGTATGCCGAAATGGTTCCTGCCGATGCTTTACCTGCCTTCTATACTACCATCCAGAAGGATTTTAAACGGTAACTATGACGCATACGTAGACCATTGTTATGACAATTCCATCTTCTCCAACGAAGCGAATTTCAATAAATTCATCAAGAAACCTACCGTGAAAGCCATAGAAAAAGATCCTATGACTGCATACGTACGGGCTAAATATGACTTGATGGATAAGCTGGGAAACGAACTGGCAGAATCGATGAAAGGCATGGATTTATTACACAAAACTTATGTACGCGGCCTGTGTGAAATGTATTCACCGGAACCCAAAGCTCCGGATGCCAACTTCACCATCCGTCTGACATACGGCAATGTGAAATCATACAATCCCAAAGACGGCGTACACTATAAATACTACACTACGCTGAAAGGTGTCATGGAAAAAGAGGATCCTACCAATCCGGAATTTGTTGTTCCCGCCAAACTGAAAGAATTGTATGAAGCAAAAGATTTTGGACGTTATGCATTGCCCAACGGTGATATGCCTGCTTGTTTCCTGACTACCAATGATATTACCGGCGGTAATTCAGGTTCTCCCGTCATCAACGGTAACGGCGAACTCATCGGTGCCGCTTTTGACGGCAACTGGGAATCACTGAGTGGTGACATTAATTTCGACAACAACTTACAGCGTTGTATCGCAGTGGATATACGTTATGTATTATTCATCATCGACAAATTGGGCGGATGCAAACACTTGATTGACGAAATGACTATTGTTGAATAATGTAAAAAGATACTATTACTCTCGCTATTTACTTTCACAACCCTTGCCGGCCATGCCGACGAGGGGATGTGGATGCTGACTGATCTGAAAGAACAGAATGCGGCCACCATGTATGATATGGGACTGGATATCAGCATTGATAAAGTATATTGTCCGGACAGCATCAGCCTGAAGGATGCTGTAGTGCATTTCGGAGGTGGTTGTACCGGTGAAATCATTTCTGCCGAAGGTCTTGTGCTGACCAATCATCATTGCGGTTACAGCTATATCCAGCAACACAGTTCGGTAGAACACGACTATCTGACTGACGGCTTCTGGGCTATGAGCCGCAAAGAAGAACTTCCCTGCAAGGGGCTGACTGTCACCTTCATAGACAGAATTCTGGACGTCACTCCTTATGTAAAGGAACAACTGGCCAAAGATGAGGACCCGGAAGGATTGAACTACCTGTCCCCCTCCTATCTGAGCAAAGTAGCCAAACGTTTTGCCGAACAAGAAAATATAGAGATCACTCCGTTCACCGCTTTGGAACTAAAGCCTTTCTACGGAGCCAACCGCTATTACTTGTTTATAAAGACCATCTATAAAGACGTCCGTATGGTAGGCGCTCCTCCTTCTTCCATCGGAAAGTTCGGAGCTGACACCGATAACTGGATGTGGCCCCGTCACTGTGGCGATTTCTCCATGTTCCGCATTTATGCAACACCCGACGGTAAACCTGCTGACTATAACGAAAGCAATGTACCCTTGAAGGTGAAAAAACATCTGACCATCAACCTGGGAGGAATCAAAGAGGGAGACTTCACTTTCGTAATGGGATTTCCCGGACGCAACTGGCGATACATGATTTCGGACGAAGTGGAAGAACGTATGCAGACTACCAACTTCATGCGTAAGACCGTCCGCACCGTACGATTGAATAATCTGCTGGAAGAGATGCTGAAAAGTGATAAAGTACGCATCCAGTATGCCAGCAAATACGCCTCGTCAGCCAATTACTGGAAGAATGCTATCGGTATGAACGAAGGACTGGTTCAGCTGAAAGTACTTGATACGAAAAAGAAACAACAGGAAAAGCTTCTGGCTTACGGACGTGAGACGGGTACTGACGCCTACCAGAAAGCCTTCGATGCTATCCGGGAAATCGTGAGCAAACGCCGGGATGCCGTATATCATCAGCAAGCCATTTACGAAGTTTGCAAACTGGGAACGGAATTCTATAAGATTCCTTCCACAGACAAAGTCCTGCAAGCATTGGAAAAAGGATATAAAGTACCTCATGCTACTAAAGAAATCAATCCGCTGGATCATGCATTAAGCACACTGATCAAACAAGCCGATAATTTTTTCAATAAAGACTATAATCCCGAAATAGACCGTAAAGTTTCCAAAGCTTTGCTGAAGACTTACGCAGAATTAATTCCGGCCGAACAGCGCATCAGCATCTTTAAAGTAATAGACAAAGAATTCAAAGGAAACATTGACGCCTTTGTCGATGCTTGTTTTGATACATCCATCTTCCGAAGCCGTGAAGCCTTTGACAACTTTGTGGCAAAGCCGGATGCCAAGACATTGGAAAATGACCTGATGGTGCAATATGCCAAATCAGTAGACCAAGGTTATGCAGATACCGATGCAGCCATGAAAGCCGAAACCGATGCTTATAATCTGGCCCATAAAACCTGGGTAGAGGGTATGATGAAGCTGAAACAGCATGAAGGCACTCCTATTTATCCGGATGCCAACTCCACGTTACGTCTCACTTATGGTAAAGTAGGTTCATACAGCCCCAAAGACGGTATGGAATACAACTATTACACCACGTTGAAAGGAGTGATGGAAAAAGAGGATCCGAACAACTATGAATTCGTGGTTCCGGCCAAACTGAAGGACTTGTATAACAAGAAAGACTTCGGGCGCTATGCCATGAAAAATGGTGAAATGCCCATCTGTTTTGTTACAGGAACAGACAATACAGGAGGTAATTCCGGCTACCCCCGTTTTCAATAACAAAGGGGAATTGATCGGTACCGGCTTTGACCGCAACTACGAAGGACTGACCGGTGACATTGCTTACAATCCCCAGTTACAACGTGCAGCCTGTGTGGATATCCGCTATACCTTATTTATTATTGATAAGTTTGCAGGAGCGAAACACTTGGTAGATGAAATGACCATTGTGGAATAACAATACCGGACAACTATTTTTTAGAACGCGGACCACACGTAACAAGTGTCGTCCGCGTTCTCCTATTTTTCACAAGATAAGCCTCTATAAACGCGGACAAAAAATGACACTGGTTCCTTAACGTTTTTCCTTCTCCAACTCCTGCGGAATACGGAAAGCCGTATAAAGTTCCAGGACAGCGGCAATGGAAAGACAAACAATCCATTCGTTACGTTTCATGGTAAACATCAATACTCCTGTAAAGACCAGTGCGACAGCCCCGAAAATCTGCTGTCTACGCAAACGCTTGATGATAAAATTCCTTCCATCATAACGATTCCCCATGACCTGCACATAGCCGAACATCACAGCACCCAGCGTATACAGATAAGGCGCAAGCTCCCACCGGGTGATTTGCAACACCGCACCTGCCAGCAGCAGGACTGCCCCTGCCATCGAAATTATATTATAAGATTTACTCATTCTTCAAACACAAAAATATCCTCGTCAGGCTTCTTCATCAAATACTTCTCGCGTGCTATTTTCTCCAAAGCCTCAGGATTCGTGGTCAGTTCCTTCAGTTTCTCCGTATCTTCCTCATATTGCTTTCTATATTTCTCTATCTCACTATTCAGCGCGCTGATCTCACTGCGATGCTTTACCCGCTGAATCAAGCTGTTCTCATCCAGAAAACCAATAACTACAATAAAGATCAGCACCGTAATCATATACTTATGGCGCCGGATGTAGTTCCAAATAGTCAGCAATTTGCTCATACAAAGAATCCCTTTTTTGATTTTTGCAAAGATAGAAATATTTCAAGCAATCCTACCCATAAAAACGGATAATTTATGTACTTTTGCAGAACTCATATTAGAAAAAAGAACTCCGCTTATGGAAAATTATATCGTATCGGCACGAAAATACCGTCCCGCTACATTCGAATCGGTTGTAGGGCAACACGCGTTGACCATCACCTTAAAAAATGCTATTGCCACCGGCAAGCTGGCACATGCCTACCTGTTCTGCGGACCGCGTGGAGTGGGAAAAACAACGTGTGCACGTATCTTTGCCAAGACCATCAACTGCCAGACCCCCACTGCCGAAGGAGAAGCCTGCAATCAGTGTGAGTCTTGTCTGGCATTCAACGAACAGCGTTCTTACAACATACATGAGCTGGATGCCGCCAGCAACAACTCGGTAGAAGATATCCGTTCGCTGATTGAGCAGGTACGTATCCCGCCACAAATCGGCAAGTACAAGGTATATATCATTGATGAGGTCCATATGTTGTCGCAAGCCGCCTTCAATGCTTTTCTGAAAACATTGGAAGAACCGCCTCATCATGCCATCTTCATCCTTGCCACAACGGAAAAGCATAAGATACTGCCGACTATTCTGAGCCGTTGCCAGATT
>ENA-OQNJ01000468-OQNJ01000468.1-human-gut-metagenome-genome-assembly--contig:-NODE-468-length-10192-cov-2.192846_pt1 | contig 10192 bp, 9 predicted proteins | sample MGYA00242630_ERZ504882 | MGnify/ENA primary metagenome ERZ504882 (study PRJEB26092, sample SAMD00036408) | human gut metagenome | host: Homo sapiens | study: EMG produced TPA metagenomics assembly of... | reverse complement strand
AGGTGGTGATGCTAATGAACTTGAGTCAGGATATTATATCAATGGTAATTTTCGCAAATTAACAAACTCTCCATTCTCTTCTGGATGGGGAGGTATTATTGTATTTAAAATCAATTATTACACTCTACAAATTGCATCAGATATGAATACTAAAATTTTTAAACGTAAGACAGAGATGGTATAATACTTGGGATGATTGGAAAACTGTTTCTTTGACATGATTTTCTTAAAAATCGAGAGCTGGGAGGACTTTCGCGGCAGCCGTTGAAGACGTCAAAGTAGGATTCTTGGAACCATCCAAAGTACGGAGCCAAGAGAAGGTATCGGATTGGGGCAACTGGTCCTCAAACTCATCTGTTCCGGCTGCCGCAGCGGCAGCAAATGTTGATATTTCTGATGCAGCGGAAACAATCCGTGCGGAAACTAATTCTGTCATCTCATCGACGGTCACCTGTCGTTCGTTGCCGTTTTTATCCACAGCTTTAAAGCCAACTATATTATTCAAATCCATAATGCAAATTTTAAAATTAAAACAAATACTTCACCCATGCAAAATAATTACTGTTCTCAATATAATTCGGATCATCCTCGTTGGAATATGCCTCCCTCTCAAACGATACCACCTTATACGCCCTGCCGGCATCCTTCAACCGTACCGCCATGACCAGCCACTCCACACCATACCAGAGATAGAATGCCAGCCCGGCCAGTACCAGCCACCAGGCGGAAAGGTCAAAACACAACAGTAAGATCCAAATAACTGTACCGGTGGCAACTGCCATCTCAACCCATTGACGGGCGTGGGTACACTCATGGTTTCTCACTTTCTGAGTGATTTTCTCTTCCGGTCGCTTGCTTAAAACAAACGGACCGATTGTTATCGTATGGCAAGAACTGAACGCAAGCAGTAACTTTGCTAGAAGGTTGTTACAATATACCTTTTTCATGTTGTTCCTCCTTTTTATCTAAATAATCATTCAAAGAATCAGCCAGCAAACCGGGCAGCATGGAGGTGGAGCGTCTTATGATATCCACCTCCTCTTCGTCAATTTCTACACCTTCAGCAGTAGATTTGAATATCTTCTCGGCAAGGAGATGCGCCTTCAAACCCGCTACGTTCTTGTATATCCAGTCACCGTAGGCCTCAGTGATGTTGTTGGCTATCAGTTTTTCTTTCTTAATTCCGTCGTAAATAGGAAATTGTGCAAAATTTATTCTCATACTTTAATATTTTAAATGTTATAAATCCACCCAGGTACTTCCTCCATTCGTTGACTTGCGAATTCCGTTTCGCCCAACGGAAAAAATATAATTCCCACATCTTACATACAGAGTATCATCCGCTGTTGAAACATCCCCGGTTGATGATACAGTTATACTTCCACTTCTAATTACTGTATCCAAAATGCCTTGATATAAATGTCCGTCTATTGACTGAAACCGTTCATATTTCATTTCAAATTTGTCGTATTGCAGCAACAAATTATCAACATTCACAGCCGACATATTAGTGCTGCCGATAAAATTATTACCGATATTGAATCCACCAATTGTCCCCTTTGTCGCTATGATAGTTCCGGTGATATTCGCTTTCTGACAAAGAATCTCTCCGGTCTTTGTGTCCATCCTCAGATTAGGCTGGCCGTTAGTGCTGTCCTGTGACTGCATGATACCGTAAGGTGCCCCGTCCGATGTGTATCCGTTCAACTTGAACATAAAACCGGCTATGTTCGCCTTATCAGCAAGGAATATGTCGGTTACCAGACTTTTGTATTTCTGCATGGCTTCCCAGTTGGGATCTCCGTTAGCGGATGTAGGAGCCGCTGATACAGAACTTCCATAGTTGCGCACAAGAAAATTGTAATAAACTTCACCTATTTTGTGAATGATCTTGTCACGCTGTTTTGCATTCCATACGTATGTCTGTCCGGACGCCCATACTCCTCTGTCATAAGGGAACGCACCCGTAGCTCCTGTTGCTCCTATGGCACCATCATTTGCAACACCCACACCCTTTTCGGCCACATAATTGTCATTCCAAGCAGCAGCATCGGAAGCTGATTTATAAGCCCGGACGGCAAACTGGGTGTATCCGGCTGTCGCAGGTACGGATATCTGGCTGTTCAGTGTCGCACCTACATGAGCCAGCCAGCTTCCGTTGTATTTGCGTGCAGCCAGATAAAGCGTGCTGCACGTGCTTACCATTGCCTGCCACATTCTGTTTGCAAGTGACAAGGAATCCAGACGGGGATGGCGTGCCTGTTGAAGTGAAGTTGATCACGCTGACAGGACTGTCCAGCCAGTAGGATGCCGACGGTCCGACGGGAGCAACCATCTCCTGCCAGTCCGCATGTACCGTCCGGTTCGCAGATCTGCCGGCGAGGATGTATCCGCCGTCTCTTTTCCTGCGGAGTCTGCCGTTTCTGAACTTGGCGATTTTAATCGGAGGGTTGGAGGTTTCAACCTTGCTTAAGTAAGATCCTCCGGCAAACGATACTGTACTGTTCTTGGCATACGGAGTATTGGCGGATTCCCAATGACCGGCTGCTGTGATGCTCTCACCATCCTTTCCGTCACTGCCGTCCACAACCATCGGAACAGTCTCGACATCAACCGCCTGACCGTTCACGTAGAACACGAACTTCAAGCTACTGGTAAAATTACCGGAAGCCACCCCGACACCATCACCGATGGGAACCTCGGCCGCACCGTCACGACTGTACTTCAACTCCCCGTCCGTTGTGGCCGTAGTGACCGCACCGACTGTCTTCATACGCCGGCAGGATACCGAAGCTACACTGTAACCGCCGTTCTTGTTCTTGCTGACCATCGTGGCCGAAGTGACAAGGCTATAAATTACCGCATCGGAACCGTCCGCCCCGCCACGGACACCGGTTATCTTGAAAGTCAGTTCACGGGTATAGAGCTGCCCGTTCTTCATTGCAGCCAGTGTGATGGTGACCGTATTCTGTTCCGGAACCGACTTTCCGGCAGCGACGGATATCGCCACCGCTCCGGTGGCCTTGCTTGTGCTTGCCGTGAAACCGGCAGGCGTGCTGACTGTTAAAGTCTCAAGGGTGAGTTTCTCGGTACCGTACCACATGGATACATGGGTAGTCCATGACTGTGCGGAAGTAGTAACACCGGTACTGGTAAGAGCGACGCTCACCATCTCATTGTCAAGGTCGGCCATGATATTCGACTCCCCGTCCTTACTCCAACGGTGCACAGGGGCCGGAGTGCTCCATTCACTCCATACTCCATCACGCTTCACACGTTTGCACGCCCATTCCACCTGATGGTCTGCATCCACGCCAAGAAAATCATCTGTCCAGCCTTCCGGTATATAATCATCCTGCTGCTTCGAATCCGGCTTGTCAGGGGTAAGACCGATGATGTTGGTACGGGTGTAGATCCACTCGTAACCTTTGCCGTCCTTACCGTCAGTCCCGTCTTTGACCATGACCATCCACAAACCATTCCGGTATATGTAAGTACAATGGTCAGCCGTATTTCGGTAGCTGTCACCCTCCTTGGGATTGGACGGATGGGATGCGAACTCACCCGAAGAAGGTGATACTCTCACCTTTAAGTTCACGACCGTCCAGCAGCATCTCCCAGTCTTCATGCACGGTCCAGTCGGCTGATTTCCCGGCAAGGATATAACCGCCATCCTTTTTCTTTCGATAATTGCCGTTCCTGAACCTTGCAATTTTAATCGGAGGATTGGATGTTTTCACCTTGGAGATAAAAACACAGCCCGCCAAAGTGACCATGGTATTGACCTCGTATGGGGTCTTAGAGGATTCCCAATGACCGCCACCTATTACAGACAGTCCCGGATCACCCTTGTCACCTTTGGCGGCTGATACAAGCCAGTCCGGATTGTTTTCGGATGGCTCGGAAGTAGTGCCCTTGTCATTGACGCACAACCATGTGGAACCGTTATGGGGCACACGGGAATAATACGCATACTTCCTGCCCGGCTCCCAGCTAGGGAAGTCGATAGGAACGCGGACTGTGCTACCGGTAATTTCATCAATTTGAAAAATCAATCCCGTCATGATGATATCCTGCAATACTGCCGAGAACCTGTCGCAGTTGATCCCGTTGATGGTCATACCCTTCTTCTTGCCGAACCAGCTCTTCATCTGTGCCGGCTCCGGGTCCCAGGTGTTGGCATTGTCAACAAGGGTGATGCAGCAGTTACCGTCACGCACGTCTATGATGATATAAGTCTGACGCTCCTTGTCGGTGAAGTTCCCCGTCTGTCCGAGACGCATCTCGTTATGGGGAACGAACTCATATCCGGGACGCGGAACCATCACGAATGTCTTCTCGTCGTAATCTGCGGAAGTGATACGGTACTGTATTTTCCGGAGACCAATAAAGTCACCGGTAGTGACGCTTTTGTCATGCCAGAAACCTAGGAGGATATCGTCCGGCTTCTGTCCCAGCGGTACACCATCCTCCAGATCAGGGATGACAGTATAGCTGCCGTCACTATTGGCGACAAAGCTTTTTATCTTCAGCCCTCCGCCGGGACTTATAGTATTATATCCTTCAAAATAGGTCTGACGGTTGAAACGAAGTTCTGGTACACTCAGAGAGCTGCGCAGGACCAAAGCCTCCAGCTCGGCACGGGCGTCCTCACCGATGTAACCTCCAGAAACGCCGGTAACGAAATCACCGAACTTGGCGTATTTCTTGATGACGGTTCCGCCCAACAGGGATAATAGGAAACCGGTGCGTTCCTCCGTATCCTTGCGCATGAACATGATCAGCGAGCGCAATGCGGAATACACGTTATGGTCTGTTGCTGGGGTGGAGTCGTGGCTTCCGATCACATACACACCGCTGCCACCACCGCCCGTATAGGTCTGTCCCTTCAGGGTAAGGCTCTCAACCTTTTCCTCCAGCTCCCCGATACGGGAATAGGCGGCGGTTTCCCCGACAGTATAAACAGGTGAGTCAAAGGAATAATCAAGATTGAATTCAAATCCGATAACCCTTGACTGTCTTCCGTTCTCGAAATAAGCCTTGTTGATAAGGTTGACCTTTTGACCGATGCTATAGAAATTATGAACGCCATCCTCACGGTATGCGTCATTTGACATCATCGTGCAGCCATAGGTACTCGGGTCTATCTTGGATTTGGCAGCGTACTTTTCAGTCTTTTCCTTCAACTCCTGCTCGGCGGCACCCACAAGCCCCAGCTCGGTTATTTTCGTACTGTCCCAGCCGGAAAGCACATATTCATCTCCATCCTGGGGAAAGAGCACATCACCGGGAAGCGGTCTGCCATAGTCCTCATTCCTGACTATCTCCCAAAGCTGTGCCTCAGGGTTCCATCCGCCATCCTCCAATTTCTCCGGCTTTCCCTCAGGATTGAACTTCACGGCAAACTCCAAACCGTTGAGAAGCCCGGATGCGAAACGTATCCTCAGCTCCTGACCGGGGAGGATATATTTCTCGGAAAAGTTAACACCCGTGTCCCTAAAGCGGTAGGCATTCCATTTTTCCTCGGTGGTTGTGCCGTCCTCATTCTCCACCTTGTCCGTCACTTCGATAGTGGTGACATCCGACATGATGCCTGTTCTTCGAGGATAGACTTCATCGAAGATAACCACCTGCTCGACGGCTTCCTCGGTAGTCATATCAGGATAAGCGTCAATGTAAGGAGTGCCTTCGGGAAGCATCAGCCTGCGCTGCACCACGCCGTTCACAACCACGGTCTCGTCAATGGGGCGGTAGTCTGCCGGTATGTTACGGGTGGAACCAAAGCGTAGATACGGGTGGCATAGGTGGACTGGGATTCTGACTGTGACATTTCCTGCACGTTTTTCCCGATCTCGAAATCCACCGCGTCACCGGACTCACAACGCCCGAAATGGATGATGTTTTCAGTCACCCAACATTCGCAATCCCATTTCTTCGCCATCTCAAAACAAGCGTCAAGGATGTTGATGTTGTCGTAACTCATCAACTGGGACTTGTTTTCGACTGTGGAATCAATGGAGAAAACAAAATCCTGTCCTTTGTATGTGTAACCAAGAGCTTTCAGATTTCTAAGGACTATACCGACTTGTACGTCAAGCGGAGCGGTCAGGTTCCAGGACGCCTCCTGTCCGGTCGTCTCCGGGGTATATTTGAAGATTTTGTTTTTCCATTTCCAGTAGTAAGCGTCAAGCTGAAGCTCATAGTCGTAGCCGGCGGTATTGGTGTTGAATGCGGGCTTCTGCAAGTCGCACACCTCGAACAATCCGAAGTTACATTCCACGTATGAGCCAAGTTTGAAATATATGGGATTCTCTAAGGAGAACTTTAACATGATGTAGTCCTCCTTCATCAGAGTGAACTTACGCTTGCAGCCTTCATTGATCAAAGTTGTAAGCTGGATAGCACCGGATATGTCTTTGATGTCGATTTGTTCCATGTCTTCAAAGTTCGGGGATAAAAAAAGAGTGCCCAATTTTGAGCACTCACATACACGACAATAAAACCAATGTCGTGAATTAGCTTCTGTTTGCCGGATTTGGCTCGTTAAACTTGGCTGAAATTTTTCCGAAAGTTCGGTTTAAACTCTGTGCGTAAGCAACGCTTTTCCCAAGATAAATCAGATGATAAATCTCATTACTGTTAGCCGGAACTTGAATATCAACCACACCTTTATACAGCTCATCAAAGAAAGCTTTCTTCTTTGCTTGATAGTCAGACTGAGAATTACCCTCGATAGTGAACGAAAGAGTTATTTCCCTCTCATCGACTTTAGGATTATTGATTATTACCCGTTTCCCATGTTCAAGTCGGCTTTTGTTCTCAATAAAATCCTTCATGGGAGCGGATGCCCCAATAACATCAAGAAACCCCTCTCCCATTCTCACGCCCCATGTTGTATAAGCGTTTTCGCCATTAATTAATAATTCATTCATAAACTATAATTTTGCTGTATTCTTTTTAACCTCTGCTATATCTCTTTGCATCTGTTGAATAGGTTTGACGATTGCCCCTGTATTTTCTGAAATCTGTACCAATTCAAGATAGGATTGCGCTATCAAATCCCGCGTATCATCAGCAATATTTCTTGTTTCCGTATTTATGGAAAGTAGAGCATCTGCTTTTACTGTCAGTAGATTAAGTGATTGAGATTGAATGATATTTTGATTCTTTATCTCTTCTCCTGTAATCTGCAATGCTGTAAACCTACCGTTCAACTCTCCTGCATCTTCATGCGTCATTTCAGTGCCGAACCCTCTTGATGAAGAAGATTGAGAATAGGATTCTTGCGAAATCTTATCATATCCGGTTGCTGCGGCAAGCTCGTCACGGAGCTTCATGGCTTCGTCCACATAACCCATGTATTCATCCATCAGCTCCTTACGCTCATTATTGTCAAGCGTACCATCATCCTTCATGGCTTCACCGAATTTATCATACCATGTCCTCAGTTTGTCACTAAACTGTTCACCGATGGCATTTGACAGCATCGCCTGCATGAAATATTTGGATATGTCATCAGCAAAATCCTCCGCACTCTTCTCCATATCCATCAGACTGCTTATAAAACTGTCATACATGGAATCGAATGACATTCCGATCAGGCCCTCATAAAGACTGTCGGTCAGTTCTTCCAGTTTTCCTGCCTGCTCTATATAATCATCCAGCTTGTCGGTAACACGCTCACCGTAACCTCCCTTACCGGAAGATTCCATGATATCCCATAACCATACGTCCGACCGTAGAGCTTTCATCTGTTCGGGGGTCAGATTCCACAAGGAATCGGTGCCGGAGAAATCCTGCATGCCGGTAGCTTTTCTTGCGTGTTCCAGCATTTCATCCGTCCATTTCAGATAATGCTGCCAGCTGCCGTGGCTCTTATGATATCCGGCTTGCTCCTTTGCTATTTGCAGATAGTTTTTATTGACTTCCTCCTGATACTTTACAGCTTCCCTGTAAGATTCAACCGATTTCATTCCCTTGCTTGCCTTCATCTCGTCAGTCAGATCCTCGATGGCCGTTTGCAAAGTTTCATTCCTGTCCGTCAGCCTGTCTATCGTTTCCTGTACTTCCTTGGCGTTTCCACCTATTCCAAACAAGGAGTTGAAGCCTCCGAATGAGATTGCGTTCAGGATGTTTCCTATGCCGTTCCTCAATGACTTGCCGATTGTGACAAACAAATCCCCTGACAAGACATCACCGATAATTCCACTGACAGCGTTCAGAACAGCATCAAGCAGACCACCGACAAGATCACTTAATCCGTCTTTGAGTACGTCAATGATGGACAGAATCCATCCGACGATGGGGACCTCCTTAAGAGATTCTGACGTTTTTCCTATGACATCCTTGAATCCGTTCACGGTTTTGATAATTCCGCTATATGCGTTATACAATCCACCGGATGAAATCTGCTGCAAGCCTCCCAACAAATTTTCCATGCTTGCTTTCAGTCTGGTGGCGGTATCAGTCACATTACGCTGGGCCTGATTGGCGATATCAGTCTGTGTCTTCACATTGGCGGATGCAATGTCAGCATTCTGCCGTGCTGTTTCAAGAGCGTTTGCTGCGGCTTGTTTCTCACTTTCCGTTCCGCCCTTCTGCGCTTTGGTGTAATCATCCTGTGATTTCTTTAGTCTTTCCAAAGCAGCTGTTTCAATCCCTATGGCACTGATACGATTCTGTTCTGCTATTTGATAGGCTTTTACATCCTCTCCAAGTTTCTTGAAGTTGACTCCACTTGTACCACCCAAAGACTTTTCCATCTGGCTGATGGCGTCAATCAATGATTTCTGGCTTGCCTGATCGGAGTTCTTGAACTTGTCAGTCCGTACATATTTTTTCGCTTCGTCCAGGTCGGCTTTATCATGTCGGAAAACATGGAACCAAACTCACCGAACACAGTAACCCAATCTATATTGGCTTTTATGGCTTCTGTTTCCTTGTTCTGTATGGCAACATCACGTTGTTTCTCCAGTAACTTTACTTGTGCACTATTAACACCGTTTTCTTCCTGTGCTTTCCTTATTTTTTCCGCATACTCTTGGGCGATAGCCAATTTCTGCTGCTGGAACGTGCCATATTCTTTCAAGTAGTCGTTCAAAGCCTGTTGTTCGGCTTTCAGCTGTCCTTCAGTTACATCGGAAATATCTTTATCTCTCATACTTTCGGCATTGGTATAAGCTTCTGAAATTTTCTGTGCCTGCTTGTCGGTCAGCTTACCGTTACCGGCTTTGCTCCATTCTTCCTCCTGTTTTCTTATCGCATCAATCTGTTTCTGATAATCAAGGTCAATCTGTTTCAACTTCTTTTCCGTGCCTTCTCTCATCAGGTTGATTTCATCCTGTTGGTTCTGACGGTGAAGTGAAAGAAGTTGTTCGGCTGTCTTTTTTTGTTCTTTTTTTTGCTTTTCAGCAGCTTTTTCCTGCTTGGTCAAAGAACTACCAGTAATACCGCCCAAATTTTTATAGGCTTTTTCAGTTGTTTCTACTCGTTTCTTAGCTTCTTCATACAGCTTTGAAGTAAACTTGGATTTATTCTTTTCTATTTCAGAAAGTTTCTTCTTAGCATCATCCCAGTCTTTCTTCGCTTTCTCATAATCCTGCTTGTAGGTAGTTTTATTCTTCTCTGAATCAATTCGGGTTTGCTTGACTGATTTTGCTGTATCTATAAGTGTTTTTATGTCTTTCACATTATAGATTGCTTCATCAGACAAAGTACCCTTAATATCAATAGGCAAACGAAGTTTCACAGTTCCATTTTCCCCCTTTCCTCTGATACGCTTCTCCAACTCAGAGATGTAGCGGTCAAACTCATTAATATTAACATCTTTAAGATTGGAAATGAACTGTTCGGAGATGCCTTTGCCTTTTTCTTGCAGCATGACATCACGCATAGCACGCAATTCTTTTAGTTTCTTCACATATCCATCAACGCCTTGCTGACCGGAAAGAGTTTTCAGCAGATTCTCGTAATATTTGATTTCAGATTCAATGTTAGAAAGTTCCTTGGTTTGCTTTTCTCCGGCACGTTTCGCATCTTCTTCCGTTATCTGTTGCTTTAGTTTAAGTATATCAGCCAACTTAATGGTTTCGATGTCATATTGAGCGAATATCTTAGGGTATTCTTTTCTTAACTCCGCTAAACTTCGACCTCTTTGTAAATCCGACAACGCTATATCACGAGAACTCTGTAC
>ENA-OQNJ01000467-OQNJ01000467.1-human-gut-metagenome-genome-assembly--contig:-NODE-467-length-10239-cov-1.584553_pt1 | contig 10239 bp, 11 predicted proteins | sample MGYA00242630_ERZ504882 | MGnify/ENA primary metagenome ERZ504882 (study PRJEB26092, sample SAMD00036408) | human gut metagenome | host: Homo sapiens | study: EMG produced TPA metagenomics assembly of... | reverse complement strand
TATCTACATAAAATGTATGCTTCGGCAGTTCCAGATTGCATTCATGAAGCAGTTTTGTACGATAGATCATGGAGTGCATCAGAAGATATTTACCTTTCGGCATATGTTTCACTTCTTCCCATCCAAATATTCTGTCCTGCGGCAGGCATTTGCGGTACTGCATGATTTTCTTACGGGTTGCGCCCTGTTTCTCATATACAAAATTACTGATCAGAAGGTCAACTGTCTGTGGACCTCTGAGCAGTTCATATAAAGTTTTCAAAATCTGTACATACGCTTCTTTATTTACCCAGTCATCACTGTCCACTACCTTGAAATACAATCCTGTAGCATTTCTGATCCCTGCATTGACAGCTTCTCCATGACCACCATTTTCCTGATGGATTGCCTTTACAATTGTCGGATATTTCCTGGCATAGTCATCTGCAATCTCAGCAGTTCTGTCAGAAGATCCGTCATCTACTATAAGAATCTCTACTTCTTCTCCTCCCACCAGTAATGACTCTATACAACTCTCCATATAATCCTGGGAATTATAACATGGAATCGCAATACTTAACAGTTTCATCTTGTTTCCTCCTTGATATACTTTGCATACGCTCCAAAAGCAGATGGAATTGCGTATTGTTTACCTGACTGTTCTTTACTTACAAAAATGAGTTCTTTATCCTGTGTTGTCTTTAGGGATGATACCTTTATTCTGTATGCCTGCATTCTCCATTCAATATGGGAGAAAATATGTTTCGCAGGCGGAAGTTCTTCTATATATAATGGATCAAGTCCCAACTCTTTTACATACAAAAGCGCATCTTCGCTTTTTAAATATCCCTGAGTATTTGGCAGTTCATATAAGCCTGCCAAAAGTCCTTTCTCAGGTCTTTTCCTGATAGCTGTGCATTCTCCGTCCTGAATGATAAACACAGTCCTGTTGTCCTGTGTTCTGGCTTTCTTAGGTGCTTTTACAGGAATCATATCCGCTTTATCATGTCTGTGAGCCAGACAGGTAAATGCAATCGGACATTCTGCACATTTCGCCTGACCGTTGGGAACACATATCACAGCTCCCAGTTCCATCAGTGCCTGATTAAAGTCTCCCGGACAATCTGAGGGCATGATCTGCGAAACCTGCTGTTCTATTTTTCTGCGGACAGACTGCCGGCTGATGTCTTCCGTACTCTCTGTAATTCTGGAAATCACACGCAGTACATTCCCGTCTACAGCCGGAACCTTTTCCCATATGCGATCGATGCAATGGCACCGGCTGTATAACTTCCTATTCCCTTTAACGACAAAAGCGCCTGATAATCTTCAGGCAGTCTGCCATTATATTCATCTTTTACAGTTTTCGCCGCTTCCTGCATGTTCCGAACGCGGTTATAATATCCAAGTCCCTCCCATAACTTCAGAAGTTTCTCTTCAGGACATTCCGCCAGTGACTGAATATCCGGGAGTTCTGTGATAAATCTCTGAAAATAGGGTTTCACTGCCTCCACTCTGGTTTGCTGCAGCATAATCTCCGACACCCATGTATAATAAGCATTGTCCTTATCTCTCCATGGAAGAATCCTCTTATTATCCCTGTACCATTTTACCAGAGGCCGCACAATCTCTTCAAGTACCATAATTTATCTTTTCCTCGTTTATTTACTGTTCACTCCATTCTCAGTAACGCCGCCAAAATTCATTTCAGATTACCTGTGGCAATTGGATTTTGGCCTGTATGTCATTTTATCACAAAACAGAAAAAACACTAATACATAAAATAAAAAGGACCGTACACATTTTACCGTATCTCGATCCTTCTTGTCTTATTCATTATTTTTTACATTTTAATTTCAAATAACACACAAGCCCGACAATAATGATCAGAAGTGCTGCTATGTAAGCTATTTTAAAGGCCAGTGCTGTAGTAAAAAGATCTATAGCAGAAACAACGCCAATCAAAATAAGCGCAACTCCACTTGCTTTTGCCATCTTCTCTTCATCATAAAGCTTCTTACTGATGTCCGAGTTTCCACCTTTCAGGAAAATATCCCCATGTCCTGTCAGAAGCATTATTCCTACTATGAAAGCGGCAATTGTCAGTATGATGTTTAAAGAATCAAAATTCATAACCTTCCCCTTTCTTTCTGCATTTTACCATACAGAACCTTTTTCTTTTATAGAAATCCGGGACTATTGTTTCGCATACAATGATCCCGGAATATCCATACCTGTTTTATTTTTCAGAAAACTGTTCAATGCCTCCAATTAAAAGATTACAGAAAAGTAATTCCTGATCAATATTAATAGAAACATACGATTGGAATATTGCAGTCAATAATATTATAAAGTTCTGCTGCTTTCTCCGGCGGCATATTGATACATCCATGCGAACCGCCTTCCATGAAACGATCTCCACCAAAGTACGGCTGCCAGTCTGCATCATGAAAGCCAATTCCTCCATTGAATGGCATCCAGTACGTTACCGGCTGTTCATATTCGTATTTACCATTTGCCAGCTGCTTACCTCTGAGCACATCCGGACTCTTCTTATAATAAAGCGTATAAATACCGGCCGGAGTCTGACGGTCAGAATATCTCATATCACCGGAAACAATATCTGACTCAAAGATATCTTCTCCGTTCTGGTAGAAATACATATGCTGTTCGGACAGATCCACTTCAATATAAGTATTTCCTATATCATTGTAACCATGTGCATTGGCTGTCATAGAATAAACCGGCTCTCTGGTTGTCTGTGTCCCTGACTGGATTTCCTGTGTCAGCTGTGCAACCTCTGAAACCTGGTCTATCTGCCATCCATATGCAGAACCGTATACACTGACAGTTCTCCCACTTGTTGTCTGGAACTCTCTTTCAGTTCCCACCGTATCATGGGCCGCTGCAAGCTGCGCCACATAATCTGCGATGTGCTGTCTGAAAGATGTATCATCCATGATCAGCTGTCCTTTTTCATCAAAATTCAGCCAGTCTTTAATCGTATTGCCATCCAGGGTTTCCGTTTCATCTCCAAAAGTATACGTAATGCTTGCTTTTGTGAAATTATTACATGCATTAAGAGACGCCTGCAGATCCGGATTGTCGCTGGTGATATCTGCTTTTACATACACATCCGGCTCACTGTCGAAATCAACCGAAGTTTTATTTCCCGAAACAGCTTCCGAAAGCACGTTATAAGCATTTTTCAAATCCAGCTTACTTCCCTCTGTCTCCGGAACAATCTCAAACTGCGAATCTCCATATGCGACATATGCATTCTCAGGAGCTACCTGATTCTCTTTCTGTGCACAGTTAAGTGCCTTCACCTGTTTTTTACAGCTTTTCTTTATCGTAAGTCGTGTTCTCAGCGGCTGTATAGCTCTTCTTTTCAAAAAAACCCTCTGATCCATTCATAAGGTTTCTGATCTTTCAAAAGTTTCAGAACACTTCCATCAGAAACATAACTATAGCCGATCTGATCTCCGCTGATCGTCTGCGGATCCAGATTTCTGGAATCAACCTCTATGGAATAGTTCTCTACTGTCTTCGCAATCTTCTGTTCTGCCTCATAAGCAGTTTTACCCGAACAGTCAATACCATTGATCGATGTTCCTTCAAAGAATTTATCCGAATAATAATATGACATACCCGCATATGCAGCTCCGGTGCTTACAATAACCATTGCCACTGCGATTCCTGTAATCTTCAATCCTTTATGCTTCTTTCGGACAGGTGGTTCATAAGGTGCAAGATCTTCATCATTGATCGGTACATACGAAATTCTCCCCGGTCTTGCGGATTTATGGCGTCTGCCAGTTGTTTCCTTACTGCCATTTGGGACTGTGTTGTTTTTTTCCTCTTTGTTGCCCATCTATTTTCTCCTCAACATAAATGTTACCGTTCATTTTTCCTGAAGCCTATTACTTTTGAATCATATTACTGTTGATTCGGTTAATTAAGAGGCTTGCTATAATTCTTAATAATACGCTTCACAATACACAGAATTTATGTACTGATCACATAAACCTGCGCTGCATGTTTCATTATAACATAATTCTTCCAATTTGCACCTACTATTCACCTTTTTCTCATTTTTTATTACTGTTTGCAGGTAATATCCCCGAAAAATGTTTCTTTGGCAAATCCTTGTGATTTTTCTTATTTTACTAGGCCAAGTCTGCGTTTCATATCCTTCATCACATAGAAATACATGATGATCAGAAGTCCTCCTGCAAGCACCCATGCCATCGGACTGGCCATACATGCTCCCAAAAGTAAACTCTTATGAGCTGCCGCAATCATGGCAGTGATTCCACGTCCTGCCAGTTCTGCAACACCGGCAAGCATTGGAAGCAGTCCGTATCCCATACCCTGGATACCATTCCTGAGCGCATTGACAAAGTGAAGTGGTATGAAAAATACTGCCACGCATTTCACATAAGTATCAACCATAGGAATGACTTCTGCGGCATTATCTGAAATAAACAGATAAGACAGATATTTGCCAAAGAAGAAAATGATCACACCTGTAACAATGGCATAGGTAATTCCTATAATATGCGCACTGTTAAATCCCTGTCTGACTCTGTCCAGTTTACGTGCTCCTATATTCTGTGCATTATATGTTGCCATTGTTGTTCCGATTGCAACATATGCCTGGGTAAAAATATTCTCAATCTTATTTCCTGCCGTAAATGCCGCTACTGCATAGGAACCAAGAATATTCAGCGCAGACTGTACCATCATGGTTCCGATCGCAGTGATGGAATACTGCAGTCCCATGGGAATGCCCACAAGTAATTTCTTTTTTAGGCAATCTCTGAACGAAATCTCCAGTCATCCGCCTTCAGTCTCAATTCCGGTACGTATTTTATGATATAAATCAGGCAAAGCACTCCGGATACTCCCTGTGCTGTGATCGTTGCCCAGGCAGCCCCGGCGACTCCCATATGGAAAACAATAATAAACGTCAGGTCAAGTACTATATTCAAAAGTGCCGCCAGAATCAGAAAATACAATGGTGTCTTACTGTTTCCCAGTGCTCTCAGAATACTGGCCAGGATATTATATAATACCTGTGCAAAAATACCTCCGCATATGATCATAATGTAGGTATATGCATCCTGAAAAATATCCTCTGGTGTATGCATTAATGTCAGAAGCGAGTGCATCCCCACCATACTGACAGCCGTCATTATAACCGAAATGATAATTGAAAGTAACGCCGCATTTCCCACTGACTGGCGCATCTCATCCATCTTTCCTGCACCGAATTTCTGTGAGGTCAGAACTGTAAAACCGGCTGTCAGTCCCATAAGAAAACCTATGATCAGAAACATGATCGTTCCTGTTGAACCAACCGCTGCCAGCCCTTTCGTTCCTACAAATTTTCCTACGATTATGGCATCTGCCATGTTGTAAAACTGCTGGAATACATTACCTATAAATACAGGTATCGTAAAGTCAAGTATCATCTTCATTGGTTTCCCAACTGTCATGTCTGTCTGCATTCCAATAAACCCTCCCTAATCCTTTTTTAATCCTCTTTATTTACTGTTTCCGACATCTGTTTTATCAGATATCAGAGCGATTATAGTTGAAAATTTTTTCCATTTTCAAGATGTGTTTTTAATTCCATGATTTTCTACATAATCACCAAAACAGACAAAAAACCCTCTGATTTGTGTCAGAGGGTTTCGTCAATATCACGAACTGCTGATGTCTGCCAAGCAGTTCTCACAGTTTTTGTATTATATTATTTCTCTACAAGAAGAGATTTTCCTGTCATTTCTACAGGCTGTTCCATTCCCATAAGCTGGATCAGTGTAGGAACGATATCTGCAAGACATCCGTTCTCGCGCAGTGTGTATTTCGGATCTGCATTTACAAGAATAAACGGTACAGGATTTGTTGTGTGTGCCGTAAACGGCTCTCCTGTCTCTTCGTCAATCAACTGCTCTGCATTTCCGTGATCCGCGCAGATAAACATCTGACCATTCACTTCTTTCACAGCTTCAACCGCTCTTCCGACGCATTCGTCAACAGCTTCTATCGCTTTGATAGCTGCCGGCTCAACACCTGTATGTCCAACCATATCCGGATTTGCAAAGTTGATGATAATGACATCGTATTCCTTAGAACGAATTGCAGAAGTCAGTTTATCGCATACTTCATAAGCGCTCATTTCCGGTTTTAAGTCATAAGTTGCTACTTTTGGAGATTTTACCAAAATACGATCTTCTCCTTCATTCGGTTCTTCTACGCCACCGTTAAAGAAGAATGTTACATGCGCATATTTTTCAGTTTCCGCAATACGCGCCTGTTTCATATTGTGTGCTGCAAGGAATTCTCCAAATGTATTTTCGATAGAAACTTTGTGGAATGCAACTTCTTTATTTGGAATTGTTACATCATACTCTGTAAAGCATACATAAGTTAAATCCAGTCTCTTTTCTCTTGCAAATCCTTCAAAGTTATCATCACAAAATGCTCTTGTAATTTCACGTGCACGGTCCGGACGGAAGTTAAAGAAGATAACAGAATCTTTATCCTGAACCGTTCCAACTGGTTTTCCATCTTTTACAATAACCGTCGGCTCTACAAATTCATCTGTTTTTTCTGCTTCATAAGAAGCTTTTACTGCACATACAGGGCACTCTGCTAAAATACCTTCGCCTTTTGTCATTGCATTGTAAGCTTTTTCTACACGATCCCAACGGTTATCACGATCCATTGCATAGTAACGTCCGGATACAGATGCAACTTCACCTACACCAATCTCTTTCATCTTTGCTTCAAGCTGCTCTACATACTCTTTACCTGATGCCGGTGGTGTATCACGGCCGTCAAGGAAACAGTGAACATATACTTTCTTGATTCCCTGTCTCTTGGCGAGCTCAAGAATTCCATAAATATGAGTAATATGACTATGAACTCCTCCGTCAGATACAAGTCCCATCAGGTGAAGTGCAGAATCGTTCTTCTTTACATTCTCACAAGCTGCAAGAAGAGCTTTGTTCTCAAAGAATTCTCCGTCTTCGATAGACTTTGTGATCTTTGTAAGTTCCTGATAAATGATACGTCCGGCACCCATATTCATATGTCCTACTTCTGAGTTACCCATCTGTCCATCCGGAAGACCTACAGAAAGTCCGCTTGCATTTCCTTTTACAAACGGATACTCTGCCATCAGTTTATCCATAACAGGAGTATTCGCAAGTGCTACTGCATTACCCTCTGTCTTATCTCTTAATCCATATCCATCTAAAATCATCAGGACTGTGGTTTTTACTCATTATTTTCTCCTTCATTTCCCAAAAATTAATCTTATTTTATGTCCGTTAATATTATAACGATTTTCTTCTTGAAATTCAACTATTATATGATTGTATTTATGGACGTACATTTTAATCTGGAGTATAATATATTCAGATTACAATTTTATATAACTAATATGTTGATTCGTCTTTTCTTTGCTTGCATATAGTTTTTACAGATTTGGAGTGCTTAGTATGCTTCATGAAGTTAGTTTTCATTCCTTTAATGACCGTGATGAGGTGCAAGGTTGGGTTTATGTACCTGCCTGCAAACCAAAAGGAATTGTACAGGTGATCCATGGCTTTGGTGAACATTCCCGTCGTTATTTCCATATGATCGTAAAATTTATGGATGCAGGGTATATCGTTGCTGCAGATGACCATGTTGGACATGGAAAAACTGCAATGTATAACGATACCTGGGGTGACTGGGGTGATGCTGGTTTCCATACGATGATGGAAGATGAACATAAGTTAAAAGAAATCGTCAGCAAAATGTATCCTGATCTTCCTTATTTTATGTTTGGACACAGCATGGGATCTTTTATTACGAGAGATTTTGCTGCAAAATATGGAGAAGAACTTACAGGAATCACAATCTGTGGTACAGCTGGTCATTTCCGTGGTGCTACAGAAGCTGAATCTGCCTTATTGGCTGCTGTAGCTGAAGGAAAAGGGAAAGAATCTGACCCTTCCTTTACTGCTGATCTAATGGGCTGGATGTGTGAACGTTGTGGTAATATTTCCATAGGCAATGAATGGATCTGTTCTGATCCTTATGTTCAGCGAGATCATGCAGAAGATCCATTTGATGCATTTACCCGGCCAACTACAAATCAATCTCTGCTTTATTTTGTTTCAGATGATGAAAGCGATCACTGGTACCGAATGGGCTGGCAAGATTCCTTCTGATCTTCCGATTTATAATATCGGTGGAGATCAGGATCCTGTTGGTGAATATGGAAAAGGTATTTATGAAGTTACCAACTGGCTTGTAGATACTGGACATACAGTAAAAACTCGTGTTTATTCTGGTTACCGCCATGAGATTCATAATTATGATGAAATCAAAGATGAGGTGGAAGCTGGTATTATTTCTTTTATGGATTCGATTTTAGATGAATAATATACATACCAAATTGTAAATAAAACACCACAGGAGATCTTTATTTCCTTCTGTGGTGTTTTTATTTCAGTTGTACTATTTTAATTGACTTAATAAAGATGTTCCGATCGTTCCTTCTGGCATCGTAACACCAAAATTATCTGCGATCGTAGCTCCGATCACTGCAAATGTATCTTGATCTTCTAGCCTTCCATTTTCTTTCATAGACTTTGAATATGCGATAAATGGTGTGTATTCTCTTGTATGGTCTGTTCCTGTATAAGTTGGATCATTTCCATGATCTGCGGTGATGATCAATAAATCATCTTCTTTTAAAACTTCTAACAGATTTCCTAAACCAACATCAAATTTCTCGATCTCTTTTGCAAGAACTGCCTTTGTGTCCTCTTCCATCTCGCAGAGCGGCATACGAAGCGGCCCTACGTTCATTCCCATAAGGTTCATAGCTGTCTTAACAGGAATCGGGTTTACTTCGCTGAACAGCGCATTGATCAGCGGAAGAGCTTTCAGCTGATCCTCTGTTGCTCCCTTGGTGTCGCCGTCGAAATATTTCATGACCATGTCATGTGTAAACTTCGGTGCAACGTTGGAAAGTACGGAGATAACTCCAAGTCCGCCAAGAGAAAGAATCGGAAGTACCTGATCATCATTTCCGGAGTAAAGCTCAAGCTGTCCGTCTGCCAGAGACATCATCTTGGCGATCTGGGAAAGATCTCCTGTTGCTTCCTTGATTCCGACAATGTTCTTTACATTCTTTGCAAGGTAAGCTGCTGTAGCCGGCTGGATGTTGCAGCCTGTACGGCTCGGTACGTTGTACATGATGAGCGGAGTTTCCGGAACTGCATTGGCAATTGCTGTGTAATGAGCGATAAGACCCTTCTGTGTAGCCTTGTTATAGTAAGGTGTTACAATAAGAAGAGCGTCTGCGCCATAGGAAGCTGCTTCCTTGGACATCATGATCGCTGTCTCTGTACAATTGGAACCTGTTCCTGCAATAACAGGCACACGTTTGTTAACTTTATCAATTGTGAACTTAATTGTCTGAAGATGCTCTCCGTGTGTCAGAGTAGAAGATTCTCCTGTTGTTCCACAGATAACGATGGCGTCTGTGCTGTTCGCGATCTGATCCTCAAGGATCTCCTCAAGTTTCTCAAAATTCACTTTACCGTCTTCATGCATAGGTGTTACGATTGCAACGCCTGTTCCTTTAAAAATTGCCATTTGTCTTCCTCCTTCTTTCTTCTGTGAAATATTGCTTATTCCCGTTCCTGGTCAGTCAGCTCTGTTGTTATCGTGGTAATACTATCCACATAGGGCTTCAAAGCATCCGGAAGCCAGCGTCCGGTCATAATTATATGCATACTTTCATCCTTCTGCTTAAGCATATCGATGATCGTCTCAACTGGAGCGATTCCTTTATCCATAAGCCCGAGGATCTCATCCAGCAGCAGAAAATCACACTCTCTGGTAGCAATTACCTTCCGTGCGAAATTAAGGCCATTGAGAATATTAGTTCTCTCTTCTGCCTTTTCCTGCTCACTTAGGTCATTATAGCAGGTGTCCAGTTTTTTCGAAACGGAAAATCTTGAAATCAAAATTATCCAGTTCCTCAAGGAAATCCAGTTCTCTGCGTTCCCTGCCCTTGAGGAACTGTATGATGATCACACTTTTTCCCTGTGTAGCAAAGCGCAGCCCCTGGCCTACAGCCAGAGTTGTCTTTCCTTTCCCGTTCCCGCAATAAACCTCTGTTATTTCTCTTTCCATGATTTTTCCTCTTACTGTTAGTGAAACCGGTAATTCCCCATTTTTCTGATT
>ENA-OQNJ01000466-OQNJ01000466.1-human-gut-metagenome-genome-assembly--contig:-NODE-466-length-10260-cov-2.056252_pt1 | contig 10260 bp, 18 predicted proteins | sample MGYA00242630_ERZ504882 | MGnify/ENA primary metagenome ERZ504882 (study PRJEB26092, sample SAMD00036408) | human gut metagenome | host: Homo sapiens | study: EMG produced TPA metagenomics assembly of... | reverse complement strand
TAAATGTACCGTTATACAGAAACTGAGGTACGATTTCAGTTTTTTAGTTTTTTCAGAGATAGACATGGGTTTTCCTACCTGAGCTTTAAATTAAATTCTTATTTCTTAATTATATTAAAAAGAAAGAAAATTCTATAGAAAACTGACTCATAAATAGCTAAAAACAGGTAAAAAAAGAGTTAAAAAAATGCTAAAATGAAAGAGGGTGGGATTTTTAAGGCTGATGTAGAGTATAATGAAAGAAAGAATAAAAATGGGGTGTACAGGGATAAGATGAGAGTTCTGCTGGTTTTTTTCAGAAATGATAATTCCACTGATTTTATTTTACGTTGTCGGTTTCGGTGTATTAATGAAATGTGACATCTATGAGGAATTTGTAAAGGGCGCAAAAGAGGGCTTAGAGACAGTCATTCAGATTCTTCCAACATTAATCGGGCTTATGGTGGCAGTAGGAGTCCTGCGTGCTTCAGGATTTTTGACCATGCTTGGAGAAGTGCTCGGAAAGGTGACAGAGCCGTTTGGATTTCCGTCGGCTTTAGTACCGCTTACAATTGTGCGGATGTTTTCTTCAAGTGCGGCAACAGGGCTTTTACTTGATGTTTTTCGGGAATTTGGAACGGATTCTCGAAACGGAAAAATTGCTTCTATTATGATGTCGTGTACGGAAACAATTTTCTACACAGTGTCGGTGTACTTTATGGCAGCAAAAATAAAGGATACGAGATACACGATAGCAGGCGCATTTCTTGCTTCTGCGGTGGGAATTGCTGCAAGCGTATGGCTTGCAGGCTACATGGGGTGAAAAAGGTTGACAACCCCAAATTTAGATGTTACTATGGTAGCACGTTAAAATATGAAAAATGGATATTATAATGGAGTGAGCGAGAGAACCCACGGTTTTAATCGTTTGAAAATACATAGAAAGGCAAGGGTCGAAAAAGAAAAATGAGATATTATGATAAGATAACACCAGATGGAACAAAAGATTTACTTTTCGGTGAATGTGAACAGCGTTCACAGGTAACAAAGACCCTGAAGGACTTGTTTACAGCCCAGGGGTATCGGAGGGTTATGACACCCGCACTTGAATTTTATGATGTATTTGGAAAATCAGCGGCGAAATATCTGCCAAAGGAAAGTATGTATAAACTGATAGACCATAAAGGAAGACTGATGGTACTCTGTCCGGATTGTACCGTACCTGTGGCCAGATTGACGGCAACCAGATTAAAAGGAATGCCGATGCCGCTTCGTTTATTTTATAACCACAATATTTACCGTATGTTTCCGGAGTTAAAAGGAAAGAGTACAGAAATCAATCAGGTGGGAATTGAACTGATTGGCGGAGAAAAATTAAGAAGTGACCTTGAAGTGGTTGAACTTGCAGCAAGATGTTTAAGTACCATCGGAAATGGAAAATACCGTCTGGAATTATGTGATATCGGTTACTTTAAGGCGATTATGAACAGCCTGGATGTGGATGAAGACACCAAAGAAGAAATCCGTTATCAGATTGAACAGTAAAAACTATGCTTCGCTTACAGATATGCTTGGAAAATACAAAGACAGCAAAGCAGCGCAGGCACTTTTGAAGCTGCCAAGATTATTTGGCGGTGCAGAAGTATTTGAAAAGGCGTATGAACTATTTGATGAAAATGGCGCAAAAGAAAGTCTGGATTACTTAAAGGGAATTTATGAATACTTGCAGGCACTGGGACTTGGTGATAGAGTAATCATCGATTTGGGACTTGTTAACCTGGCAGAATATTATACCGGAATTATCTTCCGCGGTTATTTCCACGGAATTGGAGAGCAGGTGCTTTCAGGCGGTCGTTACGACCAGCTTCTGCATGATTTTGGAGTGGAAGAATGTTCTGTCGGATTTGGAATCAATGTAGATTTGGCAAGCCAGAAAGTAAAAACAGTAGAGGAAAATATACCGGAAGTGCTGGTATTTGCACCGGATACGAAGTTTTTGGCAAAAGCAGTCCATCATCGCAGAGAACTGGAAGACCAGGGCATGCTGACGGAAAACTGCGTTTTTGATACAATGGAAGAAGCATTTGATTATGCAAAAATGAGAGGAATACCGAAAGTGCATCTGGTGGGAGATGATATTACCGTTTGTTTAACGAAGAAAAAATAGGAAGTATAGCTACTCACTGGGAGGCAATGAAAGATGAAACCAATTAGAATCGCGCTTACAAAGGGGCGTTTAGAAAATAAAACAGTAGAACTTTTAGAACGTTTAGGATATGACTGTACCAATGCCAGAAAAAAACGGCAGAAAATTAATCATGCCAATTGGAAATGGTGAAATCGAAGTCGTGCTTGCGAAGGCGGCCGATGTTGTTACTTATGTAGAAAGTGGTGTCTGTGACATGGGTGTAGTCGGAAAAGATACCATCATGGAAAAAGGCGGAACATTTTATGAAGTGGCAGATTTAGGATTTGGAAAATGTCGTTTTGCTGTTGCGACCTTAAAAGAGAAAGACTTATATGAAGGCTATAAAACTTTAACGATTGCAAGTAAATATGTCAATGTCGCAAAAAATTATTTTGAACAAAAAAACATGGATGTAGATATTGTAAAAATTGAAGGCTCCGTAGAACTTGCACCGGTACTTGGACTTGCAGATGCAATTGTAGATATTGTGGAAACCGGTACAACTTTAAAAGAAAACGGGCTTGTTGTAAAAGAAGAGGTGTGTCCGGTCAGTGCCAGACTGATTGTTAACATCGCAAGCATGAAGCTTAGAAAAAAAGAAATCGAAGAATTAATTGATAAAATCGAAAAAGATATAAAAAAAGAGCAAAGGAGGCCTAGAAAATGACGTATGTATTACCGGAAAAATTAAAAGACTTAAATCCTTATGACCCTGTAACGGAGGATTTTCGGATTCATCTTGATGCAAATGAAAGTTTCTGTGAAGTACCGGAAAATATCAGGCAGGAAATTTTAAATGCGGTTTCTAATATTGCATTTAACCGTTATCCTGACCCGTACGCAAGAAAATTATGTGAAAAAGCAGGTGCATATTATCATGTAGACCCGAAACTTTTAACTGCCGGAAATGGTTCGGATGAATTAATTTCTCTGGTAGTACCGTATTTTCTGGACGAGGGTGATACGATGCTTGTCGCAGTACCGGATTTTTCCATGTACTGGTTTTATGCACCGTTTCACAAAATCAAAGTAGAATCCCTTCAAAAAGAAAACAGCATGAAAACTTCAGCAGAAGAGATTTTACAGCGTGCGAAAGAGAAAAATGCAAAACTGCTGATTTTTTCCAATCCGTGTAATCCGACTTCTCTTGGAATCGGACGTGACGATATTATAAAAATTATCGAGGGTACAGATGCGCTGGTGATTGTGGATGAAGCTTATATGGAATTTGAAAATGAAAGTAATTCCGTCTTAAACGAAGTAGAAAATTATGATAATTTAATTGTTTTAAAGACTTGTTCGAAGGCATTTGGAATGGCAGCAATCCGCCTTGGAATTGCAGTTACCAACGAAAAGTTGACAGGAATTTTACATGCAATCAAAGCACCGTATAATGTCAATTCCGTGACACAGGCAATCGGATGCGTATTAGTTTTCTTCATCCGGAATATCTGACTTCCTGCATTGATAGCTTTAAAGGCATCCAGAGACGAGTTATATCAGGCGGTGAAAGCGATGGAAGATAAAAAAACAGAAATCGAAACCGTCTACGAGACGAGTACAAACTTTATTTTTATGAAGGTAAAACGTGCAAAAGAAGTGTTTGAAGCATTAAAGCAAAGAGGCATTTCGATTCGATTTATGAATGGCTATCTTCGAGTAACCGCAGGAACAAAAGCAGAAAATAAAGAAGTGATGGAAGCACTTTGGGAACTGATTCAGTAGGAGGCGGATATGAGAGAAAAGCAGATTATAAGAACCACAAAAGAAACAGACATCAATCTGACTCTGAATTTAGATGGAAGCGGAACGTATAACGGAACTTGCGGAGTTGGATTTTTTGACCATATGCTGAGTGCATTTTGTGTTCATGCGGGGTTTGATTTAGACCTTAAGATGAAAGGCGATTTGGAAGTAGACTGTCATCACAGTATTGAAGATTTGGGAATTGTGCTGGGACAGGCATTTGCGGAAGCAGTTGGTGATAAGGGAAGTATCTGCCGGTACGGAAGTTTTTATATTCCAATGGATGAGGCACTTGGTTTTTGTTCCCTGGATATCAGTGGACGTCCATTTCTGGTATTTGACGCAGAGTTTACGAATCAAAGTGTAGGAACATTGGACTGCTGTATGGTAAAAGAATTTTTCCGGGCATTTGCATTTAACGGCGGAATTACACTGCATTTGAAATGTTTGTACGGCGAAAATGACCATCACATCATAGAGGCATTATTTAAGGCAGTGGCACATGCATTAAAAGAAGCAGTAAAGCCAAATGGCGGACAAATCTTATCTTCAAAGGGGATGCTGGCATGATAGCAATTATTGATTATGGGGCAGGAAATCTGTTTAGTGTAAAAAACTGCATTGGATTTTTTGCAAAAAGAAAGTACAATAACAGAGGATGTGCAGGAAATCCGTAAGGCAGATGCAATGATTCTTCCGGGAGTCGGAGCATTTCCGGATGCCATGCGCATGTTGAATGAAAAACGGACTTGATAAAGTTATCTGTGAAGAAGCGCAAAGAAAACCACTGCTTGGAATCTGTTTAGGTATGCAGATGTTATTTGAGACAAGCTATGAGTTTAAAGAAACAAAAGGGCTTGGACTCTTAGAAGGCAGTGTCGTTCCAATTGATGGAGGCGGATTAAAAATTCCTCACATGGGATGGAATAACCTGACGATTTTAAATCCGTGTAAGATGACAGAAGGATTAAAAGAAGATGCTTATGTGTATTTTGTACATTCCTTCCGTGCAGAGACAAAGGACGAAAATATTTCCTGCTATACGATGTACAATGAGAAAATTCCGGCACTTGTGCATAAAGGATTTGTATATGGAGCGCAGTTCCATCCGGAAAAAAGCGGTTCGGTGGGACTGGGATTACTCGAAAGATTTGCTGATTTAGCGAAAATACAGGAGGAAGAGCGATGATTATATTACCGGCAATTGATATTAAAGATAAACAATGCGTACGTCTGGTAAAGGGAGATTATGCAACTGCTCATCAGGTTGCCGAAAGCCCTTATGAGACTGCAAAATCTTTTAAAGCTGCAAATGCCTCCTGGATTCACATGGTAGACCTTGACGGTGCAAAGGAAAGAAAACCAGTCAATCAGGAGATTTTTGAACGTGTGGCAAAGGAATCCGGATTAAAAGTAGAAGTGGGCGGAGGAATCCGTGACATGAAAACAATTGAATATTATCTGGAGCGTGGAATTGAGAGGGTGATTCTTGGTTCTGTCGCAGTAAAAAATCCGGAGCTTGTAAAAGAAGCTGTAAAAGAATTTAAAGAGCGCATTGCGGTTGGAATTGATGCAAAAAATGGAATGGTTGCAACAGAAGGCTGGCTGGTAAAAAAAGCGATGTCAGTTATCTGGATTTGGGACTTGCGATGGAAGACGCAGGCGTAAAGACTATTATTTTTACCGATATTTCAAGAGATGGAACTTTAACCGGAGTTAATACCGAACAGCTTGGACGTTTAAATGAGACCGTATCCTGCAACATCATTGCAAGTGGAGGAGTCAGTTCCATCAAAGATATTGAAGATTGCCTGGAGTTGAATCTGTATGGATGCATCTGCGGAAAAGCACTTTACACAGGAGCATTAAACTTAGAAGAAGCAGTGCGAAAGGCGGGTGTGCAGACATGTTAGCAAAACGAATTATTCCGTGTCTGGATGTCCGTGACGGAAAAGTGGTAAAAGGTGTCAATTTTGTTGGAATCAAAGAAGTCGGAGACCCGGTGGAGTGTGCCATTGAGTATGACAAACAGGGGGCAGACGAAATCTGTTTTCTGGATATCACGGCGACCCATGAAGGAAGAGGAACAATGGTTGATGTCGTCAGAAGAACGGCAAAACATGTTTTTGTTCCTCTGACAGTAGGCGGAGGAATCCGTACAGTAGATGATTTTCGTGAGATTTTAAGAGCTGGTGCGGATAAAGTCTCGGTCAATTCAGCAGCAGTCAGACGACCGGAGCTAATTCGTGAAGCAGCGGAAATCTTTGGAAGTCAGTGTGTGGTTGTCGCAATTGATGCCAAACGAGATGAAACTGGCACATTTAAAGTTGTGGTAAACGGCGGAAGAATTGATACCGGATTAAATGCCGTAGAATGGGCTAAAAAAATGTCAGGAACTTGGTGCAGGAGAAATCCTTCTGACTTCAATGGATACGGATGGATGCAAAGAAGGATTTGACCTGGAACTTTGCAATGCCGTCTGTAATGTGGTCAGTATTCCGGTCATTGCAAGTGGCGGATGCGGAAAACTGGAACATTTTTCGGAAGTGTTTGAAAAGAGCGGTGCAGATGCGGCACTTGCAGCTTCCCTGTTTCACTTTAAAGAGCTGACTGTCGAAGAAGTAAAAGAACATTTAAAGGAATGCGAAATTCCGGTAAGGAGATAGAGATGGATTTTGACCGTTATTTTGTAAAAGGGGAGTTGATTCCGGCAATTGTGCAGGAAGAGGGAACCGGAGAAGTTTTAATGCTTGCCTATATGAATAAAGAAAGCCTGAAAAAGACATTTGAGACAGGATATACCTGGTTCTACAGCCGTTCCAGACAGGAACTCTGGAATAAAGGTGCAACTTCCGGCCATCTGCAGAAAGTGGTAGATATCAAATCAGACTGCGATGATGATACGCTTTTAGTGACTGTGATTCAGACAGGTGCTGCCTGCCATACCGGAAATCACAGCTGTTTCTTTACAGATATCTGGAAAGAAGGAGGAGAACGTAATTAGACGTTTTTTAATTGTAACAGGCAAGGTGATTTTAGCACCTTTCCTGTTTTGTTTATTTTGGATTTCAAGAATCTTTGAATTATTTTTAAAGATTTCAAGACCAATTGTTACGATTCTATGTGCAATCGGTTCGGTAGGAATTACAATCGGGGCAATCATCCATATTTTTTTCTATCTTCAGGGAAGAGGAATCAGTGTATGGGGGATTGTCCTTTCGGTGTTTTTTGCAGCAGCCCTGATGGTTGTGCCGGCAGCAGGTGTTGGAGTGGTAATCGTAGTGTTGGAGGGAATTTGCAACGGGATTTATCGAATGTACCGTCCGGCGATGGAAAAGATGAATCTGGAAGAAGAGAAAAAAGATTATCATCTTGCGGAATGTGAGTGGGATGAAAAGACACCGGACGCTCCCTGGAAAAATAAAGAAGAATGCGAACGAAGAATTCATTATTTTAAAGGGGTAAAAGATAAAGAAGAACTGGAAAAACGGCTTTCCGGGCTCTTACGGATTTACCGGCCAGAGAAAGAATTTGCCGAAGATGCACTGACACGAAGCATTTTGGATGAATTTGAGTATCTAAAGGGCAGGCTTCCGGAGAAAGCAAAAGATGTATGATGAAAAATGCAAAAACCGCCCGAAGAAATCCTGTCCGAGAAGTTGACAAGACCTTGAAAAGCGATATAATAAAAGAATAAAGAATGTTTAAAATTCAATTATTGTGGAGGAATTTAAAATGAAAGTATTAGTTGAAACATCTGCAAGACATTTACATTTATCACAGGAACATCTGGAAATCCTTTTCGGAAAAGGTCATGAGCTGACAGTGAAAAAAACTGCTGAGCCAGCCGGGACAGTTCGCATGTGAAGAAAAAGTAGAAGTAGTTGGACCGAAGAACTCTTTAAAAATGTCCGTATTAGGACCGGTAAGAAAAGATACACAGGTTGAAGTATCTTTAACAGATGCAAGAGCAATCGGTGTTACAGCTCCAATTCGTGAATCCGGTGATATTGCTGGTTCAGGTGCCTGTAAGCTGGTAGGTCCTGCTGGTGAAGTAGAACTGACAGAAGGTGTAATTGCTGCAAAACGTCACGTACATATGACTCCGGAAGATGCAGAAGCAGCAGGAGTAAAAGATAAAGACATCGTAAAACTGGATATCCAGTCTCCAAACGGTCGTTCTTTAACATTCGGCGACGTTGTAGTTCGTGTAAGCGCAAGCTATGCAACAGCTGCACATATCGATACAGATGAAGCAAACGCTCTTTGCCCAGGTAAAGAATGCTACGGCGAAATGATTAAATAATTAAAAACAGTCATGATTGAAAGTCCTTTAGATGAGAATACTCATTTAAAGGACTTTTTTTGATTGGAATCAGAGGCAAAATCAGCGCAAAACGTCACACTTGTGCAAAATGCACCAAAACCGTCCATGATTTTCGTATATTAATAATGGTTGATTTTGATTGATTTTGAATGAAAATGATTGTATAATACAGTCATAGCAAGAGAGAACAAGAAAGAACAGAACAGAGAAAGAACAGAGCAGGAGGGAAAACATGATTTACACAGTTACATTTAATCCATCCCTTGACTATATTGTTTCTGTGAATGGGTTTGAACTTGGAAAAACGACCGTACCGATTCGGAACTCTTATACCTGGAGAAAGGAATCAACGTTTCGATTGTTTTGAAAAATCTGGGAATCGATAATACAGCACTTGGATTTATGGCAGGATTTACCGGAGAAGAGATTCAGCGCAGAGTCGAAGAGATTGGCGTAAAGGCAGATTTCATTTCAATCGAAGATGGAATTTCAAGAATCAACCTGAAGTTAAAAAATATTGAGGGAACAGAAATTAATGGTCAAGGACCGAAAATCAGCAAAGAAAAACGCGAAGAACTGCTTCAGATACTAGACAAATTAAAAGAAGGCGATGTGCTGGTTTTAGCAGGAAGCATCCCATCCAGTTTACCGGATGATATTTACAAAAACATCATGAAGCGTCTGGAGAAGAAAAACATTCTGATTGCAGTGGACGCTACAAAAGATTTACTTTTAAATGTATTAGAACATCATCCATTTTTGATTAAACCAAACAATCATGAGCTTGGAGAAATCTTTGGAGTGGAATTAAAGACGAGAGAATCCGTCATTCCTTATGCGAAGAAACTTCAGGAAAAAGGAGCAAGAAATGTGTTGATTTCTATGGCAGGAGAGGGTGCAGCCCTCGTTGCAGAAGACGGAAGTATTTATCTTGCCGAAGCACCAAAGGGAACACTGGTAAACGGTGTCGGTGCAGGAGATTCGATGGTGGCAGGGTTCCTTGCAGGCTGGCTTGAAAAACACGATTACAGACATGCATTCCATACAGGAATCGCAGCCGGAAGTGCAAGTGCATTTTCCGAATATCTGGCAAGCAGGGAAGAGGTTCAGGCTGTGTATGAGCAGGTAACATCAAAAGAATATAAAGAACAATAAGGAAAGAGAGGGAGAAGTAAAGGTATGAGAATTACAGATTTACTCGATGCAAGAAGTATTTCGCTTGACTGTTCGCCAAAAACGAAGCAAGAGGCATTGGATACAGCAGTTGCCCTCATGGTAAAGAGCGGAAAAATTAATGACGAAGAAGCTTACAGACGTCAGGTTTATGCAAGAGAAGAAGAAAGTACAACAGGAATAGGAGAAGGAATTGCAATTCCTCATGGAAAATGTGATGCCGTAACAAAACCTGGTCTCGCGGCAATGGTAATCAAAGATGGTGTTGATTTCGATGCATTAGACGGAGAGCCGGTTACCCTGCTGTTTCTGATTGCAGCACCAAATACAAAAGATAATGTACATCTGGATGTATTAAGTAAGTTATCTGTACTTATGATGGATGAAGATTTCTCAAATGGACTGAGAAATGCAAAAAGTGTAGAAGAATTTTTGAAAATCATTGACAAAGCCGATGATGAAAAACCAGACATTGATGAACGTCTTGAAGATACAGGAGCAAAAGAAGATTCCAAAGTAAAAATTCTTGCAGTTACCTCTTGTCCGACCGGTATTGCTCATACTTACATGGCAGCAGAGGGACTTGAAAAAGCAGCAAGAGCCAAAGGATGCTTTATTAAAGTGGAAACCAGAGGTTCCGGTGGAGCAAAAAACGTACTGACAGCAGCAGAAATTGAAGAAGCAGACTGCATTATCGTTGCAGCTGATGCACAAGTTCCGATGGATCGTTTCGATGGAAAGAAATTGATTGAATGCCAGGTATCTGACGGAATCAGTAAAGCAGATCAGCTCGTTGAACGTGCGATGGCAGGAGATGCACCGATTTATCAGGCAAAGGGTGCAGTAC
>ENA-OQNJ01000465-OQNJ01000465.1-human-gut-metagenome-genome-assembly--contig:-NODE-465-length-10263-cov-2.771310_pt1 | contig 10263 bp, 10 predicted proteins | sample MGYA00242630_ERZ504882 | MGnify/ENA primary metagenome ERZ504882 (study PRJEB26092, sample SAMD00036408) | human gut metagenome | host: Homo sapiens | study: EMG produced TPA metagenomics assembly of... | reverse complement strand
TTGAGCGCAGACACACCAGCATTTTCTGTCTGATAATGAAATGTTTCACTGTTTTCTAATCGATAATCTTATCTTATAGTTTATCAAATTCCGAAAGAAATTAATAGACTTTTTCTTCTGCACATCAAAAAAATGGCCGTCCCATTCCTCAGTGCAAGGATCAGACGGCCATTTCTCACTATCAGTTTCCAGTTTTATTTCTCATACAAAAACTCTTCCGGAAGTGTTACGCCGAAGTCTTTTGCCAGATGGCGGAATTCATCCGGTGTGATCGTCTGGCGTTTCGTTGGCTGCATAGAAAGTGTTTTTACCAGGATTTCTGCAGATTTTTCTGCGGTATGCATCAGACCGAAGGTCAGGTCAAAATCAAAGCCGGCGGCGAACATGCCGTGGTGTGCCCAGATGGCAAGATCATATTTCTTCATCAGCTCGCTCGTGGCAACGGCGATCTCTCTGCCTCCCGGAACCATCCACGGAACGACACCGATTCCGGACGGGAATACAACAGGACACTCGGTTGCCATCTCCCAGAGTTCGCGGGTAAATACTTTATCTTCCAGCGGCAGAACAAAGGTAAGCGCGATCACGTTGGTGGTATGTGCATGGTAAAACAACGCGGTATCTTTCGTCCTGAAGTTTTTTTACCTCCAGGTTCATCAGATGGCTCGGAAGCTCTGATGTCGGGCGACCTCCGTTGACGAGACCCCAGACGATGCGGTTAATTTTCACCTTTTTCATCCAGCTCAATCATACAGATGCTGTCTTCCGGTTTGATTGTGACATTTCGGAAATTATTTTCCGCTTCCGGTTACCAGGAAATACTCTCCCGCAAGATTTGGAACGACGGTTCCGATCGAATTCCACTCTCTGGCCTCAAAATTTTCTTTTACCTCTTCAACCTCTTCCGGTTTCACACGGTAAGAAAGGTTTCCGCCGTTTCTCTCATGCCATCCCTGCTCCTAGCCATCATTTGCCATTCGGATAAAGCCCTTTACAAATTCTGCATCTAAAAATCTCATGATATTTTCCTCTTCTTTCTCTCTTTTCCTCTTCTTTTATCGATATTTACCGGCACACAACCTCTACCGGCACATCCAGGATTTTTGCAACTTTCAGAATCGTATCAATATGATGTCCGACAGCAGCTGCCATATGATGTGTTGGTCCCGCCTCACTCCATCTGTTGCAGAACTCTCTTGCCCCAATGGAGAAACGTGTTCTCATGTTTGTATCGCCAAAGGTAAAGATCGGACCATCCTCATTGACACCCTCTGCAGCAACAAATTTAAAATGACCGTCTTTATCCTGCGTAATTCCAAGATATGTAACATCTCCGACCGGCGGATAAAACTGCGTCAGATATCCGCCGCCCGTCTTGCCATGAAAAACATCAACGATTTTCATGGACGGTTTTTTCGCCTGCGAAATATCAGCATCTCCCGATCCGGAGTGGCCGATAATACAGATATCCTCATTGAAATCGATCGAATACATCTCAGAAAGCTGACCGGTTCCGGCGATTGTTTTCAGAATGCTCATTGCCATTGCAACTTTCATATCACCCTCTACGGCACAAGCTGTACCCTGTTTGATCAGCATGGAAAATGCCGGGATCAGCATGCTGTCCAGTTTTCCGGCAACCCCTTTTGCAAAGCCGTCATAATGGGATGCCACCATGCCAAGGTCTTCTTTTTTCACCCACTCTTCAAATGCAACGACATATTTTGCCATATCCCATACGGTCTCTACCGTTGCACCGCCCTCGATATCAAAAGTATCCAGAATCTCCTCTGCCTTGGCGCGGATTGCGGCCTCATCTGTAACAGGATCCGCGATTGCCCATATTTTCTCCCAGTCGAACTGTTTCGTATAAAGTCCCATCCGGTTGTAAAGATTGGTTTCATCGATATACAGGTCCATCATTCCCGGATATGGTCTTCCGATCTGGGCAATATTGGTGTAGCGGAATCTTCTGCGTACCTGGGCTGCCCGGCACCACTCATCGATTTCCTTTGCCACGTAAGCATCTCCGCCTTCTACAACACCGGTGATGACGGCATGACGTTTGCCCGCACGCTCCAGATCGGCTACCATCTCACCGACTGCACCACAGGCATACAGCTCACCGAGCCATTTTGGCGTATCGGTATTGGCATAATCCGGTGCTTTCCGTTTCTGCACATTCACAAGCACAACCGGCACATTCAGGTCACGGACTGCCGGGAGCATATTGTAGCTGGTCGCGTAGGTCAGAAGCTGTAAAATAACAAGATCTACATCCGCTGCACGAAACTTATCTCCTGCTTCCATCGATAATTCTTTCGTTGTAACGATTCCACCATCGATCATTTCAACGGTATCCGGAATCGTCTTTTTGAACGCATCATACTGTGTCTCAAATTCCGGAACCAGCGTCGGGAACTGCGGCAGATATGCACCCAGTGCGATTGCAAATACACCTACTTTTGCTTTTGTTTCAACTAACATGTTCTTTGCCTCTTTTAACCTTTCGTCTCATTTTTTATGGCTCATATTGTTTGATTTCGAAGGAATGGAAAATACAGTTTCTCGCATCTTTCAAATTGCTGCATTCTTTTCCGGTGATCATCTGTACCGCCAGATTTCCGATGGCAGTTGCCTCGGTCGGTCCCGCCAGCACGGTTCTTCCGGTCTTTTCTGCTGTCAGCCGGTTCAGATAACCGGCATTGGCGCCGCCGCCTACGACATGAATAGTTCGGTACCGGCAGCCTGTTTTTTCTTCCAGTTCTTTTAATGTCTTTGCATAGCATACTGCCAGGCTGTTATAGATCACTGCTGCAACCTCTGCAATTCCCTGCGGTATCTGCTGGCCACTTTCTTCACATGCCTTCTGTACCTCGGCTGTCATATGTTCCGGTGCAAGGAAACGATCGTCGTTTGCATCCACGATAGATGGGATGGTGCATTTCGATGCCATTTCGCAGATCGTTCCAAAGCTTAAATCTTCTGCGATTTCTTTTTTCACAGACTGGACCATCCACAGACCCATGATATTTTTCAGGAAACGGTATTTTCTGTTGTAGCCGCCCTCATTGGTAAAATTGTGCTGCATAGCTTCTGTTCCGCAATCGGCCTCTTTTAATTCTGTTCCCATCAGAGACCAGGTTCCGGAGCTGATGTAGAGTACATGTTCCTCATTGCTTGGCACAGCGACTACTGCGGAGCCTGTGTCGTGTGTTGCGGGAAGAACAATCTCACAGTCGAAGCCGACCTGCTCCTGAATTTCTTTTTTCAGACGACCAATCACAGTCCCCGGTTCACGGATCGGCAGGAAGATTTTCTCCGGGTATCCCAGTTTTTGAATCATCTCCCTGTTCCAGTCCCCGGTTTCCGGATTGACGAGCTGGGTCGTTGTTGCATTTGTGTATTCCTGCGCTTTCACGCCGGAAAGCAGGAAATTCAGGTAATCCGGAATCATCAGCAACGTCTCTGCTTTTTCCAGCTGTTCCGGCTTTTTCTTCTTCCACGCCATGAGCTGATAAATACTGTTAAAAATTTGTTTCTGAATACCGGTCGATGCATAGAGTTCTTCCTCCGGCACTGTGCGATAAACCTCCTCATCCATTCCTTTCGTGCGGTCATCGCGATAAGCAACGGCATTTCCGATCCGCTGATCATCCTTGTCCAGAAGGACAAAATCAACTGCCCATGTATCAATTCCGACACTCACCGGGATCTTTCCAAGTTCTCTGCATTTTTTCATTCCGGCCAACACAGCTTCGAAGAGTGCCTCGATATCCCACACCTTCTCACCGTCCCGTTTCTGCATTCCATTCGGGAAACGGTAAACTTCCTCGAGAACCATTTTCCCATCTTCCATATGCCCGAGAATATGCCTTCCGCTGGATGCTCCTATATCAATTGCTAAATAATATCTTTTCATACCCTTCCTCCATTTTCTGTCTCTAATTATAGATAACTTTATGTGGTAAAAAAAGAACACGCTTTGTCTAAAAAAGTGTCCTTATTTGCACTATAACGATGTCATTGATCGTATCCATCTGCATCCGTTCGCTCTTCTTCTCCTTCAGCCGCGCCGGAGTTTTTGCTCCATGGGGTAATTCAAGAAACGTTTTCACAGGAAATTACGGTAAAAAAATTCCGCAGCACTTCTGTGATTGAGGTGCTGCGGAACTTTTTTACATTTTAGGCTGATATCTCATGTTGGATACATTATAAACTGTGATAAACGCTTTCGGATCAAGTTTGTTGATAAAATTCATCAGCTTCTGGTATTCGGTCTTGTCTACGATCGTGATGATTTCTTTGCGCTTCTGCATGTTATAGGCACCATAGGCTTCATAGATCGTAGCACCGCTGTGCAGCTCATGAAGAATAAATTCCCGAAGTTCTTCTTCCTTTGGAGTGATGATACATACCCGGCGTTTGATATTATGGTCAAAAATAAAATGATCCAGAACAATTCCGTTAAAATACGTTCCAAGAATACTCAAAACTACCGTTTTCTTGTCGTAAACGAGTGCTGCAGACAGAGCAACGCACATACCAGACAGAGACATGGCTTTTCCAAGCTCCATATGAAGATATTTATTCATGATCTTTGCTACAATATCAAGTCCGCCGGAAGAAGCATTTCTGTTAAAAGAATACTGAGTCCCACACTGACTACAAGTGTATAGCACAGAACATCCAGCTCCTGACTGTTTGTCATCGAACCAAAATCCGGGAAGAGTTTTTTCAAAAAAGTCCAAGAAAAACAGGAAGCATGATACTGGTGTAGACGGTTTTTACACCAAATTCTCTTCCGCAGGTTAAAAAAGCCGATGATCAGAAGTACTACGTTCAGAATCATGGTGATGGCGGAAAGAGGCAACGGTACAAAGTTGGAAAGTACGATACCAAGACCCGAAATACTGCTGACAGAAGTATGGCTTGGTACCAGAAAAAAATAGACTGCCGCTGCAATAATAGCAACAGCTGCTGTCAGGATCAGGATTTCCAACAGAATCTGAGTATCCTTCAGTTGTTTTTTCATGTTAATTCTCCGTATCTTATTTTTATGGGTGGAAGATCCCTTCCTTATATTAATGGCATTTTGAAGATATGTAAACCCTTTCCGGGAATCATTCCAACATATTTGTGTATCGTTGTTGCTTTTCCGTCAGCTTTCTGTAATACATATCCTTTTTATTGCTTTTTTTCGTTCTATGCTACAATAAAACTGAAACTTAACATTATCTTGTAACATAATCAGGAGAATATTATGAGTGAAAAGGGATTGACCAACATTAGTCTCAAGAAATAAATAAATCAAAGGTTTACCAGTACATTTACAGTAAAAAAAACGACCTCCAAGCTACAGATCGTTCAGGAACTGCAGATGGGTTTATCCACTGTCAGCCAGAACCTGAATCTTCTGGAGCAGGAAGGTCTTATTGTAAAAAAATGGTTTCTTTGAATCCACCGGTGGAAGAAAGGCAAACGCCCTTCAGATTGTATCAGATTTTAAAATTTCCATTGGTATCGGTATTTTAAAAGGGATGTTTCATATTACTGCTGTAGATTTGTATGGAAATGCTTTCTATACAGATACCATTCCGCTTCCATATTCCAACACACCGGATTACTATAAACAGGTTACTGACGCAGTAAAAAAATTCATCTCATCGCGCCAGTATGACAATGACAAAGTTCTTGGTATCTCCATTGCCACACAGGGTATCACATCCCCGGATCATACCACTGTACTATATGGAGATATCATGAATAACGCAGGCATGAAACTGGATGATTTTTCCAGATATCTTCCATATCCCTGTTATCTGGAACATGATTCGAAATCAGCTGCGTTCCTTGAATTATGGAATCATCCGGAGCTTGACAGTGCTGTTATCATCCTGCTGAACCGAAATCTGGGCGGTGGCATCATTACCAATCATCAGATTCATCAGGGGATCTCCATGCACAGCGGAACTCTTGAACATATGTGTATTAATCCCGACGGCCCACTTTGCTACTGCGGCAGCCGTGGCTGCCTGGAAACCTACTGCTCTGCCAATGCACTGGAACAGGCTGCAGGTATTCCTGCCAAAGAACTTTTTACCCCCTTCTGCGCGAAAAAAAACTCTCCCCACATCATACAGATCTGGAAAGATTATTTAAAACCATCTGGCATTTGCCATGAAAAATACTTAACCTTTAGTTATTGATGCACCGATCATCCTCAGCGGATATCTGGCACCTTATTTTACAGAAGAAGATATTGAATATCTGACAGATTATCTCCATACAGCCGCACCATTCATACTGGATAAAACACAGATTCTGGTCGGTACCAACGGACAATATACACCGGCAATCGGAGCGGCTCTGCATTATGTAGAGAAATTTATTCAATCCATTTAACTATAGCAATCCTTATAAATAATGCAATCAAGACAGTTCAGCAGAGTGCGAAAGACAAGAAAGATATCTGACGCAGGACTTCACACTATGATGGGCTGGATTGCTTGCATTATTTTATGGAATTGCTATAGATTGCTATAAATCAGATAAGCTTCCTGCTATTCATACTTTCATATATCGCTGATTTCTGCTATTCGGTTTATCTGGTAATGTCATTTGGATCAAATTCATCTCAAGTGCGGGTTGCAAATAATTTCTGCGGAATCCATCTCTGGACTTTAACCTCAGTTTTTCCATAAGTGTTTTTCTTGTATAAGGCGTATCATACTCCATGATTTCAAGCATTTTCCTGACAGTTTCTGAAAACTGTTCATTTTCTTCATTCATCTGAAGCGAAATATCTTCCAGAATCCTGTCTATCTGTGACAACATAAACTCTATAAAAATGGTAGATTCTCCCGAAACATGACATCTGGCAATCGCATCATAATATTCATCCTGAAATTTTTCAATCTGACTTTCGATTGGAATATACTCAAATACAGGTTTCCATTTAGCTAAAATCGCTGTGTGCCATAATCTTGCCATTCTTCCGTTACCATCAGCAAATGGATGAATAAAGACAAACTCATAATGAAATACACTGCTCATAATCAATGGATGAACACTATTCCTTGATTTCTTCATCCATTCAAACAGTTCATCCATAAGCTGCGGTACAAATTGCGCCGGAGGTGCCATAAAAATACATTCATCTCCATTAAAGACCCCCTCTTCCCCATGGCGAAACTCCCCACATTCTTCCACAAGATATTTTGTCATAATCCCATGAAATTTCTTTAAATCTTTTATACTATAGGGATTAATTTCCGAAAGGCTTTCATACGCCACATATGCATTTTTAACTTCCTGTATTTCTTTCTGTTCCCCCAGTACAAGCCTGCCATTGATTACATCCCTGACCTGCCCCAGAGAAAGAGAATTCGCTTCTATTTTCAAAGATGAATGAATAGATTTAATTCGGTTATTCTTTCTCAGGTTGCGGTTTTTGTTTCCAGACTGCTGATTGCCGTGATTCGCCCTATTTTTTCAGAAATTGAACGACACATATGATAATATCTCATTTGTTATTGTAAATGGCGGTTTATATTCTCCCACAAAACACCTCCAGAATTTCCGTTATCTTGCACACTATCTTGCACACTTTTTTGCGTACTTTCTTCTTCAGGATAGATTCCGTCTACTTCAGTGCTGTCAGAATCCCCATTGCATTGTCATAATCTTTCTCTCCGACCATGATTTCATACAATGTTTTATCTGTTCCGAAATTCCCACCCATGCTGCGGGCAGTTCCCCTGCCCGGGGCTGTCATTTTTTCATCGTGGTTAACTCGCTTTGTTTTGTATTTGATTTTCTCTGAATCTAAGGCTTTACAATACTGCTCATATTTGTCCCTGGATGCACCGAGATAAACTGTTCTGCTGTCGAATAACATAATTACTTCCTCCTTTAGAGTGTTGTGTTTGCAAAAATAATCCAGCCTGCTGGCAACTATAACGAAAAAACAGCAGACATCTGTTTCCAGATTATCTGCTGTCATTATATCATATATATTTACTACTTTGTAGTATAAAAGTATTATTCTACTTCTTCCGGTTCCATGCTTCGCATGTGTTCCTCGTTCTTTACGATTTCATACTTCTGGCGATATTCCTTGAAGTATGTATAATATTCCACACTGTCAGATGGGTAAATCTTTGAATCATGGATATGCATATCCGGATTATCGTCTCCGCTCTTAAGAAGGGCTACCATTGCGCTTGCACAATGTGCAGCAATACGGTTGAAGCTGTTAAGAATGTCTGTATATACAGTTCCCTCTTCCAGTCCGCAATTGCCGTTACTCAGACGCTCTACATGATGCATCTTCAGCTCATTGCATAAGGATGTGATAATCATTCCAAGCGGTGCAACTCTCTGTGCCATCTCTTTGTCATCATTGAGAAATGCACGGCAGGTAAGATTAATCTCCTCACGAACTGCTTCCATTACCACATTCAGCTCATCCCAGGCTTCCTGTGAGAAGTTAGTGTGATTATCATGCATTTCACTGGACATATAGGCAATATAGGAAGCATGGTCACCGATTCTCTCGAAGTCGTTAATGGTATGAAGATAAAGGGATGCCTGCCTTGTCTGGGCACTGTTCATCTCATGCTTTGTGAGCTTCATCAGATAGTCACCAAGACGGCTCTCATATTTATCGATCAGGTTCTCTTTTCTCTGTACCTTGTCAAATTTATCCTGCTGATATTCGTTCAGAAGGTTCATGGCACGGTTAACATTCTTGCGAAGCTTCCTTGCCATACCGCTCATGGCACGATGACACTGTCCAATAGCAAGTGCCGGATAATTCAGAAGACGTTCTTCCAGAAGATCAAAGTCTGCTTCATCTTCCAGTTCCTCTGCACTGTCTTTTACAAGCCAGCACACCAGCTGCTCGATCTTCGGTATGAACGGGAAAAGAACACATACTGTTGCTACACGGAATACAGTATTCAGTAAAGCAATTGCAACCGGTGACATAATCATATCCATAAATCCGAAATGCACAACAGCATTTACAGTGTAGAAGATCACTGACCAGAGGATAAGACCAAACAGGTCATTGATCAGATAAACAAGTGCTGTACGTTTACCATTCTTATTCGCACCGATTGCTGAAATCAGAACCGGACAGGCAGCACCTACACCGATACCAAGAACGATCGGGAATGCACTGGAGAATGTCAGGATACCTGTTACAGATAACGCCTGCAATACACCGACTGTGGCAGATGCACTCTGCAGCACTGCGGTAAATGCAATACCTACCAGAATACCTATCAGCGGGTTGGAAAACATTGTCAGCATGTTTGTAAATGTGGGGCTGTCCTTCAGTGGTGAAACAGCACCGCTCATTGTCTGCATACCTGTCATCAGGATTGCAAAACCAAGCATAATGTTACCGATGTTCTTGTGTACGGAACGCCTACAGAACATGCGCATGATGATACCTGCAATAGCTACCACTGCAGAGATTGTTGCTGTAGATAAAATCTTCGCAATTCCGTTCTTTCCGTCAATATAAGAAAGACAGAGAATCCATCCGGTAATACTGGTTCCGATGTTGGCTCCCATGATAATACCGATGGCCTGCTTCAGTTTCATCATACCGGAGTTTACGAAACCGATAACCATTACGGTCGTTGCGGAAGATGACTGGATTACACTGGTAACTGCAGTTCCGAGTGCAACTCCCTTCAGCGGTGTGTTTGTCATTCGATACAGGAAAGCTTCCAGCTTATTTCCGGCAACCATTTTCAGGCCGTCGCCCATCAATGACATACCGAACAGGAATAACGCTACTCCGCTCAGTAATGACAATATCATTGAAAAAATTTCCATCATTTTCTCCTTTGTCGTCTGCCTGATTTCCCACCTCATCCCAAGAAATCGGCGCATAATGTAAGCAGGTTATTTTACCTGTTTCTAATCAGAATTTAACCTGCCTTTTACTTTTCCATTCTTATTATGTCACGTCCGGGAGATTATTACAATAATTGTTTTTTCAAAAATTGCATTTTTTCCATAGCGTTTAAAATACTGTCGTTTTTTTTCCTGATTTTTCTTGCAGTTTTCATAAAATTTTCCGGCATGCTCCAAAACATATCGGAACATGCCTAAAAATAACATACAATAAATCGGACAGTAAAAAATATGACCCTCATTCAATATCTGTCATTTTTGCATCTCTTAACTGTTTACGGCTGAATGGTCCGAATAAGGTTGGAAGATATTCTTCTTTTTTACATGGCA
>ENA-OQNJ01000464-OQNJ01000464.1-human-gut-metagenome-genome-assembly--contig:-NODE-464-length-10281-cov-3.664566_pt1 | contig 10281 bp, 11 predicted proteins | sample MGYA00242630_ERZ504882 | MGnify/ENA primary metagenome ERZ504882 (study PRJEB26092, sample SAMD00036408) | human gut metagenome | host: Homo sapiens | study: EMG produced TPA metagenomics assembly of... | reverse complement strand
AAACAAATTAAACATGTAGATGAGATGCTGAAGTTTATGAGGATTTTTGTTGAAGATGAAAGATTTTGAAGTTAAATTTAGAGAAAAAGAAGAAGGGAGCAATTACAATGTGTACAATATTAGATGCAGCAGAAGAAAGAGGAGTTAATAGAGGCGAAACACTAAAATTGATTATGATGGTTCAAAAGAAAATAAAAAAACGGAGATTCAATAGCAAAGATAGCCGATGGTCTTGTAGAAGATGAAATTGTGATTTCGCCAATATATAAAATGGTAAAAGAATATCCAGAAGATACGGAGAGAGATATTTATCAGAGAGTGACATGCTCCCACCACTTAAATCCCTGATTTTGAAGTGGGGGCTTCTTGCTCAATGGCTCTACTGAGCCAAGTATCTACAAGCTATCCTCGCGTGCCCCGCGATTCTTTTGCCCGGACACGGGCGTGTTTTTTTATTATCCAATTGTCTGGATACCCACAGTTTATGCTGTCAACATCCTCTTTGCCTCTTCACGGATGTTGATCGCTGCATTACGATCTCTGTCCATCTCATTTCCACACTCACAGTGATACACTCTTTCGGATAATCTCAGCTCTTTCTTTATCCTTCCACATTTACAGCATTTTTTACTGGATGGAAAAAAACCTGCTTCTTCCATTTCGATCTTTTCTGAAAACACTGCCATCCCCTGCATTGCGTAATCTATTCCAAGTATCTTTGCAGTACTGTAATCTGGTTCAGCTGCTTGGTTTTCACAGCTGTATCCTTCATACAGCAGACTTGCAAAATATTTTCCGGATGGTTCCATACTGACAGTCACTGATCTCAAGCGAAGTCCTTCTGCTGGTTCCCTGTATTTTTTCCTGATTTCCGGATATTCCTTTTTCAACAATCTGCTACTGGCACTTTTATAAGCATTGATAAATTTACTAAGTTCTGTTCTCGGCTGCGCACGGAATATTACATGCACATGATCAATATCATGATTCTATTATACCATAGATCGCGCTATCGAACAAGTGTTCCTTTTGCTTTTGCGCAATTCGTCTCCCGCCTGCAGAGGAAGGAGAATTCTTGCTATATTATGTTAAAATGATAAAATAATTCAAATTAATTAAACAGGATCTAAAATAGAATGTAAAATATTTTAGATCCTATTTCACTTTTAAGAAGATGATTTAAGATTCTCGAATAAACTAAAAAAATGTGATAGAATCTGAAATAAAAGGAGAGATTTGTATGAAAACAAGACAACAAGCAATCACTTACGGTCTAACTTTCCCGCACACATATGTGGAATCTCCATTCAAAGATCCCAATTGGGAATTAGTAAGGGTAAAAGGAAGTAAAAAAGCCTTTTTATGGGTCTATGAAAAAGATGGTTATATCAATCTGAATATCAAAGTAGATCCAGAATGGAGAGAATTCTGGAGAGAAGCCTACGATGCCGTCATCCCAGGATATCATCAGAATAAAAAATATTGGAATACGATCATCTTAGACGGGACTATTCCAGAAAAAGACATCAAAAAAATGATCAAAGAAAGCTACGATATCATCACGGACAGTCCGACAAAAAGAATCTACGAAGCAGTCAAACAAATTCCAAAAGGGCATGTGGCAACCTATGGACAAGTAGCAGCCATGGCAGGAAATCCAAAGATGTCACGAGCAGTAGGAAATGCCCTGCATAAGAATCCAGATCCAGAGAATATACCATGTTTTCGAGTCGTCAATGCAAAGGGAGAACTAGCAGGGGCCTTTGCGTTTGGAGGAGAAGGAAATCAGGCGAAATTGTTAGAAGAAGATGGAGTTGTGGTTGTTGATGGGAAGGTTGATCTAGATGTGTATGGGATGTAGGGAAATATGATTTAAAAGAACTAGAATTTTTCCATCAAATCCATTGGAAACCACTACTCAAAATGTTAAAATAACCACAAAGGAAGTGATGCACAATGGAATATTACGGAACCTTGGGACCAACCTGTTGCGAACCAACGATTTTAAAGAAGATGTTTGATGCCGGAATGACAGGGATCCGGTTGAATTTATCACATAGTTCATTAGAAGGAAGCCATGCATGGATTTACCATTATTTTGAGGCAGCGAAGCAGACAAATGGCGAGAAGAAGTTAATGATCGACTTGATCGGACCAGAACTTCGAATTGGATATCTGGAAGGAGATATGGGCCTTTCAACAGGAGCACATGTGGTTATAGGACATGGTGGAATTTTAGTACCAGAAGAAATCATGCCGCATATCAGAAGAGATCAGGAAATTTTATTAGATGATGGGAAAATAAAACTGATCGCAGAACGGAAAATATCACCACGATCCTGGAGATGCCGCATTGTCTGTGGAGGAGTATTGACGGCACGTAAAAGCATAGCTTTGCCAGGATGTAATATCAACAATCCGACGTTAACTGAGGCTGATCTGAAGAATCTATCTTTGGCAAAACAATATCAAGTAACTGATGTTATGCTGCCATTTGTACGGAATAAAGAAGATCTGATCATACTAAGAGAAGCACTAAAACAAAACAACAGTGAAGATATTCGAATCTTTGCCAAAATAGAAAATATGACAGGAGTAGAGCATTTGGAAGAATTACTTCCATACTGTGATTATATTGTTATAGCAAGAGGAGACTTAGGAAATGTCATGCCATTATCCAAACTCCCAAAAGTGCAGGCATATATTGCAAAGGTATGCAAAGAACATAACAAAAATTTCATGGTAGTTACACAGATGCTAGACTCTATGATCCGAAACCCTTATCCAACAAGGGCTGAAGTAAATGATATTTATCATGCAGTTCATCAAGGAGCGAATGCATTGATGCTGACGGGGGAAACCGCTCACGGCAGATATCCGGTAGAAGCTATGAAGATGTTAGTAGAAACCGCAAATGGGAGTTTAGAAGAATTATGATGAATAAAAAATGGTGGCATAACAAAGTTGCATATCAAATTTACCCAAAGAGTTTTAAGGATACAAATGGTGATGGAATCGGCGACATTCCTGGAATTATCAGCAAGTTAGATTATTTAAAAGACCTAGGGGTTGATATTTTGTGGATATCTCCGATGTATCAGTCTCCGATGGTGGATAACGGTTATGATATTTCCGATTATTATGCGATCGATCCGATGTTTGGATCAATGGATGAGATGAAACAATTGATCAAGGAAGCAAAGAAAAGAAATATGTATATTCTGATGGATCTTGTTGTGAATCATTGTTCCAGTGAACATGAATGGTTCCAGAAGGCAATGGCAGATCCAGAAGGGGAATATGGATCATATTTTTATATCAAAGACGGGAAAGATGGGCAGCCACCGACCAACTGGAGATCTTATTTTGGAGGCAGTGTCTGGGAGAAGATCCCAGGGTATGACAATAAGTTTTATTTGCATTCTTTTGCAAAAGAACAACCAGATCTGAATTGGGAGAATGAGATTGTTCGTGAGAAGATTTATGAGATGATCTGTTGGTGGATGGACCAAGGACTTTCAGGCTTTCGGATTGATGCGATCATGAATATAAAGAAAGATCTGACATGGAGTGATCTGAAACCAGACGGTCCAGATGGACTCGCAGATGTATATAAGATCACAGGAAAAGTCGAAGGAATCGGAGATTTCTTGATGGAGATGAAGCATCGTTGCTTTGAACCATATGATGCACTGACCGTTGGGGAGGCTATGTTTGTAAAAGAAGATATCCTTCCACAATTTATCGGTGAAGATGGATATTTTTCTACGATTTTTGCATTTGAACCATGCCATGCCTATCGGAAAGGCAAAAATTATATGAACTATGACTGGCCACAGCCATTTGATGAATGGAGAGAGGAAACTTTTCATAATCAAGAGATTGTTGCCAAGGCAGGGTTTGAAGCGAATATCATTGAGAACCATGATCAGCCAAGAGGGGCAAGTCTGTTTATCCCAGAAGAAGATTATGGATTTTACAGCTTATCAGCACTTGCAACGATCATTTTCTGTGAGAGAGGTCTGCCTTTCCTATATCAGGGGCAAGAGATCGGGATGAGCAATCGTCAATGGAAATATGATGAATTTAATGATCTGGAAACAATCAATCAGTATCAGATCGCATTGAAGGCAGGAATGTCCAAAGAACAGGCATTGGAGATTGCAAGACATCACAGCAGAGACAATGCGAGAACACCAATGCAATGGAGTTCGGAAGAAAATGCAGGATTTTCAAAAGGAAAACCGTGGATGCCAGTTAATGAGAACTATAAAGTGGTGAATGTCGCAGAAGAAGAAAAAGAATATGGATCGATCCTGAATTTTTACAAGCGATTGATCGCATTTTATAAATCAGAAGAATATAATGAGATACTAACATATGGTGATTTCAGACCAATATATGAAAAAGAAGATCATATTTTTGCATATAGCAGGTCTTATGGATGTCAGAAACTGGTATTGATCTGTAACTTTAGTTCTAAGGAAAAAGATATTGAATTATCAGAAGACTATGAAAATGTTGTATTTGTGAATTATGAACAGATAACTGTCATTGGAAATACGTTAAAAATGAAACCGTATGAATGTGTTATTTATGAGATGTAGATCAAAAAAGAATCCTGAACGATCAGGATTCTTTTTTATCTTTAGTAAAAATCTGGACAGTGGAGCGTGCCAAGTGAAAAATTTAAAAAGAGAAAAATTGAGTGATTTTTTAGGGCTGACAGATATTTTTTCTGTCAAAAATGTAGTAACAAACTAAAAAACGCCGCACATCCAGACAAGATTGCCCAGACGGCCGGCGATTAATGATCATACTCCCATGTGGTTGATTCCACGTGCTCCGTCAGTCATATGACCTCATGGATATTAGGTTACTATAACTGGTCAGATTCGTCAACCCTGAATTTTAAGAAAATGTTATTGATATTGTATAAATTTTCAGACAATTAGAAAGAGGTTGTGTATAAAAAGAAAAAAACAGGACATCCTCTGAATATGAGTAGAAAAAACATGATCAAAGGGATTCTGTTTCTGGCCATAGCATGTATGATTTTTGTGGCAGGACAAAGAAAATCCAATAACATAATACAGCAAAATCTGAAAAGCAATCTGATTCGATTTCATGTGAGAGCTAATAGTAACAGCAGGATGGATCAGACATATAAATTGAAAGTAAGAGATGCCGTGATCGATCAGATCAGTCCAGAATTGAGTGAAGCAAAAACGAAGGAAGAAGCATTTAAAATCTTAAAAATGCTAAAAAAACAGAATAAAAAATACAGCACAGGAAATATTAAAGAAAGAGGGAGTGAAACAAAAGGTAAACGTACATTTTGTACAAGAAAAATTTCCAGAGAAAAACTATGGCCAATATACATTTCCAGAAGGTATTTACGATGCAGTAAGAATCGATCTGGGGGCAGCAAAAGGGCACAACTGGTGGTGTGTCATGTTCCCAGATCTATGCGTAACAAAAGATGACAAGGTAAGGATCAACAATACAGCAAGAAAAAAGATGGAGAAACTTTTAGGGAAAAAAACGATCAGAAAAATAACAAAAGATAAATATCTTGGATGGTTGTTTAAAGTATAAGAAGAACGGAGCTGATACAGATCGTATCAGCTCCATTTTAAGTTCTGGAATTTATTCTAATGGTTTCTTTGCAGAGATAAGAAGTAAACGTTTCTTCTTATATACACGGAATTTGGTAAGCCCTGCATTTTTAAAATATTCTAAAGTCTCATAAGTAGAATGTCTGCGATCATCACCAGAAGTCAGATAGGATGGAATATTAGAAACAATTCGCAATGCCTCAGGAAGTGCAGATTCTCCAATATAAAGTCTTCCGCCAGGAACTAAGACACGAAATGCTTCATTAACAAACTTCTGTGGATCTTTAAAGGTGTGGAAATCGTCACATACAGTGATCACACGAAAGCTGTTGTCATCAAAAGAAAGAAAATCACTGTAACCTGTCTCAAAATGAAGTTCTGGCCAAGTTTGCTTTGCGATAAGAATCTTATCCTCAGATTCATCGATACCATATCCTTCAACATCCTTCCAGCGTGTCAGCTCATGTAAAAAGGTACCATCACCGCAACCGACGTCTAGTATATTATCTGCATCTCTGACGCATATTTTCTTGATCATTTCATCCCGTAAAGCATCTCTCATAAGAAACTCCTTTCGTATGCCTTGTGGTTTGTATGCCGTCTCTTTAGTAACTTTCATTATACCAGATTCTGGTATACATGGAAAGAAGAGCACTAATTTTTGATTATAACATAGAAGAAAAATTTGTCAAATAATCTTAAGGATGTATTCGGTTAACATGAAAACAGGATATGTGTTATACTTATTTACAGTGAATACGAAAAAGGAAAAGAAATTTATGAAGATAAAAGCACATAGTAACTGGTATTCTGGCTCATGTGGATGCCGGGAAGACAACACTATCAGAGGCAATTTTATATACTGCAGGGAATTTGAGAAAAATCGGACGTGTGGATAATGGAGATGCATTTTTAGATACTTATGAACTAGAACGGTCCAGAGGAATTACCATTTTTTCCAAGCAGGCAGAGGTTTCAATGAATGAGATGGATCTTACTTTGCTTGACACACCAGGACATGTGGATTTTTCTGCGGAGATGGAGAGAACCCTGCAGGTGCTTGATTATGCGGTTCTTGTGATCAGTGGAGCAGATGGTGTGCAGGGCCATACTTTGACATTATGGAGTCTGCTTGAGAGATATGAGATTCCAACATTTTTATTATTAACAAGATGGATCAGGACGGAACACAAAAGGATCAGTTGTTGAAGGAATTACAGGATCGTTTAAGCAGCGGATGTATTGATTTTGGAGAAAAGGGCAGTGATGAGTTTTATGAGATGATCGCTATGGAAGATGAGGCGTTGCTGGATCATTATCTGGAATCAGGAGAGATCACGGAATCCAAGATCCGGGAAATGATCACAGAACGTAAGATTTTTCCATGTTTTTTTGGATCAGCGTTAAAACTTCAAGGAGTCAATGAATTTCTGAGTGATCTTGCATTTTATACAGAAGAAAGAGAATATCCAGAGGAATTTGGTGCACGTATATTTAAGATCACAAGAGATGAAAATGGAAACCGTCTGACACATTTGAAAGTAACAGGTGGAAATTTAAAGGTAAAAACAGTTATTACAGAAAGTGATGAAAAGATCAATCAGATCCGTATCTATTCTGGAGAAAAGTATGAGACAGTAAATGAACTGCAGGCAGGAAGAATCTGTGCGGTTACAGGACTTTCAGATACAATCCCTGGGCAGTGTCTGGGAGCAGAGCAGGGCGGATATGAACCTGTGTTAGAGCCAGTACTTACTTACCAGATGATATTGCCAGAAGAGACAAGTGCAAGCGTGATACTTCCAAAACTTCGTCAGCTGGAAGAAGAAGAACCAGAACTTCACATCATCTGGAATGAAGAATTACAAGAGATTCAGGTGCAGATCATGGGAGAGGTTCAATTGGAAATCCTAAAGAGTCTGATCAAAGAACGCTTTGATGTAGATGTGGAATTTGGACAGGGTAATATTGTATACAAAGAGACGATAGCGGATATTGTAGAAGGTGTTGGGCATTTTGAACCGTTAAGACATTATGCAGAAGTACATTTGTTGATGGAACCGCTGGAGAGGGGAAGTGGAGTTGTTATCGACACACAGTGCAGCGAAGATGTATTGGATAAGAATTGGCAGAGACTGATCATAACACATTTATTAGAAAGAGAGCATAGAGGGGTTTTAACAGGAGCACCGATCACAGATATCAAGATCACGCTGGCAGCAGGACGGGCACATCAGAAGCATACAGAAGGTGGAGACTTCCGTCAGGCGACATACCGTGCAGTAAGACAGGGGCTTCGTATGGCACAGAGTGTTTTATTAGAGCCATATTATAAGTTCCGGCTGGAAGTTCCACAGCAGATGATCGGAAGAGCTATGACAGATATTGAAAAGATGCAAGGTACGTTTGATACACCAGATACTGTAGGAGAGATGTCAGTGCTTCAAGGAATAGCACCAGTTTCTACGATGCAAGGATACCAAAAAGAAGTATTAGCATATTCCAAAGGTATGGGAAGATTATTTACAACTTTAAATGGATATGATATCTGCCATAATGAAGAAGAAATCATAGAAGCCAGTGGATATGATCCAGATAGAGATCTTGAAAATCCATGTGGATCTGTTTTCTGTTCCCATGGAGCCGGGTATAATGTCGCATGGAATGAGGTACCAGAACATATGCATTTAGAGAGCGTTCTTGCGAAAGAAATCGAGGAAGAGGAATTTGATGAACTGACACAGCGAAGGGCTTATATTGAAGAAGAATCAATTGATACAGAGGAAATCGATCGGATTCTTGAACAAACATTTTATGCAAACCAGCATAATAAAAGTAAATGGAAGAAGAAGAAAACAGCAAGGCTTGTACAGGATTATCATACATCTGCAGAAAAATCATCGGTAAAAAGAGATATGTCCAAGAAATACCTGCTGGTTGATGGATATAATATCATTTACGCATGGGATGATCTGAAGGAATTATTAGATACGAATGTAGATGCAGCCAGAGGAAAATTACTTGATGAGATGAGTAATTATCAGGGAATGAAGGGCATGGAGCTGATCGTTGTGTTTGATGCATATCGTGTGAAAGGACATGAAACAGAGATCACAGATTACATGAATATTCATGTAGTCTACACAAAAGAAGCAGAAACAGCAGATCAGTATATTGAAAAATTTGCTCATACCCATGGACGAAAATACGATGTAACAGTTGCAACATCCGATGGATTGGAACAGATCATTATCCGCGGACAAGGCTGCCGTCTGCTTTCTGCAAGAGAATTAAAGAGAGACTATGAAGAAGCAAAAGCACAGATCAGAACAGAATATCTGGAGAATCAGAAAAATGAGAAAACTTATATGATGGATGGAATATCCTTGGAGAAAGAACAGCCAGAGAAGGAAAACTGATCATACAAAAATGGAGGCGGTAACATGGGGAAGATTTATCTGGAAGGTGCAGATAATACGAGAGACCTTGGCGGATTAAAAACGACAGAAGGTGCAGTGATCAAAGATAAACAGCTGATCCGCAGCAACCGTTTATCAAGGATTACGCAGAAAGATAAGATTTTACTGGTAAACAGAATATCATTTACAGAAAATTCTGGATTTAAGAACACCAATGGAAGTAGAACAAGAGCCAGATCTGGAAGTGGCGGGAGCTGTTTATGAGAATATTCCGGTTTTTTATGGAAAGCATGGTGGGAGTCAGCCGGGAGCAGGAAACAAGAAAACAGATGTTACATATGGAAGAATTTCCAGAGATGTCAGATATTTATAAGATGATGATCAAAGAAGAATTTTGCAGAAAGCAGATCTCACAAGCAGTCAGAGAGATTATGAATACAAAAAATGGTGCGGTTTTATGGCATTGTACAGAAGGAAAAGACCGTTGTGGATTGTTATCAGCAACCATTTTATTTTTGCTTGATGTGTCTGAAGATGACGTGATGGAAGATTATCTAAAGACCAATAAAGCTGCGATCACAAGAGTAGAAAAATTAAAAAAGAAACTTCATTTAGCAGGATTGCATCGCGAAAAAATCGAAAAAATAGAGGGCTATTTTGTGGCAAAAGAAGAATTTTTAAATGCAGCACTTAAAACCATGAAAGAAGAATATGGTTCTATTAATCAGTTTATGATCAAGGGATTAAATATTTCCATGCAGCAAAAAGAGGATTTTAAACAAAAAGTACTGGAGTAGACAATGGAAGAGAAGAAGAGAACAATTGTTATGTTTGGGGATTCCCTGACCGACTATTTTCCAATGGAAAAATTAAAAGATATAGATGCACAGTTCATTAACAGTGGAGTTGCAGGGGATACGATTGCAGAGATGGGTGCAAGACTGGCTTATGACGTATTTCCATATAAACCAGATATCATTATCATGCAAGGTGGTGCAAATGATTTCCTGATGTCATTGTATCCAGGAGCAAGAGTGTTAGCAGAACGATTGATCAGACTTGCACGAAGGATTCGGCAGCAATTGCCAGATACAAAGATTTATATTGAATCTATGTATCCGGCATATACCAAAAGGATTGGATTGATGCCGTCCTGGGCAGAAGGAAAATCCAATAAAGAGATTCAAAAGATCAATACAGAAATACAAAGATTGTGCAAACAGGATAACTTTGAGTATGTTGAT
>ENA-OQNJ01000463-OQNJ01000463.1-human-gut-metagenome-genome-assembly--contig:-NODE-463-length-10284-cov-2.683863_pt1 | contig 10284 bp, 11 predicted proteins | sample MGYA00242630_ERZ504882 | MGnify/ENA primary metagenome ERZ504882 (study PRJEB26092, sample SAMD00036408) | human gut metagenome | host: Homo sapiens | study: EMG produced TPA metagenomics assembly of... | reverse complement strand
GGACGGATCAGCGCATTGAAATGCTGGATCAGTGTAGATTTCCCACTTCCTGTATGTCCGATAATTCCGATAAACTGTCCGTCCGGAATAGAAAGATTGATATCTTTCAAGCGCATGGATCTCATAGGCAGTTCCCGGACTGTAGGTATAAGTTACAGTTTTTTAATTCTATTGACATAAGGCATTCACCAGCTCCTCTGTAGTCAGTATTCCCTCCGGAACATCCACTCCGGCTTTATGAAGTTCGTGTGCCAGAAGTGTTACCTGTGGCACATCCAGTCTGTATTCTTTCAGAGTTTCCACCTGTGAGAAAATCTCTCTGGGTGTTCCCTGCATCACCACTTCTCCGTTGTCCATAACATATACCTTGTCCGCATGAACAACTTCTTCCATATAGTGGGTGATCAGAATAACTGTCACTCCTTCCCGTCTGTTAAGGTCACTGACTGCCTCAAGAACTTCCTTTCGTCCATTCGGATCCAGCATTGCAGTTGGCTCATCCAAAATGATGCATTTCGGACGCATTGCCATGACACCGGCAATTGCAACTCTCTGCTTCTGTCCGCCGGAAAGTTTATTCGGAGAATGATAACGATAGGATGTCATTCCTGTTTTTTTCAGGCTCTCATCTACACGCTCCCAGATTTTCTCTGTGGGCACACCCATATTCTCCGGTCCGAACCCTACGTCTTCTTCTACTACAGTTCCTATGATCTGATTGTCAGGATTCTGAAAAACCATGCCCGCTTTCTGGCGGACTTTCCATAATTCCGGCTCTTTAGACGTGTCAATCCCATCTACCCACAAAGTTCCTTCCGTCGGAAGCAACAGCGCATTCAGGTGCTTTGCAAGAGTAGATTTTCCGGAACCATTATGTCCCAGAACAGCCACGAATTGTCCGGCTTCAATGTCCAGGTTTACATCATTGACAGCACGCTGCGTATCCTGCACGTTACCATCTTCATCATACTTGAGATAGTCAAATCCCAGCTTGAATGCCTTGATAATTCCCATAATATTTTTTGTCCTCGTATTTTGTCTGTCTGCTGCTTATTTTCACAGGAAAAAAACTCCCGTCAGTAAACAGCGAATATTTATTTTTTCAGGCTTCTTCAGTAGCTGCCAGTCCGGTCAACTCGTCAATCAGAGCCCAGATCTCATCTCTTCCCTGCTTCGTCTCAGCAGAGAAAGGAATAATAATGCCATCTTTGCTCAGCTTCAGCCCTTCTTTGATTGCTTTGATATTTTTCTGAACCTGGCTTCGTTTGAGCTTGTCAAGCTTCGTTGCAATAATGATCGGCTCATAGCCATTGTTCAGAATCCAGTCATACATCATCTTGTCATTTGCAGACGGATCATGACGGATATCAATAAGAAGGAAAACCGCCTTCAGGTTTTTGGATGTATGAAGATATCTTTCGATCATCTTGCCCCATTTTTCCTTCTCAGACTGTGAAACCTTTGCGTATCCGTAACCAGGGAGGTCTACCAGATACATGGCTTCATTGATATTATAAAAGTTAATGGTCTGTGTTTTTCCCGGCTGTGCACTTGTTCTGGCAAGAGATTTCCGGTTCATCAGCCCGTTGATCAGAGATGATTTTCCCACATTTGATTTTCCTGCAAATGCAACCTCCGGTCTGTTGGTGTCCGGGAGTTTGCTGGTAATACCGCATACGATATCTAATGATACATTCTTAATAACCATTGATTTCCTCTCTTTTTTCACAACAAATGGTCAATCTTTACTGACTGACCATTTATTTTATACCAGTGCCTTATTAAGCACTTCCTTCATCGAACTTACAAAGGTAATGGTAAGTCCGTCTGTGATTTCCTTATCTAATTCCTGAATATCCGGTTTGTTTTCTGCCGGCACTAACACCTCTTTGATCTTAGCATATTTTGCCGCAAGAAGTTTTTCTTTCAAACCGCCGATCGGAAGAACTCTTCCTCTCAGTGTGATCTCACCGGTCATTGCAAGGTCTGCCCTTACCGGCTTCTTAATAATTGCGGAAAGGATTGCAGTTGCCATGGTAATACCTGCGGATGGTCCGTCTTTTGGTACTGCCCCTTCCGGAATATGCACATGAATATCGTTTTCCTGGAAAAACTTCCGGCTCAACTTTATAGTCAGAAGCAATGGAACGAATATAAGTAATACCTGCCTGTGCAGACTCTTTCATAACATCTCCCAACTGTCCGGTAAGCATCAGCTCACCCTTGCCGGGCATTACATTGACTTCAATCTGCAGTGTATCGCCGCCCACCTGTGTCCAGGCAAGCCCGCGGGAAATACCAATCTCATCTTTCTTATTTGCCATAAGATAGTTGAAATGCTCTTTTCCAAGAAAATCTGACAGATTCTTTGAAGTCACTGTAACTTTCTTTTTATCTTCTTCCATGATCAGACGTGCAGTTTTTCTGCATATCTGTCCGATGGTTCTCTCCAGGTTTCGAACTCCGGCTTCTTTTGTATAATTGTTGATGATCTTCTTAAGAGCCGCTGACTGGATTGTCAGTTTACCTTTCTCGATACCGTTCTCTTCCATCTGCTTCGGAATCAGATGTTCCTTTGCAATATGTTCCTTCTCATTCTCAGTATAACCTGCGATCTCGATCAGTTCCATACGGTCAAGAAGTGGTCTCGGAATGCCCTGAACATCGTTTGCAGTTGCAATAAACAGTACTTCTGAAAGGTCCTGTGGAACCTCTATATAATGATCCATAAATCTGCTGTTCTGTTCCGGATCAAGCACCTCAAGAAGTGCCGCAGAAGTATCTCCTTTATAATCACTGCTGGTCTTATCAATCTCATCCAGAAGCATCAGAGGATTGCTCACTCCTGCCTGCTGTAATGCTGCAGTGATCCTTCCCGGCATTGCTCCTACATAAGTCTTTCTGTGGCCCCGGATCTCAGCCTCATCTCTCACACCGCCCAGACAGATACGTACATATTTCTTATGCATTGCTTCTGCAATCGATCGGGCAATGGAGGTTTTACCTGTTCCGGGAGGTCCTACCAGACAAAGGATCGGACTTTTTCCCTTATGTGTCAGTTTGCGGACAGAAAGGAACTCCATCACACGCTCCTTCACATCTTTCAGACCGTAATGACCTTCCTGAAGTACTTTCCATGCTTCTTTCAGATCATCAGAATCTGTGGATTTCTTCTCCCACGGAAGTGCCAGCATGGTTTCAATATAACCACGCAGTACTGCATTCTCGGATACATTGCTGTTGGTATTCTTAAATCTCTCGATTTCTTTGCTGATCTTCTCTTTTACCTCATCGCCGGCCTGAAGTTCCTGGAGTTTCTTCTTAAACTCCTCTGCGTCATCCGCAGTATTATCCTCACCCAGTTCCTCACGTATCAGTTTCAGCTGCTCTCTGAGAATATATTCTCTCTGATTCTTATCAATTCTGGCCTTCACGTTTTTTCTGGAGATCTCTGCCAATCTGCATGATCTCAATCTCATTTCCAAGGATTGCACCCAGAACTTCATAACGTTCCTCCAGTGTAAGTGCCTCCAGAATCTTCTGCTTATTCTGATAAGATAAAGGAATATTTACGGCAATCTGCTCAACCAGTTCCTCAACATTATCTATATTTTAAAATCTGTGCTACCAGCTCTTTGCTGACTTTTCCATTTTCCATGCAGTATCTGTGGAATAATTCCTTAAGGCTTCTGTGCATGGCTTCCATCACTGGTTCCGGCATCTGCATTTCTTCTTCATCAACAGGTGTGATCTCACTTCTGATAAACGGAAACTCCTGCTCAAATTTCACAAGTGTGGCTCTTCCCGTTCCCTCTACAAGTACCCGCAAAAGGTTCTGCGGAAGTTTCACAACCTGTTTGATATAGGCAATGGTTCCTACATGATATACACCTGCCAGATCCGGTGATTCCACCTCAGGATCAATCTGAGTAACCAGAAAAATCTTCTGGTCATGAAGCATGGCAGCTTCAATCGCCTTGACAGAACGCTCCCTGCTCACATCAAAATGAACGATCATCCCGGGAAGGATGGTAGTCCCCCTGAGAGCGATCGCAGGCAGCACTATATTCTGATTTGTCATTTATTGTTCAGTCCCTTTCATCAGGCTGTTTCCGGTTTATCCTTCTTGTGTGTCCGGGACGTTCTTCTGCTTCCGGCTGTCTTCGCCTGTGCAGGAGCTTCTCCGCGGACGATCTCCGGCTCACCGGTGCCATCTACTACATCTTTGGTAATTGTACACTTGCGGATCGTGTCATCTGACGGAATCTTATACATCAGATCCATCAGTGAACCTTCCATGATCGCACGCAAACCTCTGGCTCCTGTCTTACGTTCCAGAGATTTCTTTGCGACCAGTTCAAGTGCATCATCTTCAAAATCAAGTTCAACACCATCCAGTTCAAATAATCTGTGATACTGTTTGGTAAGTGAGTTCTTCGGCTCTTTCAGAATACTGATCAGCGCATTCTCATCCAGCGCATCCAGAGTTACAACTACCGGCACACGACCGATAAACTCAGGAATCAGGCCGAATTTGATAAAGTCTTCCGGCATTACATCCTTCAGGATTTCACCCACATTTCTGTCTTCCTTAACAGAAACCTCTGCACCGAAACCGATGGACTTGGTATCCTGTCTGGACTCAATGATCTTCTCGATTCCGTCAAAAGCACCGCCGCAGATAAACAGAATATTTGTTGTATCAATCTGAAGAAACTCCTGATGAGGATGCTTGCGGCCACCCTGAGGCGGAACACTTGCCACTGTACCTTCCAGAATCTTCAGAAGTGCCTGCTGCACGCCTTCACCGGAAACATCGCGGGTTATGGATGGATTCTCAGATTTTCTTGTGATCTTATCAATCTCATCAATATAGATAATTCCGTACTGTGCACGTTCAATATCATAATCTGCTGCCTGAATGATCTTGAGAAGAATATTCTCAACATCCTCTCCTACATATCCGGCTTCTGTCAGTGTAGTAGCATCTGCAATAGCAAACGGTACATTCAGAAGTCTGGCAAGTGTCTGAGCCAGCAGAGTTTTACCTGAACCTGTAGGTCCAAGCATCAGAATATTACTCTTCTGAAGCTCTACATCAGAATTTTTTGACGCAAGAATTCTTTTATAGTGATTATAAACAGCAACGGAAAGAGCCTTTTTTGCTGCATCCTGACCAATTACATAATCATCCAGAACTGCATGGATCTCTTCCGGTTTTAACAGATTAATATCAGAATTCAAAACCTCGTCATCATAAGGATTTAATTCTTCCTCCATGATCTCTGAGCAGATGCCAATGCACTCGTCGCATATAAATACTTTACCATCCGGACCTGCGATCAGTTTTCTTACCTGATCTTCTGTCTTCTGGCAAAAGGAGCATCTTACTTTTCCTTCTCTCATTTTTTCTGCCATGAATTTATGTCTGTCCTTTCTCTATACTAACTAATAAGACTCCTGTGACGATTCACAGGAGTCTTATCTTTCGCATTATTTATGCATGACTACACCGTCAATCAGTCCATATGCCTTTGCTTCTTCAGCAGTCATATAGTTGTCCCGGTCTGTATCACGCTCAACAACTTCTATCGGCTGACCGGTATTTGCAGCCAATAACTCATTTAAAGTTCTCTTTGTCTGTGCGATATGATCTGCCACGATCTGGATCTCTGTTGCCTGTCCCTGCGCACCGCCGGATGGCTGATGGATCATGATAGTGGAATGCGGAAGAGCAAATCTCTTTCCTTTTGCACCGCCTGCCAGAAGAAAGGCACCCATGCTGGCAGCCATTCCAAGACAAATGGTAGAAACATCGCATTTAATATACTGCATGGTATCATAGATCGCCATGCCGGCTGTTACGGAACCGCCCGGGCTGTTGATATACAGCTGAATATCTTTACCAGGATCTTCTGCTTCCAGGAAAAGAAGCTGTGATACGATCAGTCCTGCACTCACATCATTTACTTCCTCACCAAGAAAAATGATTCTGTCCTTCAGAAGCCTTGAATAGATATCATAGCTTCTCTCTCCCCTGCTTGTCTGTTCAATGACATAAGGTACTAAACTCATATAAACGCCTCCATTTACGCGGCTGACTTTTTTCCGAAAGAGGCAGACATCTGAGCCTGTCTCTTTCCGGTTCTTAAAATTCGATTACTTTAAAATTAAACTTCCTTAGCAGCGTCAGCGATAACAGTAACTGCTTTCTGTACAGCCATGTCTTTCTTCATCTGCTCAAGTTCACGCTCTCCAAGTAATTCTTTTAACTTGTCAGCTTCCATTTTGTATGCTTCAGCCATCTTGGAGATCTCTTCATTTACTTCTTCCTCTGTTGGCTGAATGTTCTCAACTTCTGCTACTTTCTCAAGAACCAGTCTTGTCTGGATTCTCTTTAATGCCTGTGGTTTCATGTCTTCCATCATCTTGTCAGCTGTCATGCCAGTGAACTGGAAGTACTGATCCATGGATAATCCCTGGGACTGCATTCTTCTGCTGAAATCATCAAGCATCTGACGGCACTGTGTCATAAGCATAGCTTCCGGAATATCCATCTGTGCATTTTCGATTGCTTTATCTACTGCTGCATCTTCTTTTGCACGTTTTGCTTCGTCTGCTTTCTTATCTTCAAGGTTTGTTTTTACATGCTCTTTGTACTCTGCAAGTGTATCGAACTCAGAAACATCTTTTGCAAAATCATCATCCAGTTCAGGAAGTTCTTTTGCTTCGATCTTCTTAACTGCGCATTTGAAGATTGCTTCTTTACCTGCAAGTTCTTTTGCCTGATATTCTTCAGGGAATGTAACTTTTACGTCTACATCATCGCCAACTTTAGCACCAACAAGCTGTTCCTCGAATCCCGGGATAAATGTGTTGGAACCAAGTGTCAGAGGATACTCTGTAGCCTGTCCGCCATCGAAAGGTACTCCGTCTACAGATCCTTCGAAGTCGATTGTTACAATATCATTTAACTGAGCTGCACGGTCTTCTACGCTGATTGTTCTGGAGTTTTTCTCCTGCTCTTTCTTGAGTTCAGCTTCTACGTCTTCGTCTGTTACTGTGATTTCAGTTTTCGGTACTTCTACACCTTTGTAATCACCTAATGTAACTTCCGGTTTAACAGCAACTTCTGCTGTGAAGATGAATGCTTTTCCAGGCTCAGCCTGTGTGATGTCGATTGTCGGCTGGGAAACGATCTCAAGTTCGCATTCAGCTAATGCTTTGCTGTAGTGTTCCGGGATCAGAGCGTTAACAGCATCTTCAAGGAATACTCCTTTGCCATACATCTGCTCGATCATTTTTCTTGGAGCTTTTCCTTTACGGAATCCAGGGATGGAAATTCTTCCTTTTGCTTTCTGGTATGCATTCTGCATTGCTTTTTCTAAATCTTCAGCGGCAACTTCGATAGTAAGTTTCGCCATGTTTTTTTCCATTTTTTCCACCTGTAAACTCATGTTACATGTTCCTCCTTAATTTTCAGGTTATGATTGCGACTGGTTTTTCAGCTGCGTTATATCATTCACAGTTTTTACCTATTTCTATATATTTAAGTCTAAGCTCCGCTCCCACTGTTGCAGAAGCGGGAGACCTCTCTATAACTCAATTATATATTTACAGTCATTGTAGCAGTATAGCACAAAAAATCCAAAAGTGCTAGTGTTTTTTACGCATAAAAATAAGGGTTTGAGGACGATTTAGCGGGTATATACCACTGATTCTGCTATTCTTTTGCTTTTTCGTCAGTTTTCAAGCTGTGAAATCAGGGAAAGTGCGAAGTCTACAGCTGTTCCCAGACCACGGCTGGTGGTTATATTTCCATCTACTACCACATTGTCTTCGCTGGTCTTGGCACCGTCTCCTGCAATAATTTCCATGAAGGACGGATAAGAGGTGGCTTTGCGGTTTTTGAGGAATCCAAGACCTGAGAATACACTTGGTGCAGCACAGATAGCGGCGATTTTTTGCCTTTACTGTTGAAATCTGTCAGAAGGTCTGTAAGTGGTTTGTATCCTGCAAGATATTTGGTTCCCGGCATTCCTCCCGGGAGGACAAGCATGTCGGCATCTGCGAAGTCTGCTTCTGCGAATGTTGTATCAGTGAGCATGGTGATACCGTGAGATGTCTGGATCTGTTTGGTTTCTTTGATTGATACAGTTTTGATATCAATGCCGGCACGGCGGAGAAGATCTACTACTGTAAGGCCTTCGATATCTTCGAAGCCGTCGGCGAGGAAAATGTATACTTTTTGCTCATTTTGGGTTCCTCCTGATTGATTTTTTTGTAAAAGTTTCATCCTATTTTCTGAAATGGATTATAGCATTTTTTGTTTGGAGTTACAATGTTTGTTTGGAGTTTTCTGCTTCTACCATATCTCTGGCTTCAAGTCTTTCGGCAATGGATTGGGATATGTTTCTCCGTCTAATGTTTCTGTCAGTTCTTTTCTGGCTTGATTTGCCAGTTCTGGATTTTGGTAAAAAATCCAGAGCTGTGAGGGACATGATTTTGGCGGCGTAGAGCATTCCTTTGTGAGCGATTGAGGATTTGCCCTGGGCTACTGCCTGCCAGGAGTGGAGAGCGGTTCCTGCGGCGAATGTGGGGATGTTGAGGTGGACGGTTGGAACGATCCAGCTTACGTCTCCTACATCGGTGGAGTATTTGAGGTCGCTGTACAGATTTTGGCAGGCGATTGGTTCGAAGATTGGGGTTTTCATTGCTTCCGGTGCTTTGGGACCAAAGTAGTCCCGGGCAATTGTAGGAAGTTGGTTTTTGTCCTGATCCGAGAGGGACTGCTGGAATTTTTGTGCGTAGGCATATTCCTGCTCTGTATATGGAATCGGGCCAAGTTTTTCCAGGTAGGTGTTCATATGGTCTGCAAGGATTTTGCTGGAAATCAGGTTTGAGTAAGCGGCTACCTGGCGGATTTCTACTGTAGTTTCGGTCATGAGGGCGGCGCCTTTGGCTATATTACATACGCGGTTGTAGAGTTCTTTTACCTGAGTGATCTTCGGGGCGCGGATGGCGTAGAGTACCTGGGCTCTGGACTGGACTACGTTTGGGGCATCTCCGCCTGTGTCGGTGATGGCATAGTGGATTCTGGCTTCGTCTATCATGTGTTCACGCATGTAGTTTACGCCCACATCCATAAGCTCTACTGCATCCAGTGCAGAGCGGCCCAGTTCGGGACACATGGATGCATGGGCCGGAGTTCCGTGGAATGTAAAAAATACTCTGAAATTTGCCTTGGTACTTCCATAACATGCACGCCGCCCCTGCTCCGGGTGCCAGCAAAGAGCCAGGTCACAGTCATTGAAATAGCCATCACGTACAAGAAAGGCCTTGCCGCCTGCATTTTCTTCAGCAGGGCAGCCGTAATAACGGATCGTGCCTTGCAGGTTGTGTTCTTTCACAAAGTCTTTTAATACAATGACAGAGGCAAGAGTTCCTGTTCCGATAAGCTGATGGCCGCATCCATGACCACAACTACCAGTATTTGCAGGAATTCTTTCTGCTGCATCTGCCTTCTGTGAAAGTCCCGGCAGTGCATCAAATTCTCCAAGGAATGCTATGACTGGTTTTCCTGATCCATATTCTGCAATAAATGCAGTCTTCTCTCCTGCCAGATCTGCTTTGATGGAAAACCCTGCCTGTTTTAATACATGCTGCAGCAATTCAGAAGATCTGTATTCCTGGAATCTGGGCTCTGCAAATTCCCAGATCTTATTGCTGATTTCAGCATATAATCTTTCTTACTGTCGATTTTTTCTGTAGATTTCTTTTATGTATTCGTCTGTATGATCCATTCTGTTGTCCGCTTTCTTTTTTATATTTCCAGTCACATATCCGCACTTCACTTCACAGCATCAACAGTTATTCAAAAGTCTCTGATTCTCCATTTTCTTTGTATACTCAAGGCACAGCGATTGGTAATATCATCAAACTGGTCATTGTCTCCTACAAAAGCGTCAATATCCGCCTTTACAAGCTTCAGAGTTTCTTCCGGATTACTGCTTAAGCACTGCTGATTCAGAACATGATCCAGTCTGTCCATTCCGTACAGCTGCCTGTCCTTATCCGTTGCCTCTGTCACTCCATCTGTATACTGGAATATTTTGTCTCCGATATTCAGCTGAAGCTTTTGTTCCTTATATACGATGTCCTCTATCCCTGCAAGGACGAAACCAGCACGTATTTTGTACGGCTTCATAGGTGTTGGTTTCCCTGCGGTAAACAAAACGGCATTTCATGTCCGGCGTTTACATACCTGAATTCACCGGTCACAAG
>ENA-OQNJ01000462-OQNJ01000462.1-human-gut-metagenome-genome-assembly--contig:-NODE-462-length-10299-cov-3.703893_pt1 | contig 10299 bp, 10 predicted proteins | sample MGYA00242630_ERZ504882 | MGnify/ENA primary metagenome ERZ504882 (study PRJEB26092, sample SAMD00036408) | human gut metagenome | host: Homo sapiens | study: EMG produced TPA metagenomics assembly of... | reverse complement strand
TTTATTACATCATTGGTTGTATAGTATACATAGGCATTGAGCAAGGCCTCATATGTGGAAATCTGGTCTGATACTCCATCAGTTTTTCTTCTTCTCGTCCTCAAGCTCCTTCTTTAGCTTTTCTATCTGATCATTAAGTCCACTGATGGTCTGCCCATTTGTGGAAATCGTATCATTGGCCGATAATAACTGCTTCTTTGCATCTATTTTCGACTGGCGTTTTTATACCCGGAACCACAAGGAAGCACGTAACCGCCACTCCGACTACCAGACCGATTATAATATAGAGTATATTTGCCCACATTGAGCTCTCCCTGAATCGCTTTGGCATAATGATTGTTTCGTTTCCACTCTGGTAGGAAATTAAATCATCATTTTTCTTTTTCCTCTCAGTTCCTTTTTCCTTAAGACGCCTGTTCACTTCTTTTAAGTATCTGAGGGTAGTGGTATTGTCTGTATCTATCTTGCCTGCATCGCGTAAGGCTTTCTTTGCCTTATCCAGATGTCCCTCCTCCAGATATAAAAGAGCCAAAAGCTGATGTCCCTTTTACAAGCTTTGGATTTAAGGATTAACACCTTTTCGAAGCTGTATTAACCGCAAGGTTCCTTACTGTCCTTGCTTTGCTAATAAGTTTAAAGCCTTGATTTATATTTTTTTAATGGTTCTTGATTTGATTTGTTTTCGAGCTTGATTTCTGTTATTATGAATCTGATCTATATACTTCTTTGCCAGATTATCATCAGGCTGATAGTTTGCACTGATGACCCACTCACTTAAGGCGTCAACCATCTCACCCATCTCATAGTATATGAGACCTAACAGATTCCTTGCCTGGATATTGTACTTATAAAACTTAAGACTCTGCCTGAGAGAGATAATCGCTCCAGACAGATTTCTCACCTGTGCCTTTTGTAAACCATCATTGTAGTATGAGTTGGATATTCTAATAGCTCTTTTAAAAAGTGAAAGATCAGCCCCACATACAGGGCATTTATCGTTCCAGCCTGCATCTTGTCCGCATTTATAACAAATCATCTTAATTCACCCTGCCTTTTGTCCTGCTCACGTAATAACTGTGCAATGATATCTGTGACATCTGTCAGATCGTGGCTGTAAATCGCAGATTCAGCCTCCTCTATCTCTAGACTTGGCTCATAGTTCTTTATTTCTTCATCAAAATTTATCATAATCCTGCCTCCATAATTACCTGCTAAATAATCCCATCAAAAAAGGGTCACTATATATTATAATAAAGTAACCCCTTTATGCAAGTATATTTCCATTAAGATTTAATAAAAATATCGCAAGTTTTTTTATTTCATCGACAACATCACGACTGCCTTATCCTTCTCCTTGAACTCAATCTTGTCGAATTCCTCCTTGGTGACGAGCTTTGAGTTGTTAATACACACCTCGACATTTGGATATACATGCTCCAAAACCTGTACTGTCGCGCCTGTCGAGCGCTCCACTATGCCCTTAAGCCGCTCCAGCTCCTCCTTATCTTCGGTAAGCTCTGCTGTTTTCTCAATTTTTGCCCTGACAAGCGCAAGCTTCTTTTCCTCAAGATTCATACCGTCAGCGGCACTGCCCATCATCTGTTCTATCTGCTTTATGCCTGCATTGATATTGTTAAGCAGCATCTGCTTTTGATCAACAAGCTTTTCAAGCTCTGCTATCTTTATCTTAATCTTTTTATGCACGCCCACATGCACCTCAGTCTTGATAAAGGCATCATTACCCAGGTTTTGCACCTCAATGCCTGCACAGCCATATACTTTTCCACCGACTATGCTTGCATGTCCACCATTGAAGATTACCTTATCATTGCTGACCACATTGCAGTTGATTGCAGAATCAGCCTCCACAAAGCCATCTACCTCCACATCAGTATACTCCATGAACTTGGCAAACAGATTGCCCTTTACAATAATCCGGGCCTTTCCCATACCAATCATGCCATTCCTTAGAATCAGGTCATTGCCGGCCTCAAGCACACAGCCCTCGCAAACACCATCTATCGTGATGGACTTTGCAGCCCTTATTCTGGCTCCGGTCTTCACACTGCCATGTATGACCACGTCCCCGACAAAATCTATATTTCCTGTTCCCACATCCACATCACCGTTTATTTCAAGAATAGGAAGAATAATAATTCGATTCTTGTGCCTTTCAATTTTGCCATCGATAGCAGCTGTATATGTAAGTCCATCGACAGATTTGTCAAAGCCACGCCCCACAAGCGGTGGCAGTCCCTTGCCTTTCTTTGCGGCAATTACCCTGCCAAGCACATCAATACCATCCTCACCTGCAACAGGCTCACAATAGTTTGCAATCGTCTGGCCTTTTTTGACCACCTCAACCGAGTGCACACTCCAGTAATCCACTGAGCCATCACTCTTAACCGTTGGGCGGTGGTTCAAGTCACTGTCGAAGTAAAAATCAAAGTATCCATCAGCCCCGTCAACAGCCGGCTTTCCCTTTGCAAAAAGCACTTCCCTGCCCATAAGTCTTTTTTCTACCATATCTGAAATGGTCTCGCAATTGATGCCGTATATCACACCATTGCGGTTTACAGCTTCAAGCACCTCATCCACTGTATAGTGGTATTCTTCTTCAACAGTGGGCAGCATGATAAATGCCTCCATCCTGTCGTTGCTTATTCTGATAACTGGCTCTCTCTTTATACCGGTATCATCCATATTTTTCCTCACTATATATCGGCCTTTTGTTCCTGCTAAAGTATAACTATCCTGCTATTTCTTTAATAAATGCATTTATGCATTATTCTCATTTTCACTCATTATATCATCATTTAAATTTTAAGAAAAGCCACTAAATATAAAAAATCCGGGGCAATATCATTCATTGATACTATGCCCGGATTTTTTCTGCAATCTGAATCTTTTACGGAATTTGAGTAAATTCCGACACTTATTTTATGCAGTTCTATCTTTATGAGATTTCATCAACATCATAATACTTAAAATCCCGGAAGCAGGCACTTCCTCCTGTTTCCTCTGCCGCATAGCAGAACAGACCAAACCGGCAACCAGTAAAATGATCCAGTTTGAAGTACAGCTTATGCACGGTTCCGATGGGTAGCCAGTCTCCCTTATTTACTCGGTAATAGCAGCGTGCTTCATCCTTCATGTTACAGAAATCTGCTTCAAGACGAAAATCCATCTGGTGTGATTCAACAACAGTTCCTTCCGTCATATCCAATATACCATCTTCTTTTTTATCCAGCATAAGGACTTCATATTTTCCATGATGTTTTGTAATGCCAACTGCAGCATAACAGCCCTGCAACGCACACAAACCTGCGACATCGCCCTCTTTCAATGCAGAAGCATCAACAGTAACCTCAGCTGCGCAGGACGGATAACTCATCCTTTGCGTAAGCGTATTTACTGCCTGTGTAAGCTCTGTACAAACTTCCCGTGTTGTAATTGTATAGGTTCCCTGCAATGCATCCAGATGATAGTACCGTGGATCTGGATCATGATTAAACTGCCAGCGCGGAAGCAGCCCATTACGGAAATCATCACTTCCCACTAATGGCTGATAAATATATCCTTGTCTGGTACTGTGAACCTCTATTTCTTCCGGCACATGTCCGTTCTGTCCAAAAACCGGAAAATGATCCTTCCAGGTAACCGGAAGCAGAATAGGAATCCGTCCAACTGCTCCGGAATCCTGAAACAGCATTGCATACCACTTTCCATCCGGCGTATCCACTATTCCTCCCTGTGCCACGCCCTGTCCACAATATCCACGATCATCACAAAGTACATCTCCACCCGTGAATTCTCCTTCCAGAGAATCACTGTAAAAGCATGCTTCCGTCCGCATCCAGCGGTCTCTCAGGGAATGAACCAGAAAAATATAATAATAGCCGTTTATTTTTTGAATATGAGAACCCTCATAGCCTAGCTCCGGGTTCTTATGATCACTGACTAAAAGACGATGTAATCCGTCCTTCTTTGGTGCAGTCAAATCTTCATTCAATTCTGTAATCCAGATTTCATCATTTCCATATACAATATAGTTTCTGCCATCCTCATCAAATAATAAAGAGCCGTCATGATAAAAGCCTTCTATCAGCTGCTTTTTCCATGGACCATCTATTTTTTCCGAAGTATACAAATAAGTCTTACGGGTATCATTTGCCACAAAGCAGATATAAAATCGGCCTTCATGATAGCGCAGGGAAGCTGCCCACATGCCCTGTCCGTAAATATTCTGACCGCTTTTCAGTTGCTGCGCATCCGTATGATCCAACGTCTCATAGACATAAGTCACATGCTCCCAGTGCACCAGATCAAAAGACTGCAGAATCTCACAGCCCGGCATAAAGTGCATGGTTGTGGATACCATATAATAGGTGTCTTCTACGCGGATCACGTCCGGATCTGGATAATCCAATCTTGTTATAGGATTTACATTCATTGTTTATTCCTTTCTATTTTATCTCCATATTCTTTCTTTGTTCTATTCTATTCAAGAACCACCGCATTGTGGACGGCCTCCTTTGCATCCTTGCCCCAGGAAAACAGTGTTCACAAAATATAATCTGTATTTAATTATTTAAACTGAGCCAGACGTTCCTCTACCTGAGCCATCATCTGCTCATACTTTGCAAGCTTGTCCTTTTCCTCCTGAACCTTTTCAGGCTTTGCATTGTTTAAGAATTTCTCATTTGAGAGCATGCCCCTTGAGCGCGCAAGCTCCTTTGTAAGCTTATCCTTTTCTTTATTGAGTCTTTCCTTTTCCTTCTCGAAATCAACAAGGTCCTCAAGCGGCAGGTATGCAACCGCATCAGGTATCACTACTGATACAGCGTCATCTCCAATACCGGCCTTGCCCTGCTGTACTGCAATCTCGCTGGTAAATGCAAGATTTACATATACCTCCTTGTTGTCCTCGAATACCTTTCTGACTGCCTCATCATCACTTGTGATGAATAGCTTTGCCTTTCTTGAAGGTGGAACATCCATCTGTGTACGGACATTTCTGATACCCTTTACGAGATCCTTGCAGTGCTCGATTGCGGCTTCTTCTGCCGGGAAATTCCACTCTTCCTTGTACTCAGGCCATTTAGAGAGCATGATAGTCTCCTCGTCTGACTGAAGTGTGCAGAAGATTTCCTCTGTGATAAACGGCATATATGGATGAAGGAGCTTCAGTGCATTTACAAGTACTGTCTTAAGTGTCCAGAGTGCTGCATTTGCTGACTCTGGATTTTCATCCTTCTTGTAGGTACGAACCTTTGCAATCTCGATATACCAGTCACAGAACTCATCCCAGATGAAGTCGTATACCTTTTGTACTGCGATTCCAAGCTCGAACTTGTCCATGTTTTCTGTGGCATCTTTTGCAAGTGTATTTACCCTTGAAAGAATCCACTTGTCTGCTGCATGAAGTTCATCAAGCTTTGGCTCTCTAAGCTCTACACCTTCAAGGTTCATCATGATAAATCTTGATGCATTCCATACCTTGTTGGCGAAGTTTCTTGAAGCCTCAACTCTCTCCCAGTAGAAACGCATGTCATTTCCCGGTGCATTTCCTGTGATAAGTGTCAGACGAAGTGCATCTGCACCATACTTGTCGATAACCTCAAGCGGATCAATTCCGTTTCCGAGTGATTTACTCATCTTGCGGCCCTGAGAATCTCTTACGAGTCCATGAAAAAGCACTGTGTGGAATGGTGCCTTGCCCATCTGCTCATAGCCTGAGAAAATCATTCTGATTACCCAGAAGAAAATGATATCGTAGCCTGTTACGAGCACATCGTTTGGATAGAAATAGTCCAGATCCTCTGTCTTTTCAGGCCATCCGAGTGTTGAGAATGGCCAGAGCGCTGATGAGAACCATGTATCAAGTGTATCAGGATCCTGTGTCCAGTGCTCCTTGCCACACTTAGGGCATTTGCCAGGCTTTTCTATTGAAACTACCATCTCTCCACAGTCATCAACAGTACCATGCAGGTATTCTGTCGTCCCCACCAGAGCTGACGGCTGATGCACCAGTCGCGGATATTGTCTGTCCAGTTGAAGTATGTCTGTCCATCTTGAAGAGGAGCTTGATTTCTCCGTCTTTACTCCTCAACTGCAGGCTTGATCATCTCGTCCATCTTGACGAACCACTGCTGCTTGATCATTGGCTCAACTGTTGTGTGACAGCGGTCATGCACACCTACATTGTGTGAGTGTGGTACAACCTTTACTAAAAGGCCCTGCTCCTTAAGGTCCTCAACCAGTGCCTTTCTGCACTCGTATCTGTCCATTCCGGCATATTTTCCGGCCTTTTCATTCATTGTGGCATCATCATTGATTACAACGATTTCCTCTAAGCTGTGGCGTTTTCCTACCTCGAAATCGTTAGGGTCGTGTGCAGGTGTAATCTTTACACAGCCTGTTCCAAATTCTTTATCTACGTATGAATCTGCGATTACAGGAATCTCTCTGTCTGTGCATGGAAGCTTTAAGGTCTTTCCGATGATATCCTGATAACGCTCATCATCAGGGTTTACAGCTACGGCTGTATCTCCGAAAAGTGTCTCAGGACGTGTTGTTGCTATCTCTACGAATCTGCCTTCCTCGCCAACTACAGGATAGTTGATGTGCCAGAAGAAGCCGTCCTGTTCCTCATGCTCTACCTCTGCATCTGAAATAGATGTCTTACATACCGGACACCAGTTTACGATTCTTGAGCCCTTATAAATCCAGCCCTTCTTATAAAGCTTTGTAAATACCTCCTGTACTGCGTGTGAGCATCCCTCATCCATTGTAAATCTCTCACGCTGCCAGTCTGCTGATGATCCGAGCTTACGAAGCTGCTTTACGATACGTCCGCCATACTCTTTTCTCCAGTCCCAGCATTTCTCCAGGAACTCTTCTCTTGTAAGGTCTGCCTTGTTGATTCCCTGCTCTTTAAGTGCCTGGATGACCTTTACCTCTGTTGCGATGGATGCGTGGTCTGTTCCCGGCTGCCAGAGTGCATTGTAGCCCTGCATTCTCTTGTATCTGATAAGGATATCCTGCATGGTGTTGTCAAGGGCATGTCCCATGTGCAGCTGTCCTGTGATGTTTGGTGGTGGCATCACGATTGTGAATGGTTTTTTGCTGCGGTCTACCTCAGCATGGAAGTAGCCATTGTCTTCCCACTTTTTGTAAAGACGGTCCTCGATGTCCTTTGGATCGTAGGTTTTGTTTAGTTCTTTGCTCATGTTTTCCTCCTTTTATATGAATGACGCAAAAGCTTTGGGGGCTTTGTTGTGTCAGGTCGCGCATTATGTATGGAATTATGTTCATGATTACGCTGCCAAGACACTGTAAAAATTATGATTAGGGATTGCTTAGACCATGACGCAACCGGCTTTTAGCGCCGTCCATGGCGCTAACGCCTCGCCCGCACGTCCATGTGCGTGCGTTGCTGGGCTGTGTACATAATTTTAACAGTCTCTAGGCAGCTCCATAAATCACATAATTCCATACATAATGCGCGGCCTGATAATTCAGGCTGTGAGCTTTTGCTGTTCTTCTTTTCATCTGGCGACCGATTAGATTGCATGCGCAATCTGCCGGTCTTGGTACATGCCACGACAGAAATAGCATAGCGGCAAATAATAAAATTGCGCTATATGTGCACATCTCAGTCTACAAAAAAAGCCCATCCGGTCTACGACCGGAAGGGCGAATAAGCGCTGTACCACCTTCGTTTACATCGGAGCATATATATGCATATAAACTCGAATGCCTCTTGTCCTGTAACGTGGACGAATCGGAAGAACTTATGCCACTTGCGGCTTTCTGGGTTCTTCAGCTCAAAAGCTACCTTCCATGATTTCTGTCTTAAGCACCTTTCAGCCTGCCCAAAATGTATCACCATCTTACGGACCGGATGCTCTCTCTGAAAGCTTTCGTCATGTACTCCTCTTTCTTATGCCTTTAAATATTTGCCTGTTTCTTTCTACAATATTAAAGTGCATTGGGTGATTTGTCAATATGATTTTTCAATCATCATAATGACCTTTACATGAAACAATATAAATTATCTCATCTTTTTCATAATAAACAATTCGATTAGTGTCATCAATGCGTCTGCTCCACATACCACTAAGATTTTCCTTTAATGGTTCCGGTTTACCTATACCCTCAAACGTACTTCGCTGAATATCCTTGATAAGTCCATTAATTCTTTTCAGTGTTTTCTTATCCTGCGTCTGCCAGTATAAATAATCGCTCCATGCCCTATCTTCCCATAGTAACCTCATTAGTCCTCCTCTATCAAATCATGCTCTGCGAAGTGAGCTTTGCCATCCTTAATATCGCGCACGATATTTTCCAAATAACGGATATTGCTATCAGAATAAAACGGATCTACCGATACCTCAAAAGGAATACGCTTTTCTCTGCCTACTTTTTTTGCAAAAACGGTGAACGCTGCACTCATAGAAAGACCTAATTCCGAACACACCTGTTCCATGCTTTTTTTTACATCTGCATCCAATTTAAAATTAACATTAACTGACTGTGACATATACAACACTCCTTTCTTGCTTATAGTATATGCAACAATAAAGAAAATATCAATAAGATTTCTTCATTTTTTCTTTATTATAAATTTTTACTTTCAAAGAAATAAGTGCTCGCTATAAGTGCTGTTCCGCCTATATATGCCATCTTATCGCTCAAGTGTGAACGGCTGATAAGCTTGTCAGTATAGTTTTCATCATATTTTGTGCAGTACTGTATAAAAAGCTTATATATACTTGTATTTTCAAACATTGAACCAAACACTATCGTGCAATCCGGAGCCAGAATAGTCAACACATTTACAGCGACACGTGCCATTCGTTCTATTGCTCCAACAAGTATCTCAGAAATTGTCTTATCCATCCTTGTTATGTAGCCGTTGCCCTCATTTTCTACCCACGAAGTCAAGAGCTCTCTTGTTATAAGATTTTTATCACCGGCTGTTTCTTCGTATAGCACCGGGGTATTTTCCTTGGAATATATCTCCTTTATGCGGTCACACAGGGCAAACATGGATACTCTTGTTTCAAGACAGCCATGTCTGCCACATCTGCACTTAAGTCCATCAGGCTCTATGATGTAGTGTCCTATTTCTGCTGCGTTGTGCTGATTGCCCTCATATAGCTTATTGTCCACAACTATCGCAGAGCCGACACCCGGGCCCCACTTAATAAAAACAATATTGTTTCCATATTTTCCGACACCATAAAGCATTTCGGCTTCCGCAAATGCTTTGACGTTGTTTTCAAGTATTACCGGACACTGAATCTGTTTTTCAAGTATTTCTCTTATTTTTACTTGATTGTTCCATATGCCATAAGCGTGTATACTGATGCCATTATTCCTGTCAACTATTCCCGGAACACATATTCCGATTCCAAGAATATCTGACAGCTTAAGTTCATTTTCCCAAAGCTGAAGCTTTATTTCCTTTGCCAGTTCTTCTAAAAACAGCTGTGGTTCAATGTCCGTCCGGGTATGTACCTTAGTTTCAACAAGCACATTTCCCCTGATATTGGTAACTGTAATGCTCGTGTCTACAGCCTCAATATTTACAGATACTATATACTTAAAATCATAATTGATATCCACAAGCACCTTCTTACGGCCCGCTCTCTTCTGCTCCTTCATCTCACCCTTTTCAAGTATCATGTGAGCTTCCATCATATCATTGCACAGCATGGTCACAGCCGCCGGTGTGAGTCCTATCTGATTGGCAATATCCTTCCTTGACATTGCGCCGTTTTTCTGCAGTATCTTAAGTATCTGAGATTTATTATTGTTTTTTACACTATCAAGGGAAATTCCGGGTTTTAACCATTAATTCATGCTCCTTATTTATGCTTCAACATTCTTTGTTGCAACTATATCCACACCGGTTGCTGCAGCATCACTTAGCAGTACATCACCTATATGCACCGGTTCCTCTACCGTGATCCGGTTGATACAGTCCATCACATCCATTATCTTTTCCTTTGGAATATCCTGTGCTGTCTTTACGGATACCATAGGTATTGTGCCGTTTTTCACACAGACTGTGCTTGTCACGATTCGCATCGGATGTGTCACTTCCTTTGCTCCGTAGTCTGCTCCGCGCTTGCAGGTATTTCCGGTTACTGTGACATTTTCTCCGTCTATTGTCACCTTAAGGGCACAGCCCAGAGGGCAGCCTATACATGTCAAACTTTCTCTCTTCCATGATACTATGCCTCTCAATCTTTATCGTAATTGTGCAGGGTATTGTCTGTTTCGATGAGC
>ENA-OQNJ01000461-OQNJ01000461.1-human-gut-metagenome-genome-assembly--contig:-NODE-461-length-10310-cov-3.661691_pt1 | contig 10310 bp, 8 predicted proteins | sample MGYA00242630_ERZ504882 | MGnify/ENA primary metagenome ERZ504882 (study PRJEB26092, sample SAMD00036408) | human gut metagenome | host: Homo sapiens | study: EMG produced TPA metagenomics assembly of... | reverse complement strand
TTACCATTACCTCTGAACATTTCTTCCTCTAGGGTATAATCAAACTTAAATGGATACAAAGCCCGATCAACTCTTTCCGAAATATCCGTTCCTTCTGCAATCGTATCTTCCAGCCAATCTTTGATATCTCCCCATGATTCAAACTGCAAATACCCGGCAATTTCATGTGTCCCATCCGGTGCCAGTACAATATGTCCCGGTTCGCTTTCCCGATAATCATAGCGGTATCCGGCTGCTTCCAGTGCATCTACCAGAATGCCGTATTTTTCATGTAATTCTGTTTTTTGTTTTTCTTCAAGAATGATTTCCAGTTCTTCTGTAAGCTGATCGATCATTTCACCGGCTGTCTTGCGGATCACATCCATAGATGCTTTCATTTCCTTCATTTCCCGGCTGCTGCTCCAACCTGCAATATAAGGAAAACTATAATCCGATGTATCCAAACCAAAGGAAGAACACACACAGTAAGCAACGGATTCTGCTTCAACTTCTTTTGTCAGACGGTCTTTTTCTACACCCAGGCTTTCCATGATTTCCTTGTCATGCAGTTTAGCATGGGCTGTTTCATGAATAGCAGTCTTTAAGGTCTGACTTTCACTGAGCCCTTTTTTGATCACGATTTCCTTATCTGCATTGTGATAATATCCATTGGCATTACCATCAATCTCATCGAATCGTATCGGTACAGGGGATATTTTCTGAATAGCCTGCATGAAAGAATCAAAATCCTGTACAGCCGCAGTCAATAATTCCGGTGCCAGTGTCTGGATCGGTTCCCCGGATGTCTGAGCAATATCAAAGACGTTAACTGCTTTAAAATGTGGAACCGTAACTTCCACCTGTTCCGTCTTTGGTTTTCCATCAGTTCCCATAACTGGACGCTGATTCTCATCCAGAACCTTCTTTTTCCTTCATTTTCTTATAGGGTGCCGGTGCAATGATTGTAATTCCTTTTTCACCTTTCATAACCTGTCTACCCATGGACTGCCAGTTTTTGTAGCTGGTAACAAGTGTTGCATCCGGTCGCTGCATAGCGATCAGCATTGTATTGTTAAAGGAATAATTGTGAAACTTTGCCATGGTTTTTAGAAATTCCTGATAGCGATTGCTTGTAAAAAGTTCTTCCACACCGGATTCCAGTGACTGCATAATGCTGTCCATATCTTTTTCCCTGAACCGGCAGTGGAATAGTAGTAGTTTTATTTTGTTCTGTCATAATACTCCTTTTCCAAAAACGCCCTACGACATTTCTTTATGCCGTAGGGTGTTTTGTCTCATTTAACGTTTTTCATTGCTTGGTATTAAAGTTCCATATCATGTTTCTTTTGCTTTCGGTTTCTTATCCGGCTGTTCTTTTCCGGCTTTCTCCGTTTTTTGCAGCCTGTGCTTCTTTTTCTTTCTGACGTTCTGTGAATCTGTCAGCTTTTTCAAAGACATGATCCTTTGTATCAAAGTGATATACATCATTGGTAAGGCGTTCTGCGGGGGCTACCTGAGTGGCATTTACTTCTTTTACCATATCTCTTAACATTTCTGCATCCACTTGCCCGTCATCTGGAAAGACCAGCATTTGATGGATGGATGATGGCAAAATGAAGAAATCATTTCCAAGAAGTTCCCCCATGTTATCCATGAATTCCGGATAAAAGATCACACCGGCTCCATCAATTCTTTCTGTATTCGTAACAAAAAAGAATGTCGGCATCTCACTTGATTCCTGCAATGTTTCCTGCAGCATTTCACGTTCATCCGGTGTCAGCATGAGAATATTTTTCTGATACATTTCATCTATCAATGCACCTATACTTGATACCTCCGGGATCATGACATGCGGTGAACTTTTCATCGCATCTTCATGAAGCTGTTCTGCCGAGATTCCATACTGTTCAAGCAGATCATTCTTGATAAACATGGAACTTAATCCATCCTGATCCTTGCCTACTGCCACATGATAGGTAATTGCGAGGTCTTCCTTCAGCTGATGCGGCGCATTTTCGAGGACTTCCTTATTTGCTTCGGCTGATGATACACGGATAAACAGCTTGTCCTTCACGTCTTCATAATTTAAAATGGATTTCAGATCAACCTGTATCGGTGCCTCAATGACTATATCTGCAATCTTTCTGCATACAGTTTCCATTGTTACGCCAGGCTGTGCTTTATATGCTTCATACAGCTGATTAAGATTGATCGTCGGGGTAAGCATCTCACCTTCTTTTCTCACCATCAATCCCGTATAGGCACGGTTCAGTTTCTGACACTCCATCGTTGATACTTCTGCATTCTCATAATCCTTTGGTAAAAAGAGTTTGATATTGTCCTTTACTTCATTTACAAATTCATTAAAATTCATTTTTCGTTTCCTCCTCTAATCTGTTTTCTTATTTCTTTTTGCTTTTGTTTTTTGGTTTCTTTTGTGGGAAGGATAAAGAGAAATTCACCCTTCCGGTTTCATCTGCATCCATAAGAAGATCTGCCTCAAAGTACATATTCTTCTTTTTGGAATACAAGTCTTTTACATGCACACTTCCACTTTTCAGAAGTTCTGCAGCCATCTTCTTATCCATGGCTTTTTCCATGCTCTGCAGATAGCGATTCTCTTTCCAGAGAGCAAAGTGGCAATCGTGGTTGCTGCAATAGAAGTTGGTTTTGCTTTCGTATACCAGGCTGCCACATACCGGACAGGTTCCAATGCTTTCTCTGGTCTGAAATCTTCTGGTTTCTTCTTCTGAGATTGCATCACATCCATTCAGCATCATGGTGAGCATGTTTTTAATCCCGGTCATAAACTGTTCCGGTGCAATCTCTCCATACTCCATCAAGAGCAGCTGATTTTCCCATTCTGCAGTCATACTCGCAGATTTCAGGAAGTCTGGCAGAATCTCTACAAGAACTTTTCCATCGTCTGTCGGAAGGATCTGTTTGCCTTTTCGGGTGGCATACTGAGAATAGATCAGTTTTTCGATGATACCGGCTCTTGTTGCCGGAGTTCCTAATCCTTTCTTTTCTGTATCTTCATCGAATTCCTTATTTCCAGCTGTTTCCATTGCCGCAAGGAGAGTATCTTCGCTATATGGTTTTGGTGGGGACGTAAAATGTTCTGTCTTTTCTGCAGCTACAGCATAGAAAGTCTGTCCCTGGGTTACTTTCGGCATTCTCTCTTTCATTTCCTGATCCGGATCTACGATTGCCATGCGATCCTTATTTTTGAAGCAGTTTTCAAAGAGTTTCCATCCATCCTGCAGAACAATCTTTCCTTTTGCTTTGAAGATTTCTCCCTGGCATTCCACTTCAATCTCTGTTTCCTGGTAAATGTGATCCTTACTCATTGCCATGACCGTATGGACTGCGATCAGGAACAGAATCTTTTCTTCCCAGGATTTCAATTCATCCAGATGGCAGGATGCAAGCTCCATCGTTGGAATGATTGCATGGTGATCCGTCACTTTGCTGTTATTCATGACTTTTTTCACATCCGGCTGTTCTGGCTGATCAAAAGGACCTGTCAGCTGATATTTCTCATAAATCTGACGGACCACATTTCTTGCTGTCTGTTCCATATCTTCGGTCAGATACTGGCTGTCCGTTCTTGGATAAGTAATCAGCTTCTTTTCATACAGGCTCTGTGCGGTATCCAGTGTCTGTTTGGCTGTCATTCCGTAGATGCGGTTTGCCTCTCTCTGCAGTGTGGTCAAATCGTAAAGCCTTGGTGCTTTTACTTTCTTTTCTGTTTCTTTTACTGTCATTGACAATGGCTTCACTTCCCTGGCATCTGCTTCTTAACTGTTCTGCCTCATCCGGATCAAAGATCTTTGGCTTTACTGCCGGAATTCCGTCACAATCCAGTTCCACATTGAAATACTTTTCTTTCTGGAAATTGCTGATCTGTCCGGCTCTTTCCACCAACATGGCAAGTGTCGGTGTCTGGACCCTTCCAACAGTTAGCTTTTTGAAATACTTTGTGGTGTAAGCTCTGGTTGCATTCATTCCTACCAGCCAGTCAGCCTGAGAACGGCATACAGCAGCTTCGGCCAGATGTCGGTATTCCTCTGCGGATCTCAGATGCTGCATTCCATCAAGGATTGCGGAATCTTCCAGAGAACTGATCCATAATCGTTTCACCGGCTTTTTACTTCCAGATAAGTCATAGACATGTTTGAAGATTAATTCTCCTTCACGTCCGGCATCACAGGCATTTACGACGTATTCAATTTTCGGACTGTTGAGCAGTCTTTTTAAGATATAGAACTGATCTTTCTTATCTTCTGAGACTGTAACTTTCCAGTCTTTCGGGATGATCGGGAGATCTTCATATCTCCACTGGTTAAATTTCTCATCGTAAGCATCCGGTGAAACATATTCGGCCAGATGTCCGAAGCACCAGCTGACCATACAGTCGGTTCCTCGTAAATATCCGTCTTCTCGTTCCTGTGCTCCAATCACTTCTGCGATTGCTCTTGATACACTTGGTTTTTCTGCAATTACTAAATACATGATGTATAACCTCCTTCATATAACGAAACGGAGAGAGCATGTTTTACAGCCCCTCCGCCAAAAAACGTTTATTTATTTTTCATTTTCTTCAAAATCTTCGTCTTCAGACTCTTCCTCATCCGAAATTTCTTCCAGTCCATCTGTTTCCAAACCTTCCGGCTGATCATCCTCATCTTCCTCTTTTTTAGGCTTATAGATCTTGAAGTAGTAGTAAGCTGCCACACCGCCGAGAGCCAAAATCAGGATTGTTGCCATTGCACCCATATTGGTTTTGGTAGATGCTGTTTTCTCCGGATCAACGGTAGCTTCCTTGTCTACATCCTCATTATTTGTTTCATCCAACACTACCTTTGATGTATCCGGCTGTGGTGTTACGACAGTAGAAGTGCTGTCTTTATCCAGAAATTCAGACAGATCATTCTCATCAATCTGGGATAACATATAGACATTCTGGGATGTGGCACTGCGGTCGATCACGATATAGAAAGTGTTATTATTCTTCGTTGTAACCGTAAGAAATTCCTTTGTGGAATCATCGGTAATGTCATCCTTGACTTCGCCATTTCCTGGTGTCGTAAAGGCAGTTCCCTTGTCTGTTCCATCTTCCGGCAGCACCTCACTTGTACTTGCCACCTCATCCTTTTTGTCATCTTTTTTCTCTTCTTTGTCTGTTGACTGCTCTGTCTGAGTTGTCTCTACTTTGGATGCCTCTGCTGATTCATCCACATAGGCAAATGCTGTGGTTGATGCTGTAAAAAGCATCATGACTCCCAACAACAGTCCTGCCATTTTCTTATTCATTTTCTTCCATTTCACCATTCTGATTTTCCTCCTTATTTTTTTCTGTGAATACAAAGGAGCCTGAACCTTCTTCGTCAGACTCCCTGCTTACCTGAAATTTAACTGTTCCACTCTGGATACCATCCAAAAGATCATATAACTGATCATTATCCATCTTCATACCACGGATGCACCTGATCATCTCATTGTCCTCTTCCTGCTTTAATGCAGCCTGGACACCTCTGAGATATTGCTGCAGATCCGCAATCTTTTTCTCTGTCTTAGCAATCTCATCCAGATATTTCTTAATCTTTTTATTCAAACTTTCACCTCCCTTCGTTCACCCCTTTATGGCAGTCTTCCAAAGCACATGAAGTGTTGCTGCCAGTAGGATGTGCTGATACTTGAGTAATGGATCGGATCTCCACAATGGATCATCATGTTGTTACCGACATAGATACCCACATGGCTTGCACCGGATGTGTTATACGTTCCCTGGAAGAAGATCAGATCTCCTGGTTTTGCTTCTCCCGGTGATACATAAGTACATACACCTCTTAATCCTTCCGCGGTCAATCGTCCATAGTTCCAGCCATTACCACAGTGGTTAATGACATAAGATACGAAACCTGAGCAGTCAAATCCGGACGGAGAGTAGCCACCCCATACATAAGGTACTCCCAGATATTTTTCTGCTTCTCGAATCATCCGGGCGAATTCTTCATCCTGCAGTGCTTCCGGTGGAATCTCATAACTCATTCCATTACCGCCTGATCCACTGGTCACATTGTTTACATCCCACAGATAATTTCTGTTTCCATAGGTCGTATTTAATGCATTGTAGATGATCAGCTGCTCCGCATTCAGATTGGCTCTTGCCACAGCATCAAAGCTTCCATTTGTCAGTGTCACATATAGAATCTTCTTAGTGCTTGTACTGGTAACCGTTACTTCCTGACTGCCATTGTCATCTGCGATATAGGCTTCCCAGGTCTGGTGTCCATGAGCAGAAGCGGCAGCATGGTTATCATAGTAAACGTCAAACTGCACACCATATCGTGCAAAGGCTCCGGTATCCTCAACTGTGTATTCCACACCATTCATTACTACCTTTGTTCCAATCGGCACAAACGGATTGGAAGCATCTACAGCAATGGTATGGTTTGCAGTTGGATATGCACCACTGGCAGTTGGACCTCCGGACCATACGCCACAACAGATTCGACAGTTACAGTATCCACTGGTCACTACCTGTCCCAATGATTCTCCGACTCGAACATTTCTGGTTTCTGTCACCGTTTCTGTTCGACCTTCTGTATTCAGATGATATTGTGCTTCAAAAAGAGCTTGCAGCTCGTTTTCAACATCTGCGTACGTCCAGTCCCCATATTTTGCGGTAAGATACGAGATAAGATGGTATGGATTATGGCCGATCTCAGCAATGTTGTACTGATACTCGTCATAATTCGGATGTCTTCGTTCCATCTCATTGATCTGCTGGTTCAAGGCACTTTCCAAAGTGGCATATCTGTTTTCAGCAGCATAGATATCCTCATCCGAACTTGGATACGTTGTAATACCGATCACAGATCCAGCTCCCTCGATAGAGGCACTGCAGCTCCCCAAGGATACCGCTATGACAAGAAAAAGAAGCGCAAAAATACCGATGCCTGCGAACATGGCACGATTACGCTTTATGATCTCTTTCAAGGCAATCTTTGCTTTTACCGTCATGTTCTCGACACCGGCAATGGTTGTTGCTCCACCCAGACTACCAGCGGATTTTCCAGCTCTGGCTGCCCGGTAAGCATCCTTATATCGTTTTTTCTGGAAGAAGCGATTATAAAAATGTCTCTTTTGTTCGGCTTTCTTCACCGATTCTGCATGTTTTGCTCCTTCCATACTTTCTGCAGAACCAAATTTCAGTTTCTTTTCTACGGTAGCCTCACGATAACCTCTGCGATGGGTTTTCACATCCGTTCGTTTACTCCGGATCTGAGCATGACGCAGACCACGCAAAGCAGTTTCTGTTTCACGCTCTACAAGTCTGGCACTTTCCACACCTGCATTTTCATCTATTTCTTCCTCTTCGGAAATGACTGCTTTCATGCCAGATATAACAGTTTGTGTGGCAATGTATTTCCCGGCTGTCCCTCCCGGTTTCATACCAGCACCTTTCACCATCTGATTTCCTTCATCATCAAAGGATAATCTTCCGGCTTTTGCCTGTTCTTTGGTCATCTGTTTTTGCAACTGCTTCTTCCGAATAGATTTCTTTTGACTGTTCAGGCTGTTATCATCATCCGGGATTTTTTCATGACGATGCAGTTTCTTTCGATATCCAGATACTTTTTCTTCCGGTGTGACTTCAAATGTATCCTCAACAGTTTCCTGTCGGACAGATGATTTCCGGATTTTCTCCATCTGCAGTCGTTTTCCTTTTCCCGATTTTGAATCTTCGCCCTCAGTCTTTTTTCGTTCCCGTTCCGGAACAAATTCTTCTTTATTTTCCGGTCGCCCCCGACTCCTGTGACTGATATCTTTTATGCTGCCATCACGGAGATTTTCTTCTATCAGACCATCTCTGGTCATCTTTGCGACCTTTTTATCTTTGCCTTTAAATTCTTTTCCAGCTATAGGTCATCACCTCCTGGCACAACTTTTCTTTCTGTACTCATTCAGTTCCTGGCGTCCTATAATCGGGATACCAGGATAACCATCTGCCTGTGTCCTGATTGCTGGAGAGCTCGCCTGGATATGAAATACCCAGTTCAATTCACTCGGATCTCTCGGCCAGAAACCATTGATCAGCATAGCCTCCTTGAACTGATTGTTGTGCAGATGGATCTGGGTACGTTTATACAGAACTTCTTTCAGATCATCACTGGTAAGATGCGGATAGATTTTCTGTGCCGGATAAAAATTCCAGAATACCCAGTCAAGGATAATGTTCTGTGTTTCCAGCGGAAGTTCATACAGATGATGATCATCATTGACTGTATGAACACGGTATCCTGGCTGCACATTTTCCAGATTTTTCATCTGAATGTAAGGATTGTCCTGATTCCACTGCTTGATTCGGATCTTATCGATTTCCTTCATTTGCATCCCTCATTTCTTTATCTCGTTTCAATGTTTCCTCGGGCTTCGTGGTCATCAGACCATATAATTTCAAGGTCTTATCGAACTTATCCTTAAATGGAATGATCGTTGTTCCATAGAAAGAAGTCCTTCACCTTCCCCGGAATTCGTCACATAAGACAACTGATATGGGGAAATATTCAGCTGTTTTGCAAGGATCTGTCTGTCACCTGCAGCCTGGTTCAGCATCAGGATAAAATCACTGTTCTCAAAGATATTTTCAATCTCCCTGCTGGCAAGAAGATCCTTAATGTTCTGAGTGATACCAGTCGGTACACCTCCCCATTTACGGAATCTCTTCCAGATTTCTACGGAATAAGCTGCTGTCTGTTCTTCTTTGAGCAGAAGGTGGAACTCATCGATGTAGTACCTGGTGGATTTGATGCCACGGTTGATCGTAACTCTGTTCCATACCTGATCCTGGACGATGAGCATTCCGATTTTCTTCAGCTGCTTTCCAAGCTCTTTGATATCAAAACAGACAATTCGATTATTCAGTTCCACATTGGTTCTATGGTTGAATACTTTCAGTGATCCATTTACATAGATTTCCAGTGCTGTTGCAATTCTCTGGGCCTGTGGTTCTTTCTGCTTTCTGAGGCAGTCATACAGGTCACCGAGGACCGGCATGTTTTCCGGTTTTGGATCTGCAAAGTACTTCTGATACACCAGTGGAAGACAACGGTCGATCACTGATTTTTCCTCTGCTTCAATACCATCCCTGCTTCCCATGATTAGCTCACATAAGGACAGGACAAAATCAGATTTCACACCAAGTGGATTGTCATCATCGGAATAATCCATATTGATATCCATCGGATTGATATAATCCTTACTGGTTGGTGAGATGTGTACTACCTGTCCGCCAAGTGCATGGACCAGCGGGTAATACTCGCCCTCCGGATCTCCGATGATAATGTCATCCTTCGTAACAAAGAACGCATTGGTGATCTCTCTTTTTGCTGCAAAGGATTTACCGGATCCAGGTGTACCAAGGATCAATCCATTCGGGTTTTTCAGCTTTTTACGATCCACCATAATCATGTTGTTACTAAGGGCATTCAATCCGTAATATAAGGATTCTCCCGCCATAAATAGTTCCTGTGTCGTAAATGGAACAAAGATTGCTGTGCTGGTAGTCGTAAGAGCCCGCTTGATCGGGATATGATTTACTCCCAACGGAACACTACTCATAAGTCCTTCTTCCTGCTGATAATCCAGACGTTTCAGTACACAGTTATATTTCTGGGCGATACCGGCAGTCTGGAAGATGGCATTATCCAGTGCCTGCTTTGTCTTTGCGGTATTTAAAAAGAGCGCTGTTACAAGGAACATACGCTCATTTCGTGACTGCAGGTCTTCCAGAAGCCTTTTCGCTTCTCCGCCATACGTGTTCAGATCCGATGGGATAATATCCATATCATATCCGGCCCGGACTGCTTTTTTCTGTTCTTCGATTTTCATACGATTGATATCCGTCACTTTGCTTTTTACCAGCTTGATTGCCTTCATCTGATCCACCGACTGCACATGCAGGTTGACGATCAGGTTCTTATCAATATCCAGAAATTCTGCCAGCATCTTATCCGTAAGCTCCGGTGCCAGGATCTGCAGATAGGAGACAGCCCCGATGGTATTTCCCATCTGGAATGTATTTCTGTCCCGGAACACAAAACTGGTCGGTGCCACATAATCCTTTGTATTGAGTCCTGTCCGGATCATGGATCCATAGTCAAACTGGAAATCTGTCATCACATCCGGATTGAATGTCTCATACAGGATCTGCAGACGTTCCACGCCATTCAGCGGATATGCCGGAACTCCCAGGATCTTAAAGTTATTCAGAATATCCGACTCGATACGTTCCAGCTTTGGTTTTGCCTCCCGGATATTTT
>ENA-OQNJ01000460-OQNJ01000460.1-human-gut-metagenome-genome-assembly--contig:-NODE-460-length-10331-cov-3.070365_pt1 | contig 10331 bp, 8 predicted proteins | sample MGYA00242630_ERZ504882 | MGnify/ENA primary metagenome ERZ504882 (study PRJEB26092, sample SAMD00036408) | human gut metagenome | host: Homo sapiens | study: EMG produced TPA metagenomics assembly of... | reverse complement strand
CCGCAGCCGTCTCCCCGGAGCTGCTCACCCATGCCGGTGAAGCTCTGGCCGCGCTGCGTGGCATCAAGTCGAAGGCCAAGGTTTCGATGAAGACTCCGATCCTTTCCGTGCAGCTGGGCGTTTCCGATGAAGCGCGCGAATCCATCGAAAGCGCATTGGGCGATATCGCCGAGGCCGGTCGCGTGGTCGGACGCATCTCCTTCATGGGAGCGGCCGCCGCACTGAAGGCCGTCAAGGAAACCGCCAAAGCAGCCAAGGAAGCCGTCAAGGAGGCCAAGGCTGATGCCGAAGCCGCCATCGACGTGATTGTGGCCGACAGCGAACTTGGAGAGCCGCCGGCTAAAAAGCCGAAGAACTAATGGCAACTGTAGGTGAAACCGGCAGCCTTCGTGGCAAAGCCGTTCACTTCACCTACAGACAGTCCACAGGACTGTCTGCTTAACGGCTCAGCCGGCTAAAAAGCCTAAGAGGGGATCTTCCACGATTGGAAGGCCCCCTCTTTGTGTATCTGGATCCTATGTTTATACATTTTTATAAAACGGGAACTGCAAGCAGATATTGAGATTGCGCGGCCTTAGCAGGCTGCGATTGCACAGGCATATCCGGATACAGCTTCTGCAAAGCCTGCTGCAATATTTCGGCAGCGGCCGCAATTTCAACGGTCTCGTCAATCAAATCGCTATTATCAGGCACAATCAACGTGCGATTTCCGGAACCAGCAATGCCGTATGCTGCAATCGGCAACGCACTTGTCATCAACATTTCGGAAGATGCGGTTTTTCCTGTTGTTCCAGTATTTTCAGATGCGGAATCTACCGAATCGCCATCGCTGGATTTCTTTGATTCCACTCCCCCGACTTTCGCAACGTTCTTCGACGTGGTATCGGCAGCCGCGCCAAATGACGATCGCAGGCCGCCCGCGTAGCTCATCACATCATCCATGCTGATGGCGTTCTTGTCGTCCACCAAACTGGCCACAGTACCGTCGGAAGCGTTCTGCTGATTGGCCGCATCCGCCTGCGTGCGTTCCTCTTTGCGTTGGGCCTTGATACGCGCCCGCTCGGCACGGCCCGCAAGCGACGTCTCCGAAGCCGAGGCAAGTCCCATAGACCCCTTCAACGTAACTTCCGAACCATCGACAGTATCGTCGGAACTGGTCGAATCATCACCTGCATCAAGCTGATCCGCAAAACGAAGCACGATCTGGTGGAACGCACTGGCCTGACCCGTGTGCTCGCTCGCATCCGCCAACGCCTGCATCGCATCGTCAACCTTGCTTGAAGCCGACTTCAACTTCTCATTGCCGTCAATGCTGTTGCGCACATCCGCAATCGCCTGAGATTCCAAGTTTTGCGCCGAACCTGCGGAAGCCCCCAATTCCTTAAGCCGAGCGGTATACGCGTCGGTGAAATCCATGGAATACGGAATCATCGTCGAAGAAAGCTGCGACTGGCCGGCACTGTAATCCTTGGCGCCGCGCTGCTGCTCCTCGCCCGCACGCTTGTTGAGTTCCGCCACCAAACCGGATGTGCCACGCTGCTCGATGGTGCGAATCACCTCGTTCACCGCGTCGGCGGCACCCGTATGTCGGTATGCGGCGCTCACATCGTTGACCGCGTTGGCCAGATCGACCACGGACTGCGCCACCGCAGTATCGCCGTTCAATTCGGCCGCGGTGCCGAGAATGGCGGTAAGTTGCGTGGTATCGCCAATCGATCCGGAAAGATGCGTCGTGTACGAGCCGACGTACGCGTCGATATACCCGTTGAACGCCTGCTCATGTTCCTGCTCACGCTGGGCGATGGTCGTTTCGGCAAGCTCCTTTTCATGATCGCGCAGTTGTTCGAGCTGCGCGATGAGCTCATGGTTGCGTTGCGATCCGACATTCGTCAAACCATCCACCAATGTGGATGCGCGATCGGTCAAACTGGTGAGATTGCCATAGCAGCCAGTTTTTTCGGAATCGCAGGCAACAGCGGCGACGGACAGCGAACTCATAGTGAAGTTTTTCGCAGTCACATACGTATGAATCGTAAGATCCTCACCCGGCTTGCCTACCGCAGCGACCAATGTCGACGAATTGCCGGCAGACACAAGCACGCCTTCGTCTGAGGTCACGTCATTGCCGACGCGGTTGGGAATGGTGAACGCGACGATCGGCGTCAGATCAGCCGTTTCCTCCGGTCGTTCCGATTTCAGATCGATGCGGATGCCGACCACGCCCGATGCACCGGAAATCTTGGATGCGCTGACGGTCGGACCGTCCAAAGTAAAGGTCGCCGTTATATCCCACGGCAGTTCCACACGCTCTTGCGGCACGCGCTGCGAAGACGTCGCGCCCTCATCTGCATTCATGTCCGTATCAGTTGCAGAAGCGGCGTCACTCGTCAAATACAAGCGGCCCGGCTCATCAACGGACTCATATGCGCTCATCACATCGTGCGAGGCCACCGCCGAGACGTACTCGCCGTTCCGACGCACCGCATCAACCACATTCGAAACCCCGACCGCGCATACGGGAGCCGCCGAAACCAGCGTTACCGCAATGGACGCAGCCAGCATGTGCCGCAGATGGACATTCGCCACACGCATATCACGCTCACCACGCGTGCTATCGGCATGATGGGCACAAGATGCACGAAACGCAACAGAACGACGCATGCCGAGCCTCTCAATCGCAATCAAAACAACGTTCCAAAGCAATCAATGTAGCGCGCGGCATGCCCCGGCAAGAAACGATTTCGCGGAAAACAGACAGGTCAGGCGAATACGTCGAGCGCACCCGGATCGACGCCGTTCTCGGCGATACGCTTATGCCTGCGCTTGGCTTCGGTCACCACGAATTCGCGATACATTTCGGCGATGTCGGGATCCAACCCGGCATCGACAGCAATGCGGTGCAACCGTTCGATCTGGTAATCCTCACGCTTGTAATCGGCCGGCGCGAAACCCGCGCGGGCTTTCAGCACACCCACTTGGGACGTGTATTTGAAGCGTTCCGCCAGTAGGGAAACGATGGCCGTGTCGACATTGTCGATCGACTGGCGCAATGCAGCGATTTTCGCCACGGCATCGGCGACCTCGGGATTGCTTTGCGCGGTGCCCGCATCGATGACGGTTTCGGTTTCATGCTCTTCTTCTGGCCGAAGCCAGTCATGTTCGCTATCGCTCATGCGTACAAGACTACCGCGCGCATGTCACTTGGAGAAGTACCGTTGCAGCACAATCGTGGTTTCCGTGCTCACCGGCACCGTTTGGTGGATGACGTTCAGCAGATCCTCAAGCTTGCTTGGCGAGGCTGCGCGCACGGTCAGCATGTAGCTGGGTGACCCAGCCACGGAATCGCACGACATGATGCCTTCGATATCCTGCAATTTGGCGGGAATCTCGGCTTCCTTGGAATAATCGATCGGCGTGACCGCAATGTAGGCACGTACGGCGAGGCCACGCTTTTCATCGTCGATAACGGCCTTGTAGCCGAGAATCACATTACGACGTTCCAGTTTCTGCACGCGCGATTGCACCGCGGAAATCGACAGTCCCGTAGCGTCCGAAAGCTGAGACAGCGTAGCGCGGCCGTCTTTCTCCAGCATGCTGAGAATGGTCTCGTCGATATCGTCGAATTGGCCCACGCTCGCATGCGTGGTGTCGGGTTCGTTGCCATTGCCTGTCATAGATGCCCCTTTCCAACAAGCATTCTGCATCAGTCCGGTAGGACCGACTCCCCTATGCAGCTCACGTTTCCGTCCATTACCATACCCACCCCAACACACAATCCGTCAACTGCATTTTCGTAACATTTCCAACGAATTTCGATTTTCAATCATTTTTCTCCTAGTTTTTTTCATATACCCCCTATATAGCAATACTATTTTCGTCTTTTTACTTTCGATTTCGTATTTTTTCGTGCGTCGATTTTTACATACCGTATGTCCACAACGTGATCATCCACATTGCCGAATCGTGCGGAACTTTCGAAAAACAATCGAAACGCATTCGAAAGTAGTTGAAAACTGCAAAACGGAAAAACAGCCGAACAGAAAGACAGCCGAACAGAAAGACAGCCGAACGAAACAAAAGGGCCGCATGGCGATTGTCATACGACCCTTGGATGCGTAACCGCAGATTGCGATTACCTGCGATTAGCTGTTGCCGTTATTCGCGGTATTGCCGCTCTGCTGGATCAGCGACGCCATGAAATCACGGTTGGTCGCGGTCTTCTTCAGACGCGGCACAAGCGTCTGGTAAGCCTGCTCAGGCTCCAGACCGCCAAGCAGACGACGCAGACGGTAGATGACTCGGCAGCTCCTGCGGATCGGTGATGAGTTCCTCGCGACGGGTGCCGGAAGCGTTCACGTCGATGGCCGGGAACAGGCGCTTGTCTGCCAGTTCGCGGCTCAGGCGCAGCTCCATGTTGCCGGTGCCCTTGAACTCCTCGAAAATCACCTCGTCCATCTTGGAGCCGGTTTCCACCAGTGCGGAGGAGATGATGGTCAGAGAGCCGCCGTTTTCGATGTTACGAGCGGCACCGAAGAACTTCTTCGGTGGGTACAGCGCCTGGGCATCCACACCACCGGAAAGAATACGGCCGGAAGCCGGAGCGGCGATGTTGTAGGCACGGGCCAGACGGGTCATGGAATCAAGCAGCACCACCACGTCCTGGCCAAGCTCCACGAGACGCTTCGCGCGTTCGATGGCGAGTTCGGCGACCGTGGTGTGATCGGATGCCGGACGGTCGAAGGTGGAGGAGATGACCTCGCCCTGCACCGTACGTTCCATATCAGTGACCTCTTCCGGACGTTCGTCCACGAGCACGACCATCAGGTGGACTTCAGGATTGTTGGTGGCGATCGCGTTGGCGATGTTCTGCAAGGTGATAGTCTTGCCAGCCTTCGGTGGAGACACGATCAGACCACGCTGACCCTTGCCGATCGGCGCCACAATATCGATGAGACGGCCGGTGAGCTTGCCCGGCGCGGTCTCCTGCTTCAGACGCTCCTGTGGGTACAGCGGGGTGAGTTTGTTGAACTGCGGACGGTTCTGCGCGGCCTCGACGGTCATGCCGTTGATGGAGTCGATGGACTGCAGCGGTACGAACTTCTGACGCTGGTTACGACGGTCGCCCTCACGCGGGGTGCGGATGGAACCGTGCACCGCGTCGCCTTTGCGCAGGCCGTACTTCTTGACCTGGCCCATGGAGACGTACACGTCGTTCGGCCCCGGCAGATAGCCGGACGTACGCACGAAAGCGTAAGAATCGAGCACGTCGACGATGCCTGCGACTGGCACGAGATCCTCTTTCGGTTCCTCGTGGCGCTGTTCACGTTCGACATTGCGATCCGTGCGATCGTTACGGTCGGCACGATTATTACGATCATTACGATCATTACGATCGCTGTTACGGCCACGACGATCGTCACGCTCGTCATAATCGCGGTCACGTCCACGCAGACGGCGTCCGCGATGATCCGCACGATCGTCCCTGTCGCTGGCACGACCACGAACACGACGTGCAAAATTGCCATCCTCGGTTTCGCCATGACGCTCGTCGTCCTCGTTGCCCTGCGAAGGCAACGTGGCGAGAATGTCGTCGAGATCGCGCACGACATCCTCATCCTTCGGCTCCTCTACCGCACGGCGACGACGACGCGGCTCGGCATCGACCTCATCGTCCTTGCGATGGCGACGACGGTCGTCCTGCTTCGGCGAAGCATCATCCAGTCCCAATTCAGCGAGCAGATCGGTGGACGCTTCCGTGTCACGGCGACGACGGCGCTTCGGAGCCTCGTCAAGGCTATCCAAAGCGTTCACAGCGGCCATAACGTCCGCGGCATCCTCGCCGGGCGCCTCGGCCTGCTTGCGGCGGCTGGAACGCTCAGCGCGCTCGACGTGGGCCCTTCCAGAGGTTTTGGAAGCCGACTTTTCGGAATTCTCAGCATCATCGGCCTTGACTTCGGCAACCTCAGCAGGCTTGCCGACCTCCTCGGCCTGAGCTGCCGGTACTGCCGAAGCGGCGAACGCTGCGGACTTCGGGGCGCGCACGGTCACGCCGGCCGGCGCCTCGCCACCGGAACGGGCGGCCTGAAGCGTCGCTATAAGTTCCGGCTTACGCATGGTGGAGATGCCACGAAGGCCCATCTGCTTGGCGAGCTCCTTGAGCTCAGGCAGTTTCATGTCTTCAAGATTCGGGCTGGTTGCCACTGGTTTTTGCCTTTCCCCTAGCTTCCGCAGGCACACGCCCACGACAGCTGTAAAAAAGAGATACGGAAATGTTCCGCCACTGAAAGTCCGCCGCGAAATATCACGGTTTTCGAACTTTTCTAACCATACAACGTTATCCAGACCAACGCAACGCAGGTGTGCCAACGTATTCATGCCAACCGCAAATCACAAATCACAATGCAAAAGACCCGTCATGTGATCACACGACGGGTCTTTGCCTGCAACAACAGCATGTCGGACTTACCGAAGTCTTACTTTTCCTCGTGGTAGCTCTTGTCGGTATTGACGGACCACACGTTCTTCTTGGACGTCTTGCCATTCTTGATATTGTCGACGGCCTCGATGGCGGTGGCCATGGAATGGTCCATGTTGTTGTAGCGATGCTGGCCGTTACGGCCGACGCAGTACAGATTACCGAAGGAATCGAGGTATTCCACGAGCTCAGACATGCGGTCGTACGTGTCGAAGTAGGCCGGATATGCCTTCTTCACACGCTCACGATGGGAATCGATCACGTCCTGCGGGCCGTTAATGATCTGCATGCGGGTAAGCTCCTGGATGGCGAACTTCTTTGCCTCCTCGTCAGACATGTTCCAGAAGGAATCGCCCTCTTCGCAGAAGTATTCAAGGCCGATCCACACGGTGTTGTCTACGTCCTTGACCAGGTACGGGCTCCAGTTGTTGAAGATCTGCAGACGGCCGACCTTGTAGCCCGGATCCTGCACGTAAATCCAGCAGTCAGGCACGATCGGCGGATTGCCGAGGGTAGGAATGTCAGTGGTGTTTGGCAGACGCAGGTGCTTGACGAGCAGGCCTACGGTCACGAAATCGCGGTACGGTAGACCGTTGGCGATTTCGGTCATGTCCTTCGGCGCAGGCTTGCTGGAAGCGTCCACTGCGTTGATGAGGTCCTTGACAGGCATGGAGGAAATGAAGTCGTCCGCTGTCATTTCGATGCGGTTGCCTTCAGAATCCTCATACACCACGGAAGCGATCTTGCCGTCGTCCTGGCGAACCTCCACCACATTCGCGTCGGTAATGACCTTCACGCCAGCCGCCTCACAGTTGGCCTCAACGGTTTCCCACAGCTGGCCCGGACCATACTTCGGATACCAGAATTCCTCGATCAGCGAGGTTTCGACCTCAGCATTGCTGCGCTTCTTCGGCAGGAGCTTCTGGAACGCGTTCTTCAACACGCCCATAATGCTCAGGCCTTTGACGCGTTGCGCACCCCAATCGGCGGAAATCTGGGACGGATGACGGCCCCACAGCTTCTCGGTGTACCCCTCGAAGAACATGGAATACAGCTTGCGGCCGAAACGATTGATGTAGAAGTTCTCCAGATTGTCTTCCGGCAGCTTGTGCACCATGGACTTCAGATAGCTGAAACCGGCAACCAACGTAAGCTTCGGCCCCATGGCCTTCAACGTGTTGACGCTCAGGGAAATCGGGTAGTCAAAGAAGTGGCGGTTCCAGTAAATACGAGACACGCGATGACGCTTGAGCATCACCTTGTCTTCGACTTCCGGATCCGGGCCGCCCGGTTCCATATCGTGCTCACGACCGAGCTTCTTGTCATCATAGCTTGGCGCGCCCTGCAATGGAAGGACTCCCTTCCACCAATCCATAATGCGTTCGTCCTTCGAGAAGAAACGATGGCCGCCAATATCCATACGGTTGCCATCATGATTGACAGTGCGGGAGATGCCGCCGAATTCGCGGGTCGCTTCCAACACGGTCACGTCGTAGTTCTCGGAGCCACCGTCCTTGACGAGCTCCCAAGCGGCGGTCAGGCCCGCAGGGCCACCGCCGATAATCACCACGGATTGCTTTTGCGTCACTTTGAGGTCTCCTTATGAAAACAAAATCCCTGATAGTCTACCCGAGGGTAGGAAACGACATCGCATCTTGTGAGAATGCTTACAAAATCAAGCCAAGTCAGGCAATACCAAGCCGAGCCGTATAAAACCAAGCAAGGCAATATCAGGCCGAGCAAAGCGATACTCGACCATATCGACTATATGGAATCAGGAATGTCGATATCGGTTTTTTGCACTTCCTCGACATTGACGTCCTTGAAAGTGACGATACGCACGTTCTTGACGAAACGACTGGAACGATAGACGTCCCACACCCACGCGTCGGTCAAACGCACGTCGAAATACACGTCCTGACCGGCGGAACGTACGTTGAAATCGACTTTATTTGCCAGATAAAAACGACGTTCCGTCTCAACAACGTAAGTAAATAATTTAATAACGTCGCGATATTCCTTATACAAAGCCAGTTCTGCGTCGGTTTCGTAATTATCGAGATCCTCGGCGCTCATCACTTACCTTCCACATCACGCTTGCGACCACGACCGAGCGTACGCCACCAAGCTTCCTTCGACGTCTTGCGCTCGCCAGCCGTATACGGCCAGCTGTTTTCGACATCGGCATCACCGTTAACGGACTTACGATCGTCACGCTCGCTTTGCCGCGCAGCATCCACGCCTTCAACGTTCTTCCGCTGGGACGCAGCCACATCATCCGCACCGTCAGAAAGAACTTCCCGCACGGATTGCGCAACCGCCGCAGCATCGTCGGCACCCACACCTTCCGTATCAGGTTTCGTGGCATCCTTCTCATTCAGTCGAATGGCAATCGAATGTTCGCGTGCGCTCAAGGCCTCCTTGACGCCCGGATTGCTTCGATCACGTGCATACCGAACGCATCAAGCGAGCGGATCGGATCAAACTCGTCAACCAGCGTATCCATAACGATCAGATCCTGGTAACGGTTCTGAGAGGCGTTCCACAGGGCGTCGCGGGAGCGGCCGGAAGGCACGAATCCCAACGACTGGTACACGGACACGGAACGCGTGTTCTGCTCGGGCACGGCAACCCAAATGCGATGCATGCCAAGGCCTGCCGGCTCTGGCGCAAGACCGTACGTCATCACGCGCGGCATGATGTCTCGCGAATAGCCACGGCCCCGATAATCCTTGCCAAGCACCACCTGAATGCGGGCGGAACGGGCCCAACCGTCAATATCGATCAGGAAAATCATGCCAATCACATTGTCGGAATCCGCAGCGTCAGTCTCACCATCGCCATCATGATCGGCTTCGGTGACGATGGACCATGCGATCGTGCGACGTGATTCCGGGTCCCCCACACCGGATTCGGACGGAGCCTCACCTTGGGACCATGCCACGGAACGACGCACCCACGCACGCACCGCACCACGCTCGGCAACCCGGTCCTTACCGGTGATTCCGGAAGCGCCGACATACGCCTCGATGGCGTCCATGCGGTCGAGATCCTCGACCGCGGCCGGGCGTAGATGCACCATCTCGCCCTTGATAGGCGGCACAACGATACGCTTCGGCAGCTCACGTGACTGCTGGTCCGACTGCCCCTGTGCTGCAGCCTCAAGATTCTCTGGCATTTTTCCTGTCCCCTACGTCATTGCAGGCACGACCGTCGCCGCACCCATACCGAGGGTATTGTACCTGACTGTACGTCAGCTGTGAATTGGCGCGGCGGCAATCGTTGTACATCTTCCTCTATCAGCATAACTTGGTATTGAGAGACACGGCGGTAATCGTAAAAAACAACTGGCGATTATGCTCTTCCCTTTCTTTCGGAAAGATAAGAAAACGCACGTTCCAAGTTTTTTGGAACGTGCGTTTTCATGCGATTCAGCAATCGTAAGTAATCGTTGTAAACGTTACTTGATCTTGCTCATCACAATCTTGGTGACGGCCTTCGCGTCAGCCTGACCGCGAGTGGCGCGCATGACGGCACCAATGATGGCGCCCATCGGCTTCATGTTGCCGCTCTTGAGCTTTTCAACGATGTCAGGATTGGCTGCGAGAGCTTCATCCACGGTCCTTTTCAAGAGCGCCGTCATCAGACACGACCTGGAAGCCATGCTTCTTGACGACCTCATCCGGAGTGCCCTCGCCGGCGAGCACACCTGCGACGGTCTGCTTGGCCAGCTTGTCGTTGAGCTTACCGTCGGCGATCAACTTCTCGACTTCAGCCACATCGGCCGGAGTGATCGGCAGCTCTTCGAGGCTCACGCCCTTGTTGTTGGCTTCACGGCTCAGCTCGCCCAGCCACC
>ENA-OQNJ01000459-OQNJ01000459.1-human-gut-metagenome-genome-assembly--contig:-NODE-459-length-10353-cov-2.270194_pt1 | contig 10353 bp, 11 predicted proteins | sample MGYA00242630_ERZ504882 | MGnify/ENA primary metagenome ERZ504882 (study PRJEB26092, sample SAMD00036408) | human gut metagenome | host: Homo sapiens | study: EMG produced TPA metagenomics assembly of... | reverse complement strand
CCCGTTTTGGCCGTCAAATCTTATTTTCGGGGGAATACCTAAAGATACTAAAAAAGCCAACTAATTCGCAATACTTTGTGTATGAATTAGTTGGCTGATTTTGTAATATTTAATGAATGTCCCTAAAGAAACATTATTTCCTGAGCCGATAAACCGGTAACCTGGGCAATTTACATCAGATGCAATACCGACCTGTTTCATTTTTAGCATTCTTCCTTACGACCTGTTTCAAATCCTTCCTAAAGACCTGTTTCGAGTCCCTCTTTAAGGTCCTCCTCACGTCCTTTCTTCAATTGGGTAGACATTACGCTATACCAATCACGGAAGCTCTTCAAATTTTCCCAATGTTCACCAAACTCCCTAGAGGTGAATTTCGCAATCTCGGCAGCCTCGAAAAAACGATCGAATACACGGCTCTGCAACGCACACAGACGCTCAAGAAGGGAAGATAGATTACGCAGAACGAACAGGCATTTGTCAAACATGCCCTCCACCTTATCTTCCTTCTTGTTGAACTTCAGGATTTCAAGAAGAAAGAACTTAAAGATAAGAAAAAAAACTACTTAAGAGAAAAAGGATTTAGCATAAATATAAACACAAATAAAGTTGCTTTGAACCATACATCAAAGCAACTTTCATAAAAGCCGGAACGAATGAAAACATTCCTTATTTTTTACTCTTCTTCGACAGAAGACAGTGGCGTACTGTTCTCTTTATAAGCAGCAAATCCTTTCACCTTTGTCCGTTCCTTATTAGCACTTTCCGAAGCGGCACTACCCAGTTGCTGCAAATTTTGCTTGATAGCATCGTGAGTAACAAAGAAATGATCGAGCATAGCTTTCAGATATTCGTCCAATTGGCCTTCTTTGGGAGTAAAGACCGTATGACATTTGGAATGAAGCCCCACGTTTTCTCATCCTCATCCGCCGTAAAGACAGTGGTCACCAACGAATCCACATTGACCAGATTGACAATCTCTTTTAAGTAAGGTAAAGCCGGATTATCCATACTGATAGACGCCCACCACGGATTCCATATCATGATGAACCGGGCCTCATCCTCCACCGCAATATAAAAATCATCACCTTGATATTTAAAGACAATATGTCCTTCCTCATTGGTTTCCGGCTGACAGCCTATCTTTTTGAGCACAGCTATAACCAGCTCTTCCGTACCGATATCCTCCAAGTCTTCCTTTGTCATACGGTCCAAACGGTCTCTACGTTTTTTACGCTCATGACGGATGCGAAGAACTAAAAATGCAAGCGGCCACAATGCCAATGCAATAACAGCGATTAGAATGGTGAGGTCGGTCATATCTGTTTGCGATTTAAGGGTTCAACATCAAAATACAGATAGTTGCTACACTATGCTAAACAAATATAGCAATTATAATCTTAAAAACATCTATTTCCATCGATTTATTTCAAGTGTTTCTTTATCCAAAGCAAATGCCCGTATTCTGTGTCTTCAGAAGTCCAGTGCTCGTTGACTGGAGTAATCAACGCCTCTTTCGGACAGTTCAGTACATTATAGACAATGTAACTGGTAGTAGGAGGACAAGTATTGTCATTGAATCCCCATGTCATATAAACAGGAACAGTAATCTGTTTGGCAAAATTCACCACATCATAATATGCAAGGGTCTTCATCTTGGCAGGTGTATCCATATCTACCGTATTCTTAAAAAGATGAGGATATCCCCCGGCACGGCCGGCTTTGTAACCTGCCATATCACTTAAAGCGGGATGGTTTGCCACACATGCCGTAACACGCTTGTCAAGTCCTGCCGTAATCAAAGCCAAAGCTCCCCCTTGGCTCCCCCCTTGCACAATAACATTTTTACCATCCCATTCAGGTAATGAAGTCAGCAAATCAATACTGCGGACACAAGCCAGATAAACCCGTTTCATATAATAATTTTCACGGCTATCCAAGCCGTTTACCAAATAACCGTTTTCCCGACTACTGAAAGCGCGGCTTATTTCGCCGAAAGTGTCCTCATCCAGCTCCGGATTCAAGCCGTGGATTTCTATCTCAAAGCGGATACAGCCTTCTTCCGCATAATATTTATGCCTCATAGGTCCTTTGATCGTCTTGATACCGGCCCCTGGAGGACACAGTACTACCGGATACTTTCCTTCCGCCTTAGGATAGAACAGATAACCATAAATACACTGGTTCTGCTTATTCAGCTGAAGTCTGATCAAGTAACAGTCTATTTTGTCCGTAGAATATTTCTCTACGTACTCTTTGGTATAAGTCAGAGGGAACCGGGCTGCTTCCGCCTTAGTCTTATTCCAGAATTCATTAAAATCAGAAGGCAACTGGGTATAGGGTTGAAGCTTCTCAGGAGAGAAGCCGACTTTGATATGGTGGGAATAAGTTTTACCTCCTAGTTTAGCCGTCAGACGACAATCACGAAAACCGGGCTCTTTCATTGTCCCCATAGAAATAACCGCTTTTCCATTCTTCAGTTGTACAGTTCCCTTGGTATCCGAAGGCATCATGTCGCCTCCCAGCTCATATAAAACCTCCACACCATCTTGCGGAATACCATATTTATAGAACTGAACCTCGATCTTCGCTTTCTCGCCTGTCTTGTACAACCAGTCGGCATGATCGGGTACAGTTACCCAAAGCACATCACTCCGATAAGGATAATTTTCGGCCGCTGCTGAAAGAACGAACAAGACAGCCCCAATAAGCATGCTTAAAAAATCTGTTTTTCATTGTAATTCTATTTAATGGTTCTAAAAAATCAGTATTAAATCCGCGTAACTCCGCACGCAAGGCACGAGCTCTACCCTCCTGTCATACTATCCAGCAATTCCCAAAAACGAGGACCGTGATTCATTTACCTTGGTATGAGACAATTCGTGTAACAGTACATAGTCCATCAAATGGGGAGGCAACAACATCAAATAACAGGAAAGATTGATACTGCCTGTCCCCGAACAACTTCCCCATCTTCCCTTGCTGCCGGTAATCTTCACACGTTTAAATGGCAAATGATACTGTTCGGACAAGGCAGATAAAAGAGGTGGCAGATACTCTTGTGCATTTTTCTTCATGGCACGGATGATGGCATTACGTACCAGCCTTTGTACTTCAGGTAAAGAAAAATCCACATTCCTCGGACAGATAATCTTGACTCCCTCCTCGGTAAAACGTACGGAAAAGCAAGTAAAGTTACCTTGCTCCAGCCATAAACGGAAACAGGGAGTGTGAATACGAAAATTTAGATCAATCGGTTTCTTGCTCACTTTCCTCCAGTCCTCCAACAGACGTTGCCTGTATTGCTCCACCACCTCCAGCACTTTGCTGCTTAAACTATAAGGAGGAACAGTAACATGCAGTCCGTCGGGCTTTACCCGCATAGTAACATTACGCGCCAGCTTGTGTGTACGCACTATAATACGGTCAAAATCTTTATCCGGAAGTACTCTTTTAGTTGCCATACGGATACAAAGATACAGCTTTCCAATAAAAAAAGGCAGAGATTTGCAACTTTCCAGGAATCTTCACCGTCTAATTAACAGAAACCAATTAAATATATATTACCATGAGAACAAAAACTATTTATTTTTTCAGTCTTTTTCTAACAATCACAATGATGACAGGCTGTTTCCACATATCATCAGGCCCGAAACCCAGCAAGAGTAAAATGACCTAAAAAATATAGCGTAACTCCTTTCAATAAGATAGAGAACAAAGCACCTGCCAACATTGTCTTTACTCAAGGGAATGTGACCAAAGTAGAAGCCGACGGTCCGGATAATTACATCCCCCAACTCATTGTCATGGTCAAAGACAGTACGCTGAGTATCAGTATGGATAAAGACAAATTCAAAAACTTCAAAAGTTCAAAAATCAATATCTCAATTACCAGTCCGGTTTTATGCAATATCAAGCAAAGAGGTGTAGGAAGTATTTATCTGAAAGACAGCGTGAAAGTAACAGATCTTTCTATCAGTGCCGAAGGTGTGGGGAGTATTGAAGCAAATGCATTAATGGCACGTTCCATCAAAGTATCCCAAGAAGGAGTAGGAAGTATCAATTTAAAGGGGCAGGCCGGTCATGCGACATATTATTTGGAAGGAGTAGGCAGCCTGAAAGCAAAAGACATGATTGTTTCTGATGTTGTAGTTGAACAAAACGGTGTGGGAAGTGTTTCTTGTTATGCATCCCCGGGACGATAAATATCAGTGCCCAAGGAGTAGGAAGTGTAAACTACTACGGTGACCCTCGGGTTACCGGACTAAAAAAATCCGGAATCGGAAGCGTTAAGAGCAAATAACTCATTTCATAACTCTCTCTTTACATTAAATTATCTACCAAGCAAAAAAAGGATTACTGCTCACGCGGTAATCCTTTTTAAAATTATTTAGTTAGTTAATTTAAAATTTGAGAGAATTGAAACTTCACAGCCTCGAATTAAAAAGTTGTTTTAATAAGCACTAACTATCATATTTATATAAAAGCAAATGAAAATGTTCTAATTTGTTTTCCCTGTCCCTGTACTGGTATCATCAGCGGTAATCTTTGTCACCGTATCTGTAGGCAATACAGGTTCGTATGCCACTTGGGGATCGGTAGTAGAATCCTGATACTCATCGTGTACCGATACCGTATCACTATCACCGCCTTCCATAGCGTGTTGCATCACTGTACCCATAAGAAACAACACGGCAATCATTGCAGCCGCTTTAAACAGAGGCATAAAGCGCGTACGCATAGTCAGACGTTGCGCTTTTACCACCGGTCTTTCTATCCGGGTCAGGATTCTGGTATCAAAATCATCGCCCAAACCTTTCTCCTTCTCCACATCCTGATAAGCAAACAACTGCTTGTAACGGAGTAAATGAGCAGGCACTTCCTTCTGACGAAAGAATGAACGTAGTATTTGCTCTTCTTCCAATGAAGTTTCGCAATTCCAATAACGTTCCAAAAGCTGTTCAATATATTTATAATCCATAATCCTCTATTTCAGTGTATCTTTGTTTTATCTTCTGCCGGGCACGGAAAAGGGTTACTTTCACCTGTTCTTCCGTAATCTGCAGAATATCTGCAATCTCTTTATAACTCTTTCCTTCCACATCCCTCAACTGCATAGTTGTACGCTGTCTTTCGGGAAGCTCATTGACCAGACGGTGAACCAACTGCATTTGTTCGTTCTGTGCCAACCGGTCATAAGGCGTCAATGTATCAGGCATCTCCCGCACTTCAGAGGTCAGTTGCAAATTCTGCGCTTCCATCTTCCGGCTGCGGTCAATTGCCAAGTTACGAGCAATGGTCAGACAATATGCCTCGATGGATTCAAACTGCGGCCATTCATCCCGCTTGTTCCATACCCTGATCATCGTATCCTGCACCACATCCTCCGCTTCAGCACTATTCAGCGTAATACGAAGCGCCAACCTGTAGAGCTTGTCTTTCAGGGGCAGAATATCGTTTCGGAAACTGATCTCTCGCATTGCTCTGTAATAATGACGGGTGAGTTACACTAAAGTTACACTCACCCGCCTGTTTTTTTAGAATTATTTTTTGATTACGGTTCCACTTCCTTCATTAATGGCTGATGCTAAGGTTATTACCACCTGACTGACTCCTGCATCAATAGCAGAAAAACGAATTTTCCAGCTTGGGAATCATCCCTCCTTGAATAATGCCTTGCGCTACAAATTCTTTAAACTCTTCAGGAGTAATGACAGGAATTACACTGTCATCGTCATTTTCGTCACGCAATACGCCCTTTTTCTCAAAGCAATAAACCAATGTCACATCAAACAAGGACGCCAATGCTTTGGCGGTTTCTCCGGCAATGGTATCAGCATTGGTATTCAGCATGCTTCCTTTACCGTCATGGGTCAATGGAGCCATAACAGGCACAATGCCCTGACGGATCAATGTCGCCAGGAAACCGGCATTTACTTTCTCCACATCACCAACAAAGCCATAGTCCACGTCTTTTACCGGACGCTTTACCGAACGGATCACATTCATATCGGCTCCGGTCAGTCCAATGGCATTCACACCTTTTGCCTGAAGGCCGGCTACAATATTCTTGTTCACCAGTCCGCCATATACCATGGTCACCACTTTCAGCGTTTCTGCATCCGTAATGCGGCGGCCATTCACCATCTTGCTTTCAATCCCTAGTTGTGCCGCCAGTCTGGTAGCAGAGCGCCCGCCACCGTGTACCAACAACTTATAACCTTCTATAGCAGAGAAATCAGCCAACAACTGATTAAGTGTAGACTCTTCCTCTACAATTTTTCCACCTACTTTTATGATAGTCAGTTTCTCTTTCATGCTATTATTCCAAATAAGTATATCCGTACAACCCGGAACGATAATTAGAGAGGAATTCTTTTCCTTCCTCTACAGAAATTCTTCCTTCCTTCACTGATTTGGTCACCCAGGTTTCCAGTGTACGCACCAATTTCTTCGGGTTATATTGTACATAATCCAAAACCTCGGCCACCGTTTCACCATCAATTACCTGATCAATAGAATACCCTTTGTCATCCACCGTAACATGCACCGCATTGGTATCTCCAAACAAATTGTGCATATCACCCAGAATCTCCTGATAAGCACCAACCAAAAATACACCTATATAATAAGCGTCTTTTCCCTTCAACGAATGTACCGGCAGGTCATGCGATACATAACGGGTAGAGATAAAATTGGCAATCTTTCCATCCGAATCACAAGTGATATCCTGCAAGGTAGCATTTCTGTCGGGCTTCTCATCCAGACGCTGGATAGGCATGATAGGGAATATCTGATCTATCGCCCACGAGTCCGGCAACGACTGGAACAACGAGAAATTACAAAAATATTTATCAGCCAGCAGTTTGTCCAGTTTGCGGAACTCATCGGGCGCATGTTTCAGCCCCGAAGCAATCTGATTGATCTCACGGGTCACCGACCAGTACAGACGCTCTATCTGGGCACGGGTCTTCAAATCCACAATACCGTGGCTGAATAAATCAAGTGCTTCCTCACGTATCTGCTGTGCATCGTGCCAAGCCTCCACCATACGGCTCTGATTCAGATTATCCCAAATCTCATAAAGTTCATGTACCAGTTCATGATCATTTTCACCCACTTCGAAATCCTCATCCATTTCGGGCAGAGTCGCCGTTTCCAGCACCTCGAAAATCAGCACGGAGTGATGGGCGGTCAGTGAACGTCCGCTTTCGGTAATAATATTCGGATGAGGAATTCCATTCTTGTCACTGGCATCCACCAGCGTAGAGATAGAGTCATTCACATACTCCTGAATAGAGTAGTTCACACTGCTTTCACTATTGGCAGAACGAGTTCCGTCGTAATCCACACCCAAACCGCCGCCGATATCCACAAATTCCACATTAAATCCCATCACATGCAACTGCACATAGAATTGCGATGCCTCACGCAGAGCTGTCTTGATACGGCGTATTTTAGTCACCTGGCTGCCTATATGAAAATGAATCAGTTTCAGTACAGTCCTTCATGTCTTTCTTTTCCAGAAAATCAAGCGCTTCCAGCAATTCACTGGATGTCAAGCCAAACTTACTGGCATCTCCTCCGCTATCTTCCCATTTACCACTTCCCGAAGAAGCCAGCTTAATGCGGATACCTATGTTAGGACGCACATTCAGCTGCTTTGCCATTTTGGCTATCAGGCGTAATTCATTCATTTTCTCCACCACCAAGAAAATGCGTTTACCCCATCTTCTGTGCCAGCAGAGCCAGCTCGATATAACTTTCGTCCTTATATCCGTTGCAGATAATCAATGAATCCGAATCTGTATTCACAGCTATCACCGCATGAAGTTCAGGTTTGGAACCGGCTTCCAGTCCCAAATTGAATTTCTTTCCATGACTGATGATTTCTTCCACTACAGGACGCATCTGATTTACCTTGATAGGATAAATGATAAAATTCTGGGCCTTATACCCATACTCATCAGATGCCTGCTTAAAGCAGTTCGCGATTTTTTCAATACGATTATCCAGAATATCCGGAAAACGGACCAGCATAGGAGCTGCCACATCCCGCAATTGCAACTCATCGACCAATTCTTTCAAATCGACCTCAACGCCGTCCTTACGAGGAGTTACCACTACATGACCTTTGTCATTGATACCAAAGTACGAAGTTCCCCACCCTGTTATGTTGTAGAGTTCTTCCGAATCTTCAATACGCCATTTTCTCATTTCTTCTTCTGTACAAAGAGTGTGTATTTTACTATATATAATTATTTATTCAATTTCTTTCTCAAGCTGTCAACAGAGGCTTGAATTTGTCTTTTATCCTCCAGCTCATCAGCCTTAAACAGATGTTTCGCCTTTGAATAAAACGGATGTCTTTTCTGTAACGCCTCACAGATAAAATCCATCAGTTCCTCATCACTTTTATTTGCTAACAATGGACGTTGCTGCTTGGCCACTCTCAGACGGCGGAACAATACGGCAGGTTCCACATCCAGAAACACCGTATCACCGCAATCATTCATATACTCCATGTTATCAAAAAAACAAGGTGTTCCTCCACCGGTCGAAACAACCACATCTTCAAACTCGGCCACTTCGTGCAACATTTTCCGTTCCAGTTCCCGGAATCCGTCTTCTCCGCGTTCCAAGAACAGCTGTTGAACGGTTTTATGGAAACGTTCCTCGATAAACCAGTCCAAATCAATGAAATTCAGACTCATTTCACGGGCAAACGCCTTACCTAGAGTCGTTTTGCCCGCTCCCATATATCCTATTAAAAATATACGTGTCATTTTTTTGCTTTTGCAGTGCCCTTTACCTTGGAAGCCGCCTTACTTTTTGCGGATTCTTCGGGCTTTTCGGACTCCTCTTCCATATTCACGGTTCCCCTGTTTCTTGAAGCCGCTTTCGTTTTACGCGTTTCCGCCTTGCTTTTCTGCAATTCAATCACCTTAAAACAAGCCTCCAGACTTAAATCTGCCGGTTCTACATTCTCAGGAATCTTATAATTCTTTTTCTGATAACTGATGTATGGGCCGTAACGTCCGTTCAAGACCTGCATATCAGGGTCAGCATCGAATACTTTAATAAACTTCTTCTCTTGCGCTTCTATCTTATTCTTGATCAACTCTACCGCCTCATCCAAAGAAATCTCCATCGGATCCGTTCCTTTAGGAATAGAAACAAACAGTTTGTCATAGCGCACGTATGGTCCGAAACGCCCTACTCCTACCGTTACCGTATGTCCGTCATAATCCCCCAACGTACGGGGAAGCTTGAACGCATCCAATGCTTCTTCCAACGTAATGGTTTCCATCGACAATCCCTTTGCCAACTGCGCAAAACGCGGTTTTTCCTCATCATCGGCAGTACCAATCTGAATAACCGGACCGAAACGACCGATCTTAACCGATACCGGCTTACCGCTTACAGGATCTGTTCCCAATACCCTTTCACCCACCTTATGCTCAGTCTTAGAGTGAATGGTCTTATCTACCAACGGATGGAAGCCTTTATAGAAACTGTCCATCATGCCAGTCCATTCCTTTTCTCCTTCCGCCACTTCATCGAACTCTTTCTCCACATTCGCTGTAAAGTTAAAGTCCATGATTTCAGGAAAGTATTCCATCAGGAAATCGTTTACCACGATACCGGTATCAGTAGGCAACAACTTGGCCTTTTCATTTCCCGTCATCTCTGTCTTGGTAGTTTCCGTAATCTTGCCGCCTTTCAGTTTCAAGATATCATACGGGCGTTTCACACCTTCACTGTTTCCTTTTTCTACATAACCGCGTTGCTGCACAGTAGAAATGGTAGGTGCATATGTAGATGGACGACCGATGCCCAACTCTTCCAGTTTGCGTACCAGGCTGGCTTCCGTATAACGGGGCGGACATTGGGTAAAGCGCTGAGTCGCCAGGATTTCTTTTCTTATCAGTTTTTCCCCTTTGCTCAGAGGCGGCAACAGACGGCCCTCGTCTTCCTGCTCATTGTCATCATCGTATGATTCCTTGTATACACGCAGGAAACCGTCAAAAGTAATCACCTCGCCGGTAGCGATAAATTTCTCGCTACTGTTGCTGATTACAATAGTAGCCGTTGTTTTCTCCAGCTCCGCATCTGCCATCTGTGAAGCGATGGTACGTTTCCAGATCAGTTCATACAATTTCTGTTCCTGACCGGTTCCGTTCACCGTTTCATTCTCCATATAGGTAGGACGGATAGCCTCATGCGCTTCCTGTGCTCCTTTAGTCTTGGTGGCAAACTTACGGACTTTGACGTATCTTTCTCCCATCAGGGACAAGATAGTCTGCTTGCTGGTATTCAAAGCCAGGTCCGAAAGGTTCACCGAATCCGTACGCA
>ENA-OQNJ01000458-OQNJ01000458.1-human-gut-metagenome-genome-assembly--contig:-NODE-458-length-10361-cov-2.778874_pt1 | contig 10361 bp, 12 predicted proteins | sample MGYA00242630_ERZ504882 | MGnify/ENA primary metagenome ERZ504882 (study PRJEB26092, sample SAMD00036408) | human gut metagenome | host: Homo sapiens | study: EMG produced TPA metagenomics assembly of... | reverse complement strand
CGATTTAAACTAAGTTCAGTAAGCAATGCAGACATATCAAATCCTGATGGGTAATAGTGGTCTTCAAAGTTGGCAACTTTACCATTGCTGATATCTTCCTGTACACCTGATACTGCTTCATCACTCTGCTCTACACCCTTTAATGCGGAGAATGAGAACTGCTCATCAATATAAGTCTGTACATTTTCTTTTTCCATCATAAAGGAAACGAAATCTTTGGCTGCGTCTACATTAGAACTGCTCTTGCTTACGCCCAGAAGCACATCCACACCTGATGTAACCTTGTTCTGGGATTCATCATTGGAAGACGGCAGTGCAAACATGTTTATTTTTACATCCGGATTAGCATTACGGTACTGGCTGATCGCCCAGTTTCCGTTGATGATCATTACAGCGTCACCGTTGGCAAATTTCTTGTTTCCGTCATCATAGCTAAGTCCCATGAAATCATCCTGTGCATAATCAAGAAGTGTCAGATATTTCTCTGTAATCTCCTCATGAGTTCCCACAAATGTTGTCTCGCCTGCTTTGCGGTCATCTGCGAAGCTCTCCGGTGCAAGGTCTGCTGCTATGGAATTCCATGGTGCATTTGCTGTCCATGCATCTTTATAAGTCATCAGTAATGGCTGCTCGCCTGCATCTTTGATTTTCTGCAGAATGTCTATAAACTCATCCCAGGTCTTCGGAACTTCCAGTCCAAGCTCTTCGAATTTCTCTGTATTGTAGATAACACCGGAAGCATTTGTGGCAAAAGGAACACCATATATTGTCTCTTCTTTGTCCTTATTTACATCGTAAACCATGTCAATATAGGCTTCCTGTACATCCTTGATATAATCCTGATCACCCAGGTCAAGCAGCATACCTGCACCCTCAACCTCAGTGTAGTTATTATCTCCACCCATTGCTACGATGTCTGGCATATCATTCTTTGCCATTCTGGTCTTTAATACTGTTCCTGCATCCGGCGGAGCAGTAACCTTTACTGTCACATCGTCATGGCTTTCATTATATTTGTCTACCAGTTTCTGAATCGTATCCTTGTTCTCAGGTTTTGTGGAAAAAAGTTCCAGTTCTGTTTTACCTGAACTTTTCGCTGAAGATCCTGCGTCGGATGAACCGCCGCATCCTGTTAATGTGCCGGCAAGCAAAGTACCAATTACCAATGTGCTTATTAGTTTTTTATACATTTTTTCTCCTCCATAATTTAATTTTCATTAACTACGAAGGCTGCGCAACCTCTGTTTTCCCTTGGTGACTTTATCATAACGCAGTCTGTCTGTAAAAATCAACAGGTTTCTCGGGAAACTTAAATTTCACACAAAATTCATTATCTGTTTTTATGCATATTGTATAATATTTGGTACACTTTTACACTATAAACTCAACCAGATAAGTTCTGTAAATTGCAAAAGAGAGCCTGCTATTCTTTCACAGACTCTCTTTTTATCAGCCGCACCGGGCTCTTGATATTCATTTCTTTTAAAGTTTCTCCCTCTATCATCCGGTGCAGACGGCGCAGGGAGATCACGCCCTTCTGGTGGATATCCTGATGAACTGTAGTCAGCCTGGGACGGACAAACTCCGCATAAATACTGTCATCATAACCTACTATGGAAATCTGATCCGGAACCTTAATCCCATGATCAAAGAAATAGTTCATAGCCTCAATCGCTCCGTAATCCGAAGAAAACGCCAATGCCTTTACTTCAAGGAAACGGGGAAGCAGTTCTTCATACCTGCTGAGGCGCTGTCTCTTCTCCCCCGGAACTACGATCAGACGAGATTTGCTGCAGAAACCGCCCTGCTTTTCCATAGCCTGTTTAAATCCGTTCCATCTGCGGGAATCACTGTCCTTATCTGTCTCTGCGATAAACAATGCCCTGTGATATCCACAGGAATACAGGTATTCTCCAACCTGATATCCACCGGAATAATCGTCAACTCCTACATTCTGGAAGGTGTATTCACCTTCCGGAAATGCATCGATCAATATCATCTTTTTGTTCAGTTTTCTGGACAGCTGTCTGTATCGTTCCTCATCATATCCCAGAATGATCAGACCCTCAACATTCCACCTGGAAGCCATGTCTACTACATCTTCAATTTTTTCCCCACCGATAAGCATGACGAAATAACCTTTCCGTTCTGCTTCTGTCTGTATGGTTCCGATCAGCTCTCCCACAAAGGAATCCTGCAGAGACTGCATTCCATGGGCAGTGGCAAATCCAAGCACTACTCCGATGATTCTGGAGCCATGACCTGACAACATCACAGATCCCATATGTGGAACATAATTCTGTTCTTTCAGAATGCGGGTAATCTTATCTATGGTTTCCTGAGACACTCTCTTGGTATTTCCATTGATCACATTGGAAACCGTAGTCCGGCTCACCCCCGCCATATCTGCAATATCCTGAAGTCTGATCATTTAAACGCCTCCTGCTTTACGATATTTTATAGATTCATACAATCGTGTTAAAGATATCCTTCTCTATAAAATGTTTATACCATATATATGTTTTTAAGTAAACTTCCGTTTTTATATTATGATATAAGAATTGCGGGAGCTGCTTTGCAGCGGAGCAATTCGTAGATATCAAGTTAGGGGCAAAATGCCTTTTGACCCTAACTGAGGCATTTATACCTGTGCAATCGGATTCGCAGACAAGCGAATGGTATAGTTATTTCCCGGATTGAAACAAAATTGCGCGTCTGACTCTCATCATTGGAAAATAACGAGAATGCGACGCGCAGTTATTCAAAGGATGAACTGAATGATACTTTTATTCTTCATCCGCATGATAAATCCCCACATAGCCCTGCGGTTCTACTCTGACAATCTGCTCAACTTCCTCTGTTTTCTCCGGGAAGTCCGCTTCTGTATGAAATCTCACACAGGTTCCGCAGGAGGAACTTAAATCTCTTGGGACCGGCATGACTTCTGCACTCAGATTCATTGCCTGACAGTTTCTTCGAAACTGGATAGCTCCATAATGGGAATAGAAGGTTGCTATATATGTGATCATTTTGTAAGTTTCAGCAGGATATCATCTCCCTGCTCTGTTGCCTGTACCTGATATCCCTGATGTGTTGCAAATCTGGATACATTCTCTTTTGCAACTACGTTATCAACCAGGATCTCATATTCTTTGTCTCCGGATTCCATTGCATTCTTTGCACGGATCACTGGTTCTGGACAGGATAAGCCTCTTGCATCTACTTTCTTCATCCGTCTCGTTTCCTTTCTATTGCTTAATGCTATATTTATGACTATTCAGCATCGTCTCAATTGCAAGCCTGAATCCATTCATAAATCACGACTATTTTTATAACAGTTCCTATGCTTCTTCTTTTCTCATGGAATTCATTGCTGCGATTACTGCAACCACCACGATACCAATGATAACTGCAATTTTTCCGTTTGCTGTAGGACCTTCACCGGAAGATGCCAGTCCGAAGTTATGGGCAAAAGCAGCACCTGCCATCAGACCGAGAACAGTCACAGCAGAGTCTGTATTTCCCTCACCTGCAAGGATCAGCTGACGAAGCGGGCATCCACCGAGGAGAATACATCCAAAGCCTGCCAGATACATGCCAAGTGCGTTCCACAGTCCATCTGTGTGTGCAATCGGCTGTCCCGCAAATCCCGGATTGAAATAGGATGTTCCTGTAACTGCACCGAGGATCAGATTCATTACCAATGCTGTCACAAGAATTGCAACAAAGCCGAACAGTAATTTATATTCTTTGAAAAGTACCGCATCACGGATACCGCCGACCATACACAGACGTGTTCTCTGAGCCAGGATACCAACAATAATTCCTGCTGCCAGTGCGATAACAATTGCTGCATGTTTTGCTCCAGGTCCGCCTTCCGGCTCTGTGAAATGGATAAATGCAGGTGCAGCTGCCAGTAAAAGAAGCATCACGATCTGGAATGCAGGATAAATACCACCTTCCAGCTTCGGCATCTTATAAGAACGTTTCAGTGTGTAACCTTTCTTCAGAAAAACAGTTCCTGTAAGAATACCGGCTACAAATCCAACAAGTCCAAACAGAGCATTTCCGTCTCCGCCTGCCAGACGCAGAATCATACGGAAAGGACATCCAAGAAACATCAGACATCCGATCATAACAAATGCGCCAAGTGTAAATCTGGTCACAGGTGCAGAGCCGCCTCTTGGACGAAACTCTTTCTTAGCAAGTGAAATGATACATGCTCCAAGCACCAGACCAATGATCTCCGGGCGGATATACTGAACTGCTGCCGCTGAATGAAGTCCCAGCGCACCTGTGGTATCTCTCAGGAAACATGCAATACAGAAACCCATATTTGCCGGATTTCCAAAAACACCAGAATTGCAGCAATCAGACCGATCACGCCTCCTGCCAGAACTATGGTTCCCTTTTCATTTTTCATTTATTTCTTTCCTCCTTTTACACTATGTACTCTCAGCGTCTTTATTGCACTTGCTTTTGTAAGAGTACATCACTGACGTTTTTTGTTGTCAGCACAATTTCTTTGTATCTATTTTATCAGTTTTTATGCTGAAATCACTAATTCATTATAGCCGTATTTTATAGTTATTTATAGAAATTATTTATAAGTTGTGCTATACTATAATGATGTTAGGGTCAAAAGATATTTTGCCCCTAACCTGATATCTACGAATTGCTCCGCAGCAAAGCAGCTCCTGCAATTCTCATATCATATAATCTTTAATTATATAAAAATCGGGGGATTTTTACTATGAATAAAATATATCTGGATCAGGCAAGTACGTCTTTTCCCAAGGCACCATCTGTTGCACAGGCAGTTTATGATTACCTGGCAGGCTCTGCTGTGAATGTGAACCGGGGAGGATACCGGGCAGCTTATTCTGTGGAGGAGCAGATTTTTGAGACAAGAGAACAGCTTCTGAAGCTCTTTCACTTTACTTCCGGAAAGGGTAAGAATGTTATTTTTACAGAAAATATCACTGCCAGTCTGAATGTTCTTCTGAAAGGACTTCTGAAACCCGGCGATCATGTACTTGTAACTGCCATGGAGCATAATGCAGTGATGCGCCCTCTTGTACAGCTGGAGAAACATGGAATTTCTTTTGACAGGATCCCATGCGCTTCTGACGGCAGTCTTCTGCTTGATAAAGCGGCTGCACTCCTTCGTCCTGAGACTAAGCTTGTGGTCTGTCTTCATGCTTCCAATGTATGCGGAACTGTCATGCCTGCACAGGAAATCGGGAATTTCTGCAAAGAACATGGACTTCTTTTTATTCTGGACACTGCACAGACGGCAGGAACCATTAACATTGATATGGAGAAATGTCACATAGACGCACTGGCATTTACAGGTCACAAGGGACTCAGAGGGCCACAGGGAACAGGTGGCTTTCTGATCCGCAATAAACTGGCAGCGCAGATTGAGCCTCTTATCAGCGGTGGAACAGGAAGCGCCTCTCATTCTGAAGAAGTACCGGCATTTCTTCCTGATCGTTTCGAGCCCGGAACTCCCAATATACCTGGGATTCTGGGACTTCATGCCGCACTCTGTGATCTGGAGAAACAGTCCATGGAAGAAATCCGCCAACATGAATTAATACTGACACAATACTTTATAGATGGTATCCTGAATTTGGATCCTGAAGAAAAATTCCTGCGTATTATCGGTAAAAAAAATATTGAAAACCGTTGTGCAGTTGTATCCGTCCAGACCTTACATATGGACATGGCTCAGGCCGCCTTTGAGCTGGACAGTACTTATGGAATTATGACAAGAGTCGGCCTTCACTGTGCACCAAACGCACATAAAACTCTTGGAACATACCCGGAGGGTACTCTCCGTTTTTCTTTCGGACCTGAGAATACAAAGCAGGAACTGGATATTGCTTTAGATGCATTATCCGCATTACTATAACAATCCTAGTGTACCAACAAGTTGATTTCTTGAACAATCTTACGTCTAAATTTCTTATTTCCGCGTTGTCGTCGGTCGCCGTAGCCACCGCTACGCCTCTCTCCTCCGCCTTGAAATAAGAAAATTTATCCTGCAAGATTGTTTCAAGAATCAACTTGTCGGTACACTCGTACATCGTTTTCGTACATAAAAGGAGATTTTCACAATGGAATTTAAACAATTAGAAGCATTCGTCGCTGTCGTGGACTACGGCAGCTTCTCAGAGGCGGCCCGCCGCCTCTATCTGACACAGCCTACGATCAGTGCGCATATACGTTCCCTGGAAGATGAACTGCATATGAAACTGATCATCCGCACTACAAAGAAAACAACGATTACAGCCAAAGGCTACCAGCTTTATGACAGTGCAGTCCGTATGCTGGAGATCAGAAATAATCTGCTTGAGAATTTTACAGGTGCCCACAAACATATGATAGATCTGGCTGCATCTACCATTCCTTCTTCTTATCTTTTGCCGGAATTGCTTGCTGCTTTCGGCAAAACGCACCCGGATGTTTATTTTCACTCCATACAGTCAGACAGTTCAGAATCCATCAGCCGGGTACTGGACGGAACTGTAGATCTGGCTCTGGTAGGCCAGAATACACGTGATGAGAGCTGCGTGTTTATTCCTTTCTGCCATGATGAGCTGGTCATTGCAACTCCTGTAACAGATCACTATCTTGCACTCAAGAACAGAGAAACACCCGCTGTTTTTCATGATTTCCTGAAAGATCCTATTATTTTCAGGGAAAAACGGCTCCGGCACAAAAAAACGAAATGGACCTTTTTACTGGAGCGCACAGGCATCACAACAGGCAATCTGAATGTGATCGCCCGCATGAATGACCTGGAAAGCATCAAAAAGTCCATTGTTAATGGTCTGGGAATCTCTATTCTTTCATCACGCTCTGTCAATGACCTGCAGAGGACAAAGCAGATTCTTGTCTTTCCGCTGGAGGAAGCTGCCCATAAGCGCAGTTTCTATATAGTCTACAGCAAAAACAGGATTCTGAAACCCCATGTAAAGCAGTTTGTACAGTTTGTGCGAGACTATTATATGTAACTGTTATCTGCCGGCTGAAAAAAACGAGAAAAATTGATAATCTTCATGTTCTCACAAATACCACTGATACTTCTGAGTAGCAGTCAGGCGAATGTTGGTTATTGCACTTGATTTTGCGAATACATAAATAAGTCAAGGAGAAGCACAAGCTCCTCCTTGTCAGTCAGTTACAGATTTTTCTTCTTATTACAGGTTTTTCTTCTTATAAATAAACCATGATGCAGCTACAGTAAACACTAGCAGATAAAGAAGCAGAATCCCAATACCGGTGTAATTCACCGCCTCACCTGATGAAATGCTTCTCATCAGATGGCTGGTCTGGGATAATGGCAAGGCTGATACAAACTTGCCTACAAATCCCGGAAGTTTCTCTGTTGAGAAAAAGGTGTTACACAAATATGCCATAGGCATAATGATATAATTGGAAAACCTCGGCACGTCTGCGTGATTTTTTGCCAGAAAGGAGACCACCACGCCGATGGCTGAGAATACTGCTCCGTTCAGGAACATCACCAGAAAGGACCATCCGTTGAAGATCAGTCCTGTCTCAATAGGTGCTGTAAGAAGCAGTATGATTCCTCCTGCATACAGACCGCGCAGACTTCCCCCGATGATCTGTCCGGCAATAAACTGCCATAATGGTGTGGGGGAGATCATCACCTGATCAAAAGCCTTCTCATACAGTCTCTGTACGTTTAGGTTCTGCGCAATGGCGTTGAAGCTTCCGTTCATAGTTGTCAGTGATACCACACCCGGAATCAGAAAATTCAGGTATGGCTGTCCATGAGAAGTGGTCTGGATTCCCATTCCGAATACGATCAGATACATTAGCGGTGCGATCATTGCCGCCAGTGTGATCTTATAGAAATCCCGGCGGAATTCTACCCACTTCTCCCATAATATTGTTATAATTCCCATACATTTTTCTCCAGATTATTCTAACTTTTTTCGCAACCTCCGCAGGGGTACTTCCCTGATTCAGTTAATATCTGCTATTTTGAAATCAAATGTTTCCCGGCTCTTTCTACAAAGACGTCTTCCAGTGTTGTCTCACGAAGAGACGCCTGCCCTGTAAGCTGTTCCAGATACCGGATTGCTTCCTGTCGTGTATGGAAATAGTGATTCTGTGTTCCATCTGCTGTCATCTCGTCTACCGCATAAGCACCAAGACTCTCGATCAATGCTTGCGGAGTACTTACCTCCTCCAGCTTTCCATGATCCATCAGTGCCACACGATTGCAGAGACTCTGTGCTTCTTCCATATAATGAGTAGTCAGCAGGATCGTCAGGTTTTTCTCATTAAGCTTACGCAGAAGATTCCACATCTGTCTCCTGGAAAGAGCATCCATTCCTGCTGTGGGTTCATCCAGAAGCAGGATCTCCGGATCTGTCAGGAGTGCCCGACAGACCATCAGCTTACGCTTCATTCCACCGGAAAGCTTACGGACTGTACGTTTGCGAAACTTCAGCAGGTCACAGAACTCCAGAAGTTCTTCTGTTCTTTCTTTTATCTGCTTTCGCGGCATAAAATAGAGCCGTCCCTGGTATTCCATAATCTCATCCATATTCATATCCTGACGCATGGAATATTCCTGGGTGATCACACTAATCTTTCTCTTCAAATCAGGACGTTTTCTTGTAAGCTGCTGACCGTCTATAAAGATTTCTCCCTTTGTGGGAAGAAGAAGGGTTGACAGCAGGCTGATGGTCGTTGTCTTGCCTGCTCCGTTCGGTCCGAGAAGACCAAAAACTCACCTTTTTCAATTTTCAGGTTCAGGGAATCCACTGCTGTAAAATTGTCAAAAGTTTTCGTCAGATCTTTTGTCTCTATCATTTCTCTTCGGCTTTCTCTTTAGCAATGATCAGGGAATAATATCCTGCATCATCCGGAATTTCCTCTACGCTGTTATAGATATGTTCATCCGGCATACCACAATTCTCTACCATACGGACTTCGCGGCCGCTTCTTTCAAGGATTTCCTTCACCTGATTCATCTTTCTTCCGGATTTCATAAGCACATAGGTTCCCGGCTGATCCAGTTCACTGTCAAGACGGTGAACTGCAGGCTGTACATGAAGGGGCTGATTCCACTCTGTAAGCGGGATATTCAGGCGTGCTGCTGTTGCGCAGAAGGAAGTGATACCGCTTACCAGTCTTGTCTCATATCCATCCTCTTCTACTCTCTTCTGCACATATGAAAATGTTGAATAGATAGTCGGATCTCCAAGTGTCAGAAATACTACATTCTTACCTGTATCAAGTGCTGCTTCCAGCGCCTTGGCTCCTTTTTCATGGTTCAGTTCCAGTTCTGCCTTATCGTGTGTCATTGGCATATAGATTGGCAGGAGTTCTTTGTCTGCAAGCTCAGGTACTGCCTGTACTGCGATCTTATATGCAACTGTTTCACGCACCTCTGCGCCCGGTACTGCAATAATATCATTCTCTTTGATCAGGCGCACTGCCTTTAATGTCATAAGTTCCGGATCTCCGGGGCCAACTCCTACTCCGTATAAAATTCCTCTCATTACCATATCCTCCTGTGATTTGCATATACATTTTTATGATATCAGAATTGCAGGAGCTGCTTCGCAGCAAAGCAATTCACAGATATTCATTTATTGTGCTCACTGTTCACTACGTTCTCAATGATGTTGCGTGCGGACAGCACCTTTTATTATACTAAAACAGGATAACTTTTTCAACGAAGTATTGACAATTAATTTCAATTGTGGGATGATGAAAATTATCGAATTTAAGTGAGGAAAGAAATATGAGAAAGATTTTTGCAGTTCTGGCAGCTTTGATCTGCTGTCTGTCAGTATGGACTTCTGTTCCTGCTACACAGGCTTTCACTCTTGATAAAGAAGATGGGGAGTATTCCATCCAGGTAGAGCTGGAAGGCGGAAGCGGCAAAGCCAGTGTCACTTCACCGACTTTGATCACTGTGAAAAACGGCGAAGTAACTGCCGATATCCAGTGGAGCAGTTCTAATTATGACTACATGATCGTTGACGGTAAAAAATATCTCCCTGTCAATGAGGAAGGAACGAATTCTGAATTCCAGATCCCGGTTACCATTATGGATGAGAGCATGCCGGTAATCGCAGACACTACCGCCATGGGTACCCCTCATGAGATCAATTATACCCTGACTTTCTATTCCGATTCCATCGGTTCCAAAAGCCAGATGCCGCAGGAAGCAGCGAAACGTGTTGTTGCTGTTGCACTTGTTATTATCGTAGGCGGTGGGATTCTGAATTATTTCGTAAACAAGAGAAACCGATGCTGAACCAGGCAGACACCTGCATCTCAGTTCGGTTAAGAAATACAAAAAAAGC
>ENA-OQNJ01000456-OQNJ01000456.1-human-gut-metagenome-genome-assembly--contig:-NODE-456-length-10388-cov-3.797096_pt1 | contig 10388 bp, 9 predicted proteins | sample MGYA00242630_ERZ504882 | MGnify/ENA primary metagenome ERZ504882 (study PRJEB26092, sample SAMD00036408) | human gut metagenome | host: Homo sapiens | study: EMG produced TPA metagenomics assembly of... | reverse complement strand
AACTGTATTCACAGCATTTCCGATACCGTAGCAACATGATGCCTTCATCCTTGCTACGGTAACATCGCAATTATCATTGCTTTTGATAATTTCAGTCAATTTTTCTAAATAGCCTACTGCATCCAATTGGGAACTTCCAACATATTCTGACTACCTGAGTACAGAATACAATCCTATGTCAACAAAAAACAGTTAACACTAGACGATCTTTGTCTCATATAAAAAATTTTCAAAGAACCTCTTAATCACGTACTTTTATGTGTACTTCTCTTAATTGCTGTTCTGTAATCTCGCTTGGGGCTCCGTACATTAAATCCTGTGCAGTTCCGCTCATTGGGAAATCATTGATATAGCAGAAGCGGTATGCATTTTTCTCCAGTAAATCCAAACGGCTTCCCAGTTCATCTCTGATCTGCCCCGCATAGATGTAGGCTGCCTTTTCCGGCGCTGCCGATCTTGCGTCTGTCGTATATTTCTGAGCAACATTGTATTTTAATACATCTGCTCCAAAGGTTGATCCTGCCCCCTGTTTTGTACCGCTTCCAACTTCCTCATTGTCAAAGACACTGCACATCGTCACATAATCCTTAGAGCTTCACGATTTATTAATCGTTAAAGCGACAACCCCTTATTTTTTAATAAAAAATCCCCTCTGTGATTGCTCACAAAGGGGATTTTGATTTATTAGATTAAGATCATCTAAACAATAGGTAATGCCTATTTATCAGACATTTCTTTTAATCTGTTGTATTTAGCTTCTGCGTTTGCTTTAGCTTCTGCGAACAGTTCTTTAGCTCTTTCAGGGTTCTGACGAGATAAAGCGTTGTAACGAACTTCTCCCATGATGAAGTCTTCGTATTCTGTTGTAGGAGCTTTAGAATCTAAGTGGAATGGATTCTTTCCTTCAGCAGCTAATGCTGGGTTGAATCTGAACAGATTCCAGTATCCAGAAGTAACAGCTTTCTTTTCTTCTGTCTGAGCAATCTTCATTCCACCCTTGATACCATGGTTGATACATGGAGCGTATCCGATTACTAATGATGGTCCTGGATAAGCTTCAGCTTCAGCGATTGCTTTAACTGTCTGGTTGTAATCAGCACCCATAGCGATCTGTGCTACATATACATATCCGTAGCTCATTGCGATTGCTGCAAGGTCTTTCTTCTTAGTTCCTTTACCAGCTGCCTGGAACTGAGCGATTGCACCTAAGTTAGTAGATTTAGATGCCTGTCCACCTGTGTTAGAGTAAACTTCTGTATCGAATACGAATACGTTTACGTCTTCTCCAGATGCTAATACATGGTCAACACCACCGAATCCGATGTCGTATGCCCATCCGTCACCACCGAAGATCCACTGAGATTTCTTAGATAAGAATTCTTTCTTAGCAAGGATTTCTTTGGCAGCGTCACATCCACAAGCTTCTAATGCTGCTACTAATTTATCTGTAGCTGCTCCGTTCTTGCTTCCGTCTGCATATGTGTCTAAGTATTCAGCTGCTGCTGCTTTAACATCTGCGTTATCTGTAGATTCAGCTAATGCAACAACTTTTTCTTTTGTCTGTTCTCTTAATGTATTCTGTCCTGTGAACATACCTAAACCAAACTCTGCGTTATCTTCGAACAGTGAGTTAGCCCAAGCTGGTCCCTGTCCTTTAGCGTTTGTTGTGTATGGTGTAGCAGGTGCAGATCCACCCCAGATAGAAGAACATCCTGTTGCGTTTGCGATGTACATTCTTTCACCGAATAACTGAGTGATCAGTTTAGCGTAAGGTGTTTCACCACAACCAGCACATGCTCCTGAGAACTCAAGCATTGGCTGTCTGAACTGGCTTCCTTTAACGGAATCAGCTTTGAATTTAGCAAGTACTTCTTCTTTTGCTGGTAATTTCTGACCATAGTCATAAACTTCCTGCTGATCTCTCTGAGAATCTAATCCCTGCATTGTAAGAGCTTTTTCACCCTTCTTACCTGGACAGATGTTTACACAAGATCCGCATCCTAAACAGTCAAGAACTGTAACTGTCATAGCGAATTTGTATCCTGGCATTCCAGTCATATCAGCTGTCTTAGTAGCTGCTGGAGCTGCTTTAGCTTCTTCTTCTGTCATAGCTACTGGACGGATTGTTGCATGAGGACATACATAAGCACAGAAGTTACACTGGATACAGTTATCTGGATTCCAAGAAGGAACGTCTACTGCTACTCCACGTTTTTCAAATGCAGATGCACCTAAAGGCATATGTCCATCTACGTAAGGTACTAAATCGCTAACTTTAAGAGCGTTACCTTCCTGTCCGTTAACGTAGTTCTGTACGTTGTTGATGTAATCAACAAGAGGTTTGTTATCTCCCTTAGCTTCAACGAATAAGCTTTCTGTTTCAGCGTCAGCCCATTCAGCTGGAACTGGTACTTCAACGATAGCTTTTGCACCAGCATCGATAGCATCGTGGTTCATCTTAACGATAGCTTCACCCTTCTTGCTGTAAGAAGCTGTTGCAGCGTCTTTCATATATTTGATAGCATCTTCTTCAGGGATGATTCCTGATAATTTGAAGAATGCAGACTGTAATACAGTATTGATACGTCCACCAAGTCCGATTTCTTTACCGATCTTGATACCATCAATGATATAGAACTTAATGTTGTGTTTAGCTAAGTAAGCTTTTACCTGTCCTGGAAGATGTTCTCCAACTTCTTCTGGAGTCCAGCTGCAGTTTAACAGGAATGTTCCACCGTCTTTTAAGTCCTGAACCATGTTATATTTTGTTAAATATGGTGCACAATGGCAAGCAACAAAGTCAGCTTTGTTGATCAGGTATGTTGATTTGATTGGGTCATCTCCGAAACGTAAGTGGGACATTGTAACACCACCGGATTTCTTAGAATCATAATCAAAGTATGCCTGAGCATATTTGTCTGTATGGTCACCAATGATCTTGATAGAGTTCTTGTTAGCACCAACAGTACCGTCGGCTCCAAGTCCCCAGAATTTACAAGCTACGATGCTGTCTGGAGCTGTAACTGGAGTTTCTCCTCTTTCAAGAGATAAGTTAGTAACATCATCCACGATAGATAATGTGAATTCGTTTTTATCAACGTTTTCGAATGTAGCGATGATATCAGCTGGTGTAGTATCTTTAGAACCTAATCCATAACGTCCACCATTGATTGTGCAGCTTTCGAATTTTGTTCCTCTTAATGCGTTAACAACATCAAGGTATAATGGTTCTCTTGCTCCAGGCTCTTTAGATCTGTCTAATACGTTGATAACTTTTGCTGTATCAGGGATTGCTTCTACTAATTTCTCAGCAACGAATGGTCTGTAAAGACGAACTTTAACAACACCGACTTTTTTACCCTGTTTCATTAAGTAATCGATTGTTTCGTCGATTGTTTCACAAACAGATCCCATAGCGATGATTACGCTCTCAGCGTCTTCAGCTCCATAGTAGTTGAATAATTTATAATCTGTTCCGATCTTAGCGTTAACCTGATTCATGTAATCTTCAACGATTGCAGGGAAAGCATTATATGTTGAGTTAGCTGCTTCTCTTGCCTGGAAGAAGATGTCTGGGTTCTGAGCTGATCCACGAAGAACTGGATGTTCTGGGTTTAAGCACTCAGCTCTGAATTTGTCGATTGCTTCATAATCAACCATATCTGCAAGATCATCATAATCCCACATTTCGATTTTCTGAATTTCATGAGATGTTCTGAATCCATCGAAGAAATGTAATACAGGAACACGTCCTTTAATTGTTGCTAAATGAGCTACTGCTCCTAAGTCCATAACTTCCTGAACACTAGAGCTGCAAAGCATTGCGAAACCTGTCTGACGACATGCATAAACGTCAGAGTGGTCACCAAAGATGTTCAGTGCGTGAGATGCAAGTGCACGAGCAGATACATCAAATACGCAAGGCATCTGTTCACCAGCGATCTTATACATGTTAGGAATCATTAATAACAGACCCTGAGATGCTGTATAAGTAGTTGTTAATGCACCAGCTGCTAAAGAACCATGTACAGTTCCTGCTGCTCCTCCTTCAGACTGCATTTCAACTAATTTTACAGGATGTCCGAAAATATTTTTCTTTCCCTGTGTTGCCCACTGGTCAGTTGACTCTGCCATTGGTGAGGATGGTGTAATAGGATAAATTGCTGCAGCTTCTGTAAAAGCATATGATACGTGTGCAGCGGCTGTGTTACCATCCATGGTTTTCATTTTTCTTGCCATGTTCTCTTCCTCCTAAAAAATCTCGTGTGAATATATTCACACATTGTTAATCTCTACGTCCACCTAGCATATGGGCGTAGAAAATATCACTACAACTTTCACAAGTTGCTTAAAACATAAACAAAGCTGTATACATATAACTTTTGTATACAGCTTTATTCTACATTATTTGCACAAGTTTTTAAAGAGATTTTTATGTATTTTTAGGTATTTTTTTTGTACGCCAAAAAATAACAATCTTTTTGAATCCTTAGTAAAATACTCAAGATTTTGAATTCGTTGTATTTGTGCTATTTGTACTATTTTTATCTTTTGTGCTTGTGCTTTTCGCATTCTTATGTTCATCGAATGTTTTTGTGAAAACATGGGTTCCTTTTTTGCTTCCGTCAGTTCTATAATATAGGTAATCATGTTTCTTTGGATGCATCGCAGCCTTGATCGCCGTGTCTGACGGATTACAGATCGGTCCTGCTGGCAACCCTTTCATAACGTAAGTATTATACACCGTTTTCACTTTCAGATCTTTATAATAAACTTTCTTCGCATTATATAATCCATTTGTTGTGGTATACAAAACGGTCGGATCGATCTGAAGTCTCATTTTCGCTGCAAGGCGATTCTCAATGACTCCTGCGATCATCGGACGTTCTGACATATTGCTTGCTTCACGTTCGATCATTGATGCGATCGTCATGATCTCTGCCATAGAACGCTTTCCTTTATAAGACTTCGCAAGTGCTGAATATTTCTTATCGAAATTATCAAGCATCTTCTGGATCAGATCTTCTGGTTTGGAACTTTTGTAAATCTTATAAGTATCCGGATACAGATAACCTTCTAATTTGTACTTTGTTCCCTTCTTTGGGTCAATGTCTTTAATAAAATCGTTTTTATACTGATTTGTATTCTTCGCAGCCTTTATAAATTCATCTGCTTTAAAGACTCCCTGTTTCTCTAGTCGTTTTGCTATCATATCAATGGAATATCCTTCCGGGATCATGACTGTGACGACTCTTCTTGCCTCTGCAAGTTTTCTGGCCTCTTCTGCTTTCTGCTGCCTGTAAGCCATATATTTTCTTCCAGCAAATATACCTCCTGCCACAATGACCACTAGTAAAATGATGACTCCAATGACAAATGGAACTCTGGAACGATTTCTTCTTCCACGTCTGCGCCCCCTTCTGCGCCTTCTGGAATTATGATCAAAATCTAAATATAAATCCATGATGTCCTCCCAAATTTTTATTATCGTATGATTTTAAAATCATACTGTGTTCCTATGCTATTATACTCGCATTTTGTAGAAATAAAAGGGTTTTTATTAATTTTCGTTCATATTCTTAACTTTTTTGTAATTTTTGTGAAAAAATATGCATATTTTGGATTGTAACTCTTCTGGTCAAACTGCTGTACTTTTTTTAGTATTTCCATTATAATCAAAGCATAGCCGTAAATGGCAAAAGATTATAAAATATAGAAAGGAATTTCATATTATGGCAAATCCAATTGTAACGATCACTATGGAAAATGGTGATGTAATGAAAGCAGAATTATATCCGGAGATCGCTCCGATCACTGTTGAGAACTTTGTAAATCTTGTAAAAGACGGTTTCTATGATGGTTTAACTTTCCATCGTATCATCAACGGATTTATGATCCAGGGTGGATGCCCATTAGGTACAGGAACAGGTGGTCCTGGACATACGATCAAAGGAGAGTTCAGCCAGAACGGTGTGATCAACAACTTAAAACACACTCCTGGTGTTTTATCCATGGCTCGTTCTATGATGCCTGATTCTGCCGGATCACAGTTCTTTATCATGCACAAAGCTGCTCCACATTTAGATGGACAGTACGCAGCATTTGGTAAGATCATCGAAGGAATGGATGTTGTAAATAAGATCGCTGAAGTTGCAACAGATTATTCCGATAAACCATTAGAACCACAAGTTATGAAGACTGTAACTGTGGAAGAATAATCAACTATATCCTTACAGCACAGAGCCGGACCATCAATCTTCATTTGTATCCGGCTCTTAATTTTTATGAATATTTAGATGGGGAATGATAATATGAGTGAAAACAACAAACTAATCTTTATGGATGTCGATGCGACTTTGTACAGTAAAGAACAGCGTCTGGTTCCAGAATCTACGATCAAAGCAATCCATGAAGCACAGGAAAATGGTCATAAAGTCCTGATCAACACTGGACGACCTCTTGTTTATTTTGTAAAAAGAGATTCTCGATATTGGCTGCGACGGTTATCTTTGTTCTAACGGAGTTCACATCCTTCTTGATGGTGAAACGATCTATCACAAAACAGTTCCTGAAACAGTGGTCGAGCAGATCAAACGGATTTGCGTAGAAAACAATATCTATGGAACCTTTGAAGGGGAAAAATGTTCTTATTTCCGCGATCATAATGTTGACTTTCATCCACATTATGGATTTATGATCACTGCTTTTGACCTTGCTCCTTATATGGCGCATGAATTTACATGGGATCATGTTGAAAATCCTGATAAAGCCATTGTATTTACAGGTCCTGGAAGCAATGCCTCTGGTTTTTTAGATGCTCTTGACAGCATTTCTGATACCATGGATTATATTCGAATTGATGATACCCAGTATGAGATTTTATTAAAAGATCATAATAAAGGAACTGCTCTTACATATGTTGCTGATCATCTCAATATCTCTACAGATGACTGCTACGCATTTGGAGATAGTAATAACGATATCTCCATGTTTAAAGCTGCTGGCCATGGAATTGCTATGGGAAATGCCTGTGATGAGTTAAAAGAAATTGCGGAATATGTTACAGATTCCGTAAATGATGATGGGATTTATCATGCATTTAAACATTACCATTTGATTTAATATAAGAGGGGTATTGCAAGTTTTTGTTACTACTTTTGCAATTTAAAAGAAAAGCAGCTAGAAATCTTAAATTTTGATTTCTAACTGCTTTTTCTTTCAATAAATATCAGAGATTACTTTACTATTTAATTTTAATTGTAACCGTCTTGCTCTTTCCGCTTCCATCCACTGCTCTTGCTGTGATCTTCACGGATTTTTTCTTTCCAGCTTTGTATGTTGTTACAGTTCCTTTGGAAGAAACTTTCGCATATTTTGTATTGCTGCTTGACCATTTTAATGTTCTATTTGCCCCTGAAGATGCGCTTGTTTTTCCTTTCAGATATAACTTCTTACCAGCTTTTACTGATTTAACTCCAGAAATGTAGACTTTCTTTACGATACCTTTCTTGACATAAATCTTATATGACGCTTTCTTACCACTTCCGTCTTTGGCTGTCGCTGTGATCGTTACTGTTTTTCCACCCATTTTCTTCTTCGTTGTAACGACACCGCTGCTGCTGACTGTTGCAACTTTGGTATTGCTTGATTTCCATGTAACACCTTTATTGTATGCATTGGATGGTGTTACGGTCGCCTTTAATGTTACTTTCTTACCGGTTGCAATCTTGTTAGATGTTGTTGATGTGATCGTGATCTTGCTAACTTTGATATTTTCTACTGTTACGATACAGTACATTACATTTCCATCAGATGTTACCGCCGTAATAATTGCTTTTCCTGCAGTCTTAGCTGTTAATTTACCTGCTGCGTCAACTGTTACAACTGCTTCGTTAGAAGATGTCCATTTTACTGTTCCAATTGAAGCTGTTGCATAATCTGGTAAATATGTGATCTTCAGCTGTTCTGTCTTGCCTGGATTTAATGTTACAAATGTTTTGTTTAATACAACCGCCTGTGTAGGAATCTTACCTGTTTCGTCTGTTGTGTAAACTTTGATCGTTTTTGTTGTTGTTCCAGCTTTTAATGTCAGTGTTGCCATCTGACCTTTTGTTCCGGCTTTGATCTTATCGCCAACAGTTACTGCATTTGAAGAGGATGTGATCGTGCATGCTTCTTTGCTGTCTACAAATACACCTTTTGTAAACTCCTGTATTGTTAATTCCTGTCCTTCTTTTAGATACAGGCTATCGCTTAAGAATGACATTCTTGTCGCTGTGCTTGCTGTTGTTGGCAGATATAAGGATTCTAATTGTGCTTTCAAATCATTTAATGCTGTAAAATCTGTCACAGATGTTCCTCTTAGATAGTAGTGTTTTTAAATTGTTTTAAATTCTTTACGAAACTGATATCTGTGATTGTTTTTGTTGTTTTCGAGATCGTATCTTTTTGCAATTGACTGCTTCAGATAAACCTGCTAAATCTGCATTCGTCAGATCTTTATTTTCTAAATTAATAGATTTTACATTTTTGATCTCTTCTGTTGAGATCATTCCATCATTATTTGCATCTGCCTCTAATGCATCGTATACTTTGTAGCTTGTCAATGGAATGATATCTTTTCCTACGGCTGCTACCTGAATCTCAATCGTTGCTGTATATGTCTTTCCTGCTCTTACTACTACCGCTTCTACCGTTGCTTTTCCTGCTGCTTTTGGTTCCAGATAGTATGTCTTTGTTCCATCCTGTGCTGTTTCTGTGCGGATATTTAAGATCTTTGTATCTTTTGATGTGATCGTTACTACATCATCTTTTTCCAGATTATTTAACTTGATCTGTTTCTTAAATGCTCCTACACTTACATTTGGATCATTTTTATCAAACTCTGGTGTTGTTGCACTTTTGGCTGTCACATTTACTGGAATCGTTGCAGATACTGTTGGTGTTGTTGTACTCTCAACTTTTAAATTCGTCGTTCCTGCTTCTGCTGTATCCACTGCTTCCAGACTTATGGATCCATCTGACTGAACCTGGATTGATTTTAATTTTGCTGTTGTTCCTGCTACTTCCTCAGAATACTTAACATCTTTGCATCCTTTTAAAATTCCTTTTGGAAGGATAGGATCATTTGTTTTGGCTCCTTTTTCTACTGTGATCGGATCTTTCTTGATCAACGCAATTCTGTCTGCTGTGGAAACCTTTGTACCTTCCAGATTGATTTCCTTTAGATTCGTCATAGATTTTAATGCATCAATCTTACTTACATTTGTATTCTTGCTTAAATCTAATTTTTCACAACCAGTTGCATACTGAAGATATGCTACTTCTGTATCTGTCAGACCTTTGTCAGAAAGATTGATCTCTGTCTTCGCTGCTAAGTCTGCTTTAGTAAGTTCACCTTCTTCCTTTCCACTAAATACCTGATACATTGTTTGTGAGGTAAATGGAATAACATTATCATCTTTGCTTAAATTAAATTCAAGCTGAGCACTTACTCCATCTAATGGCTTTTTAATCTTTTCAAATGTTGCTATTACAGTAACTTTTCCGCTGTCTTTTAATGCGATTGGCATATACTTCACAACTTCTGTTCCATCTGCTTGTTTGAAAGTCTTTTGTTCAATCTTTAATGCTTTTTTTCATCAGTAAATATTGAAGTTGACTTTATCGTAAATCTTTTGCCTGCGTTCCCTGGAATTCATAATACTTGAAATTTCCTACTGTTACATTCTGGGATTCTGCTGCAAATGAAATCCCACTTGTAACTGTTGGTGTGGTTGTACCTTCCTGTGTCACCGCTGCCTGATTCCCCTGATCTGCTATTGCCGCCATTACCGTAAATCCGTTGACCGGTATCATGGATATACTGAGCAGACATGCTAACAGTTTCTTTCTGCTCTTTCCATTTAAGTGTCTGAATACTTTCCATCCTTTTTGCATGAAATTCGTCCTCCTTTTCTTCATGTTTGAATCTGCATATTGCTTTGTTTATTATAACACTTTTTTGTGTAGAATGCATAAAAGAGTGATCGATTTGATCACTCTTTTAGCGCATTTGGGGAATTATTTAATTTTAATCGTTACAGTTGCTTTCTTTCCGCTTCCATCGGTTGCCATTGCTGTGATCTTCACTGATTTCTTTTTACCAGCTTTTAGTGCTTTGACTTTTCCTGATCCGGATACTGTTGCGTATTTTGTATTGCTGCTAGTCCATTTCAGTTTCTTGTTGGCTCCTTTGGATGCGGTTACTTTGGCTTTCAGACTTAGTGTCTTTCCTGCTTTGACCGTTTTCTTTCCTGTGATCTTGATCTTCTTTACGGTTCCTTTCATGATCTTGATCTTGAACGTTCGCTTTCTTTCCACTTCCGTCTGTTGCATATGCCGTGATC